>WLWF01000286.1_pt1 | contig 50080 bp, 66 predicted proteins | sample 6718331 | NCBI WGS metagenome assembly WLWF01 (sample SAMN12718692, study PRJNA515312) | sponge metagenome | isolation source: marine sponge | host: Mycale hentscheli | place: New Zealand: South Island, Marlborough, Capsize Point | collected 2003-05-01 | reverse complement strand
TTGACTCTATGGTAACAGCAAAACCAGTTCCTGATGTTGTCAAATGAAGAGGTGTATCCGGTGACGACTCGCCAATACCCACGCGATTATTACCTGCATCGACAAAGAGCATATGACTTGCGCCGTCAGACTCAACGCGGAAGTCTAGGTCTACACTGTTGTCATTTACTACAGTTTCAGTGGCGTCCATTAATATGCGAGATATGCCTTCCGTACCAGCGACACTTGTGGCTAACTCAAGCCTGCCATCTTCTGTGGCATTACTTGCATCTACGATTCTACTTTCTATCTTGGCGTAACCATGTGCTTCTGCCGCATCGTTTTTACCATTAAAATTAATTGAACCTATCACATCTCCATCAGCAGGACTTGCAGAGTTTCTATCTAATACAATCAAAGGGCCTGCATTAGCATCCGCATCTGTAGAAATAAGTGTCAACTGAGCGTTGTTATCGGCTGTGGTGAATGTTGCCGCACCTGCTGCAATTGTTCCTGCAAAAGTAGCGCCTTGAGCATTGTCCAGAGTTAAAGTGGTTGTACCTGCTTCTTTAAAAAACAACGAACGACCATCTGGATAGACAAGATTTAAATCATTACCTGCGGCTGTGGTAAATGTGCCTCCTGCTGCCGTTGCAAAGCTACTAGCGCCGGTTGCTGTTCCGCTAATATCTAAATTGCCATTCAGGTCAACCGTACTGGCCGCTATCTGAATTTCTGTATCCGCTACAAGGTCAAGCTGTCCGTCTGCGCTTGAGTTGATGTAGATGCCGGTATCGCGGAATTGAATTTTCTGGTCGGTAGTGGTCGTATTGCCAGCCGTTAAAACCTCAGCCAGCGTATCGGTCACACCGGGATCAACCAGCGCCATCGCGTCAACTACCGCCGCACCAGAGCCTGCGCCATCGAGATAAACGACTGCGGTCTTGCCCGTGGCAATTGTGACGTTCGCGCCTGAGCCTTGAGAGATCGCAATCGACTGAGAACCAGTGGTCGCATTCTCGATGAACATCACGCGGGAAACAGTATTAGGCGCGATGGTCAGCGTCCTAGTTGCCGTTAAACTGCCTGCGGATGTAACCTTGAAATACATTGCACGGGCTGGATCAGAAACACCATCTCCGATCGTAGTTGTCGCGTCAGCGTCCGAGCTAAAAGACTGTTCAGTACCGTAACCTAGCGCCTCACCGATTAATTCTAGGTTAGTATTTGTGGTTGTTCCCCAAGTGCCGCTTCCTTCTCCAGTGGCCAACTCCGACAATCGGAGGTCATTAACGTAGGTAACCATTTGATTTTCCTCGAGTTTTTAGGCAGCGTCCCGCCCAGCTTTAATCTCTTCATACCCTGCTGACTGGCTGGTATCGATGGTCGAGTAGCCGGGCGATTGTGTTGTATTAATTGAATTGTAGTTCGGGTCTTGGTTCGTGTCTATCTCTCCCCATACCAGAATATCCCCTACGCTTGCAACCATTGAAACGCCAACAAGCTCGACTACCGAGCCTGCGACTGTAGTAACGGCCCCAACAGAGGAGTTTATCTGTTGTCCGTCAACATAAACATAGTTAACCGTTCGCACGGTAGCCGTGCCAATCGCAGAGGTGATCGCTTGCCCCGTGAGGGTCAGGTTTGCCTTGCCTGTGACAGTGGGAGCGCCAACGCCTGCCGTAATGGCTTGCCCTGTCAGCTCAACAATAGCCCGGGCGACAACCTGAATCGAGCCAATTCCCGATGTGATGGCCTGACCAGATACCGAGACGTTAGCCTCAGCGTCAACCGATGGGGATCCTAGCGCAGACGTAATGGCCTGACCTGTCAGGGTGACGTTGGCCTCAGCATCGGCAGTGACAGCGCCAACGGCAGAGGTAATCGCCTGACCCGTGACTAGTACGTTAGCCTCGGCATCAACTGCGGGTGCGCCTACGCCAGAGGTAATGGCCTGCCCGGTAGGTGTGATATTAGCCTTGCCAGTGACCGTAACATTCGGGCCAATGGCCGAGGTTATCGCTAGGCCGGTAATGCTTACGACAGCAGCAGCCGCTACAACGGGAGCGCCTAAGCCCGAGGTTATCGCCTGACCTGTTAGGGTGAGGTTAGCCTTTCCGGTAACCGATAGAGAGCCAACGCCTGACGTGACCGCCTGACCGGCTGGCTCGACGGGTAATGGGGTGCTCCAAGCGCCTTCTCCCCAACCGCCACGGCCCCAGCCGTTTATGTTAGCCATCTTCTAGCTTGGCTTCTGCGTCTTTCAATAATCGGACAGCGGTGCTCATGATGTCGCGCACAGCGTCTGTCATAAAGTCTGTCGCAAGAGAGGCCTCCATCGTCTGGATGGCCTCCTGAATATCTTCTAACGCCGTCATATTGATCTCCAATCAAGCGACTATCATAGAACTTACGCGGCGCTAGGGATACCCTGATACTTCCGATTGAGTATGCGCTGCACCTTCGAGTGCGTCAGCGGGGGAATACTGTGTAAGCTATTGACCTGCTTTGCGATCTTTCGCGGCCCAAGGCCTCGACCGTGGAGCCTGTAGATCGTCTTGAGCACCGCCTGCTCTTCAGGGATCTCGACAAGCTTCTTGCGAGTCTTGCTGCCGGTCTTGACCTCTTCATGACGAAAGCCATAGGGAGCAGATCCTCCAATCGCGTAGCCGCGTGAGGCCCAGTCAAGCTTACCCGCCGCAAATCGATCCTTGATTGTCGCATGCTCGATCTCAGCAACCGCCGACAATACCATTAGCATAATCTGATTTGCCATAGAGTTCATGTCAAATTTAGCATCGAGACCCTTAGACCTGCTTGCGTCAGGATAAACGATCGGCATCTCACCAAACTGTTCGCAGAAGTAAAGGGTGATGCCGATGTCCTGCAAGACCGGAATCATACCAAGAAGGTCAGAGCTTGATCGGCTGAGTCGGTCAAGGCGGGTGCAGATCACCACGTCATGCTCGTCAATCACATCAGTCATCTCGCGGCTTGCGGGTCGGTCGAGGACAGCGTGGGTGCCAGAGATACCCTCGTCGGCAAAGAACTCAGTCACGTCACGGTTGTACTTTTCACGAACGAACTCACTGATCTGCTGCTTCTGAGTCTCAAGCGAGATGCCAGACTTGACCTGCTCGTCGGTGGATACGCGCACGTAGCCGTAAATGTTGTTGACCTGCTTTAATGGATTGCCGCTCATTTCACTCCTCCCTTGAATCCGTACTCGGCCATCTCTTCGTGCAGCCGCTGCCAGTTGATGTCCAGAGGCATGCTGTTGTTGCTGCGGTCAGCGAACATTACCTGACCATCCTTAACCAGCTCTATGCCGAATACCGCCTTTGGCATTCCATCATAGACGATGTCGATGCCGTGCTTCAGACAGGTGCGGCGCACCCGGTTGTAAAAGACTTTCTTCGCTTGGGCGCTCATGCTGCGCCCTCCTGTAAGTGTTCTTCCCAAAGCTTCTTGGCTTCGTCCGTCGCGCCAAGCTTACGAGCCTGAGCTGCAAGAAAGTAGCTCAGCTCTTTACTTTGAAAAGCGTTCTCGGTAAAGCGAAGAATCTTTTGATCAACCGATTCCGCAGCCTTGCGGAACAAGCCCGGTAGCACCATGGCCTCAACGGGTTTTAAGTCGTGCTGCTGCGCGAACTTGTTAAGATAAAAGGTAAAGCGTTTAGCTGCTCCGGTCACAATTACGTTATTGCTCATCACGTTCTCCTGTTAGTGAAATTGCATTCTAAGGTATAGCGTGTCGATATGCAAACATTTATTTCGGTGTGCAGGGGTTTGCATATGGACACGGGGTATGTTATCATTGGGAAATCAACCAATGGAGAACGTGATGGAATTTAAGCAAACAGACAACGGTCGGATCTGCAAAACATTTAAGGATGACTGTGTGATCCGGTCGATTAGTATAGCGACTGGCAAGACCTACCAAGAGACCTTTGAGGAGATGATGGCGCTAGGGTTGGAGATGGGTGCCTTCCCAAACCACGACAGGGTGTGGGTGAAGTACCTTGAGCAGAATGGCTTTGTGAAAAACAAGCCTCCCCGAAACGCTAAGGGCAAGTACATCAAGCTTCAAGACTGGGGCTTTACTGGTGTTGCCGTTGTCATAAATTCAGGGCACCTGACGGCGGTTAGAGACGGGGTGTGTATTGATAGCTGGGATTGTCGGTACAGACCTGTTAACTCGTATTGGACAGCCGCGTAAGCGGCAAGGAGAAAAAATGAGATACCACAGACTAGAAGCCGATAAGATCGAGAAGATTGACGGCCTGTCCCGGCTCAAGCGAATGCTTGCAACTCACGACTGGTACTTCGACTACTCGGATGACCATAGCGTCTGGCAGCGCGGGGTGGATGAGCGCAAAGACATTACCGCCGAGGCCAAGCGCCTTGGTCGGCCCGAGATCGTCGGCGAAGCATTCCAAGCCATGAAGGATCGCAGGCTAACCGAGTACCTCGACGGGCTGGAGGGTGATGATGGATAAGTATTTCTCATCACTCGATATGGCTGCACTCAGGATGCAGCTACCAGCCAACAGCAAAAAGGCTATGAAGTTGTACCGCCATGTGCTGCATAATGAGCATGACGCTGGCCCAGAGGCTGGCTACATCATTAGGCTTTGGAAGCAGGAGCGTGGCATCGATGAAAAAGATAACAGTATTGATTGAGCTTGACGTAAAAAAGCTAAGCGATATCGACGCGCTTCAGGACATGATCGAAGAGGCTCTGGCTGAGGCTCTCGATCAGGACGAAGAGGTGTCGATCAAGGTTACGGCTGAGTTCGCTAAAGGGCAACATCAACAGCACTCTTGACCGCTTCCCTTTCTGGCTCTCCAAAAATGTCTTCGTAAAGATACTTGCCACCTTGGTACAAGGCAGGAATCGTATTGATACGGTAATCCTCAGTCATCACGTTGCTTGGATCGGTAGCGTAATCAATAAACCGTCTAGCGGTCGGGGCCGCCGCTTCAACCGCTGGTCGCAATAGGCCAGCAATACCTTCCATCGCCTCTTGGCTCATTTCTTGTGCTAACTCGCTGCGCGGCTCGTAATTAAGCGCCTCAGCAACACCTTCTCGATATCGTTTTATTCTTTCAGCCTTACCTTCCCGGTCGGTAAATCCAACAGGGTTTAGATATTCCAAAAGACCAACAAGACCTCCAGCAATTGGGCTGACTATTCCCGACGCTGCGTCCATAAAGACTTCAGCGCCAGCGCCTTCAGCAGCCAACTGAGCTGCGCGAGCGTCTTGCATAGATCCCATGGCTAAGGCTGCGGCTCCTAACGGGGCTAAAACAGGTGGGGCACTAGCCAATATGTTCGGTGAGTCAGCGTTTTCTGGATCGAATTTAGCGTTGATCGAGCGGATCAGGTTTTCATTACCGGGGAACACGATCGTGTGCATCCCGCCAGAAGCCATGTTGGCAAATTTAGCGCCGGTTGTATTGTCTACAACGCCCTTGTAACCAAGATCGGTCAGAACATTCTGCATGATCTGGCCGTTGTTGAGCATTTCGCCAGTGTCAAAATCTTCACTGGGATACCTGCGGATGATGTCGTTAATGTCTGTTAAATCTATTGCGCTGTTTTCCACAACCGAATCTATTGCCGCAACAACCGCTGAGTCACTTGCTCCAGCATACTTGAGTGTATCTGCAAGACTTGCAATCGGGCTTTCATAATCATTGTTTTCAAGTTCTTCAGCGTACTCGAATACAGCATCCTCAAAATCATCATCGCTATCAAAATCAGATCGGTTAATTTCTTCTCTAGCCTCGTCGAAATACTGCTCTCGATCGATCTCGATAACCGTCTTATTCTTACCACCGATGACCGCAAAGTCGTTGTTGTTCACAAAAACAGGGTAGACCACGCCCTCGTTCTGACCTTTTAGAATTGTCTTGGCCGCGAGATTGGCGGCTTTTTCAAGTACCGCGCTGTCACGATTTTCCTCAAATTCATCAACCAGCTTTTCAACTTTGGCAAACACTTCTGGGTCGTTTATCTTGCCCCAAAATTCCGGGTTTAGATCCCAGTCATTTTCCAAGCTGTCTTGGATTTGCTCAGAAAGCAGGTTAATCCGATTGGTTAGATCTGGCCCTTCGCCTGCGTAGTTACGAGAAGCGTCACTCGGAGAAATGGTCAGGTAAGTGCCGGTGCCGAAATCGTTGTCTGTATTAGGGCTGGGCACAAACTTTTCGATATCAAAGGTAGAGCCGTGATACAGGATCTGATCGGTAGAAAGGCCCATCTGATCAGCCTTCATCATTCGCTCGGCAAATTCCTTAATCACCCCGGCCTCAGCCTCCTGCGGAGTCACTAAACCAGCCGACAAAAGGGTGAACGTCAGGGCACCGCCGGAGAGTCCGGCTATAGAGTTTACGTCTACACCGCGAGCCTCCATGCGGCGAAGTATTTTCTCAGTAATTGTGCCGCCATAAGGCTTCATCTGGAGCGCACGTACTTCTTGAGCCGTTGGGTTCGCAGGATCTTTCACCTTCTTCTGAGACGCGCCGAATCTAGCCTCTGGTAATAGGTCGAAAACCGTTGCCTCATCAGCCTTCTTGAGCACACCTACGCCAGCTCCCGGCACCGCAAAGGGATAAGACGGGTGATCGGACTCAAATATGTCGATATCGGCAAAAATACGGCCCACATTCTGAATGCCAGCATCACGACCAACGAGCTGCGTAGGATCGGCATTAATCAAACGTGCCGCGCCTATGGATAAACCACCTTTGTTGCGGAACTCCACGTCCATCATGTTCATGAGTTCTTTTCGCACAGAGTCTGGCGCGTTTCGCCAAGCCTGAACGGCGCTAGGGTCATCAATACCCTTCCAGCCCTCAATCTTTCTGCCAGCGCCAACGCGCTTACCCTTAACCATGCTGCCTTTGGTTCTATACGCCCTAATCGCCTTGTCCAAAGCCTTTTTCGTTGCCTTGGTCATATTGGAAGCAGCGTAACCAAGCATTAACTCACCCGTGGTGGTGGCAAAATCACCGCCAGAAGGTGCCATGCGCCATGGGATATACAAAGGATCTTTTCCAGACTTAGACTTCAAGTCTCTAGCCATCTCCAAGATCTGACGCGATGGCATCTCAGCAGAGGCCCAAACCGCGCTAGGATTGTTGAACATAAAACCCTGACCACCCGGTAGATATATCGGGTCAATCAACTCAATTCTATTGATGCTCCTAACGTCAGCACCAGCGCGAGTCCTGTCAGTCATCGAGGTGACAAAATCTTCACCCTCAAGCTCAGATAACGAAAGGCCGGGCATAGGCTGGGTGTCAGCCCTCTCTACAATCTCAGCCTCAAGGTTTCGGAGCATATCCTGCTCCTTAATCCGTGGGTCAAACCGTGGATCAAATGCGCCCTTGGCGATCAAATTGATGATGCCACCGCCAGCAAACTTGCGTATCTCACCGCCGTTGGCTTTGAGCAGTTCGGCGGATTTTGGGTCTTCAAAAACGGCATTTACAGAGCGAACATCCTTTGGATTGAAGACGACAAGCTCTTCCTGAACCTTGAACCCGGCAAATCCATCGTCTGCCATTTTTTTTCGGGCTTGGCGCTTAATAGCTTTATAATCTAGTTCCTCTGATGCGTTTTTTTTAACGGCTTCAATAGCTTTGTCAAAATCTTCCCACGTTCCTACTTTTCCTCTCACAAAAACAGGCAAAACACGGGCACCCGTGCCAAACTTTGGGTCTTGGAGAGACTTTTCATTAATATATTTTTGGCTGTATTGCGCGTTAGGACTCAAATAAATGCCGGGGCCAAGCTTTCCTATCGAGCTAGGTATGATTTTTGTAAATTCTTGGTCGGCAATATCACCCTCAAACTTATCCGTGGCATGGTAATACACCGTATCGGTGTCGAAACCAGCCTTCTTAGCCCTCTCAAGACGATCAGCAGCCTTACCCAAGCCACGGGCAGCTCTCATAACGCCACCAACAACGGGCACCACGCCAATTCCCTGAAGAACCGCTGACCCGTAGTTACCCTCGCGCAGATTTTCAACAAGGCTAGGTGACCTCGGGCCTTCCATAACCATGCCAGAGATCGACACATCACCCGCAGGGAACTCAGGCATCTCGCCGGTAATGTCAATTAAGCCAAGGGGATCAGCAAATGCGGCCCCAATGTTGGCCATCTGGGCACTGGTCAACTCGGGCAGCTCAGGGTCAGGGGTTCTCCCCATCATCTGACCGACCGAGCCACCCAAGTTGTACCCAAATATATCGATATCATCCATTCTGGACATCATGCGGCCTCTTGCCGAGCGTCAAAGTATCCCTTCAACAGCGCGAACCACTCGTCGAGGGTGATAACCGCTGTACGAGAGTTATCTCGCGGCAAATTTTCGTTAATCGCATACAGCGGCAGGCATACCCTGATCGCCTTATTATTAAACTTGTATATCAGAATCGGGACATTATCACCACAGGCCGCGCATACCTGATCCCACCACGCGGTTGCGTACCACCAGCCAGACTTGTAAGCCTTACACTCGATGGAATGACCCGGGATCTGGATGTCACACAGGTCAGCGGTTTGATATTGATCAAGGTTGCGCTTACAGGTAAAGCCAAGGGCATGCTCTTCGGCAAAACCATTGATGCGCTTTACGCAATCGCGCTCGAATGATGCCCCTTTATTTCTTGAATCCGCCATCGGGACAGTTTATGCGAAAAAAAAATAGAAATAAAATTTTATAAGGGTTACCTTTACCGTCCTTCCAAGAAAAAACCCTGCTCAGCCGACATCAGCTTTTGCTCCCCTTAGCAAAAAACTGAAGGGCAGGGTTCCTTTCTAAGCAAACAATACCCTTACAGAATTTTGGTGGCTGGGTGAGTAAAACCTTGCTATAGCCATCGCGCCACAGGCGACCGCCAAAAAGGGGGGTATGGGGGTCGCAATCTAACGCGATTTCAGCCCCTTTTTCCGGCCCCATAGGGTTCCTTTGCTCGCGCCCGGGATCGCCTGAGAGGCCTCTGAGGGCGCTCTGAGGGCGCATAAACCATGCAGGACGCGGTCATGACGCAGGCCGTATCGCCCCTGCTCAGAGGAACGCAGTCTTGGCGCAACCAGAACAACCTCTGCGTCTTGCGTAAGTCATTGTTTTTGCAGGGAATTCCCCAAAAAAAGGGCAAAACCAGCATTTTTGTAGAATTTTGAGGGGCCGGGCGGGAGGCGGGGCCAAGACGAGGTTCTTTTTCGGAATGCGCGAAACCGGCAAGGTTAATGGTCTTTGTCGTTGAACTCCGCCTCTACGCCCAGCAGTTCGTTCAGCCGGTGCTTGATGTCTTCCTTGTTCATCTTCTGCAAGTCTGCGTTGATGTTCAGGTTCTGGCTGCGGTGGATCGTCAGCCCTGCAAGCTGGTTCAACTCCTTCACTGCGCTCACCGCTGCGTTGTACGCTCCTGTCTCGAAAGCCGTCTCCGCAATGTTCCACAGCATCGCCCCGGTCTTCTGCGGTGTGATCGCGTACTTCTCCCGCAGCTCGTCCTGCTTGATGCGAACCGCTCGCGTGACCTTCGGGAAGTCCTTGCCGTTGAGCATCTTGGTCGCGGCGCTTGCCGGGAATGAGAACCCAGCCCTTCGCGCCGCTTCTGTCTGCCCACACGCGCCCTCGGTGTAGTGCCAGACGAACGCTGTCTGCATGTCGGTGATCCCTGCCTCGTCGTCCGCCAAGAATGTCTTGGGTGTCTCGACTAACTGCTTGCGCTCTTTCCTCGGCCTTCCCCGTCTGGGCTTTTCGTCAGCCATCCGCTGCTCCTTAATTCATTGAACACTACCCGCGCCTCTTCCTCTGAAAGAGGCGCTTGCCTGACGCTCTCCCGCTCGTCTGAGTTCATCAACCTCCATCGCCTGAAGTTGTTTTCCTCACCCGATTCCTGATCATACACGAACCTCTCCATCCGCCTTCTCCCTCATTAGGGTACAGGGGGCAGGGTACAGCGCATCAAAACTTTTTTAAAACTTCTATGAGCACTTCCCACTGTCCATACCCATTACTATATATATATATTTATATTTTATTTAAGGTACCCTACCCTACCCTGTTAAGAACATTAAGCATTTCAAACACTTATAACACTTTCAAATAGGGTATCAATTGACGTACCCTTAGAAATCTTTGCCCCAACTGTCGCTAAACTTGTCGCCACTCCCAATTTCCACCTTCGTGTAGTCCAAGTCGTACACTTTCTTGCCATTACTTTTGCGCGGTTCCAGCCCAAACTGCGCTAGTACCCTGCTCGCATCCTTGATATCCGGCATCCTTGGCTGACCTATTCCGAGGTCTCGGAGCAGCTTTGTCATCTGAACTGGCTTGGTGTTCTGGCTCTGGAAGTGTACGTGTTCGAGGATGAGATCTTCGACGGTGCTCTGGGTGCGGTAGGTCTCGTTGCTGCTCTGGAGCAACTCTCGCTCCTCTGCGTTGAGATACCAGCTCTCCCTTTGGTACATCGTCTCCCTGATCTCTGCCCACAACTGCTGCATGTCGATCCCATGGCTTGCATTGATATCGGTCACGGCGACGACCCAGAACCGTCTGTTACCTGTGGTATCAATCAAGAACTCACGCTCGTTGACGCTGCCGTAGAACGCGGTTCGTCTCTGGTACGTGGTGCTGGCCCGGTCATAGGGTAGGCGCAGCTCATCCACCTTCTTGCCCGTGAACTGCTTTAATGAGTCGATATCCGCACGCTTAAACGTACTGCCCAGCTCACCCAATTCTGCTATCCAATGGCTCACCACCTGCTTCACGCTGTCCTTGTCATTTGGGTTGAGCGTGGCCCCCTCTAATAGCCAGCCCTTCTCGTAGTCCGCCAAACGCTTAAACCAGAGGGTCTTACCCAAGCCCTGAGCGCCTTGGAAGACCAAGATCCCTTCGAGGGATACACCGTTTGGTTCAAAGGCTGCGGCCACGCAACCGATAAGCCACTTGGTCATGAGCATCTCTTTCAGTGGCTCGTTGGTGCTCTTGATCGTGCTCAGGAACTCCTGCATCCGACTGGTGCCATCCCATGGCTTACTCTCTATCCATTCCTTAACCGGGTTGTACTCCTTCGCCAAGAGCTTCAGGTAATCCCTCACCTTCTGGTATGGCACACCCATCTGGATGCAGCGATCTTCGATCTCGATCAGGCTCGACTCGTCGCGCATGTCTGCAATGAAGTTGCTGTGCGGAATGTTGATCTCCATCGCCTTCTTGATCACGTTGTAATGTACGCTGATCTGATTGACCGTCAGCACACCCCGGACATTGTCCTTGGTGTTCAGCATCCGACCCTTCTCGCTGGTGTTCCACTGATACTCGACCGGCACATCAACCTTGTTCAAGTCGGGCAGTAGCTCACCCTCCAGCGCGTGGTCGTTGTAGTCACCCTTGCTCTGCGGTATCAGAACCTCGGCCTGAGCGCCGATACGACGCACTACCTGCGCGGCTTTAACTGCCTCGACCTCTCCGGTCTTGGTGTCATCACAGTCGGCAATAAAGACGTGCTTGGCCTCGGGAAACCATCCGCTGATTGTCTCTGCGACCGGGGATAGGTTGTATGCGTCGAAACAAATAACCACAGGCTGACCAAGGTCTGCGTAGTAACTCGCACCCGTGGCGTATCCCTCGACATAATTGATGGTGTGCGCCGTCCGCATCTGCTGCGGGTCGATGACGAAGAATGAACCAGCCTTCTTGCTATGCTTCATAAAAAGCTTCTGGCCATCGCCGTCGATGTACTGCAACCCAACGATCTCTAGCTTCTTATCAAGCATGGGCAGAACCAGACGATTGCCCCGCTGCCTGAGACCATGGTTCTCTACGCCCTTGCGCTGAAGGTATAGGTTGTCCTCTGTCGCCTCGGGATAACTGTCCCAACGCTTCTGTGCAAGCTCAGCCGCCTGCCTCTGATCTTCCTCTAATTCCTTGGCCTTCTGCTCGGACAGCATCCTGATCTGTTCGCGCTCCTCGTCGGTCATCTTGTGGTTCACCGCGTTGTCAGGCTTCCACGTTGCGGTCGGCTCATCGTTGCTCACCGTGCGATCACCACAGCGACCGAAGGGTACGTCCTGATCCAGCCACACCTGATACCACCCGACGAGCTTCTGCTTGCCACCAACGTCCATGTAGGCGCGGCCAATGTCACCGCCTATGACTAATCCCTTTTTAGACTCTAACGTCATGCCATTCGACAAAAGAAAAGACTCGAACTCACCGCGCAGGTCACCACTCAATGGTCGGCTGAAGTCTTTGCTTTTGCCGTCAGTTATTTTTAATCCCATGTAAAATTCACCTTGATCACGTTTTCCCAGATGTGCATAATAGTACAACATTTTGCAAACACACAAGGAAAAACGATGGGAATCATAGCAACTGGTGGCGGCGGATCAGACTTCGAGCAAGTCCCGACTGGCACACACAACGCAATCTGCTACAAGTTGGTGGATGCTGGAACCACACTGAACGAGTATCAAGGCGAGGTGAACAAGCGTCACAACGTCTTTATCTTCTGGGAGTTACCCGAGCTTCGTATGGCGGATGATCGACCCATGTCAATCAACTGCCAGTATACGTTAAGCCTGAATGAGCGCGCAAAACTGCGGCAACATTTACAGGCATGGCGCAACAAATCTTTTACCGAAGAAGAGTTGGCATCCTTTGACCTGACCAAGATCTTGGGCACAACGTGCAAGGTCGATGTCGGCTTAACCAGTGGCGGCAACGCCAAGGTTCAGGGTGTCTTCTGCGCCGATGGTGGGGCAAAGAAAGTTGCAACCGTCAACGATCAAGTGGTCTTTGATCTTGAAGATTACTGCAAAGAGTTTTCTGGCAATTCCGATAAAGCCAGCAAGGATGCATGCGATATCTTCGAGGAATTGCCTCGGTTTATGCAGTGGCAGATTGGCGGGTGCGACGAGCCGGGTAAAGATCATGTCGAGCCATGTTTTGAGTTGCAAGCCGCAATGAAGAAGGGTGGCACCGTTGCGCCTGATCCCGCCCCAGCTCCAGAGCCTGCTCCCAAGAAGAAAGCCAAGAAGGAAGAGCCGGTAGTGGACGACGACTTCGACGACGACATTCCGTTTTAAGGGGGCTGCAATGAAGAAGAAGATTAAGCGAAGCCGTAGATCGGTTAAGAGTGAGTTGGTCATCGACTACCTCAGTCAGTTTGGAGAGACCAAGCCAGACGTGTTGGCGCAAGAGCTGGGCGTAAGTAAAAGCCTTGCGTCATCCAAGCTGAAGGAATGGCGAGAGGCTCAGAAGAAAGTTGCCAAGGCACTATCTGTCGCAGTCTCTGATGGCTCAACCGCCAGCTACTATGAGCTGCCGAAGAAAGCCAAAGAGCTTCAAGATCTGATATCACATAAGAACATGAACGCTCAGATCGGTGAGATCTTTAGGGCAACCTATCGATACGGTGAGTCGTCGCATAGCAGTGAGCTGCGTGATGCCAAGAAGATTCGTTTTTACATTGACGCTGAGATCAAGCGACTGGAGCAGTTATGAGGATTCGACAGATCATTGCTGACGCAAAGCACCCAATCTTTACCCCATATGCTGTGATGGTAGCATTCGGTATCGGATTGATTTTAGGATTCGGTTTAGGCTAAGGGTTCCATCACGGCCCTCCAACAGTGTTCCCGTCCACTGAGCCGCCCCGGCGGGACTAATTAGGAAACCCAATGGAATTTAAAGAAGGTATCTACGAAGACCTCGATTACCCCACCTATGACTCGATCCCTGCATGGAGATCTCACGACCTGACCTCAATCGCTAAGTGCCCGTTCACTTGGAAGAACCGGACGTTCAACAACTCCCCGGCGCTGCTTGAGGGCCGGGTGCAACACACCGTGTTCTTAGAACATCACAAGTTCTTTGATGAGTTTGCGATCGAGCCGTTGGTCGATAGGCGCACAAAAGCAGGCAAGCAAGAGTACGCCGAGTGGCTCGAAGATCTTGGTGACAAGACACCCTGCAAGCAGGATATGTACGACATCTGCATGGAGCGCCGGGAGGTAGTCTCTGACTTCATACCTGAGCCGGATCATCGGGTCGAGCTAACGCTTTGCTGGATGTGGAACGGTCAACCCTGCAAGGGAAAGCTAGACTGGCATACCGGGACGGACATCTGGGATCTCAAGACCTGCCGGGACGCTTCACCCCGTGGATTTAGGAGCGCGATCAACACATTCCGATACCACCAACAGGCTGCGTATTATCTTGCTGGTTGTCGGGCGGTTGGCCTGCCGACAGAGAAGTTCTACTTCTTGGCTCAGGAAAAGGCAGCGCCTTACCCCTACTGCGTGTACACGTTGTCCGACGAAGCCATAGCCTATGCTGACGCTCAGAATGAGCAAGCCATGGCCATTGGTATCAAGTGCCGGGAGCAAGACCTATACCTGCCATACAACCAAGAAGGCATCAAGGAGTTTGGCCTTGCTGACCTTAACTAAAGAGGAAAAGGAACGGGAAGCTAAGTGGGCGGCGGATATCAAATATCATGCCGCTAGAAACGTCTGGAAGAAAAGGCACGAAGCAACGCCAAACAATCCGCCGCATCGCCGGGTAACTTGGGGGCAGTGGTTCGAGAAAAAGTTTGGCGAGAATCTTATTGAGTATGCTGAGAGAAAGGCAAAGGAAAAGAAAAAGTCAAAGTCTGTTTAGTTCTTCACTTGCCAGCCTGCCGGTTTCCCGATTGAACTTCATCGCAAGGTAGTCGTGGATTCGGCTCAACTCGTAGGCTCTGATATCCTCGTCTTCTTCTCCTACAATTCTGTCGATCATCGCTAACACGCGAATGGTTGGTATGTTTGATTCTCTTTGCATGGCTTAATCCTAAGTCAAATTGCAGGCAAAAAAAAGCGGCCTAAGCCGCTTCTCCCAGCAATTCGGTAAGAACGCTTAGCACTTCACAAAGCTTGACGGTCTGCTTGTCGCTGATCTTCTTGTCCTCGAATCTAGCTTTATTGATCTTTTCAGCCAGTAGGTGAGCTGAACTGGCCAAGACCTGCGCCCTGTTTATTTCTTTCTGAAAGGGCTTAACTGCTTTTGCCATAAACTCATCGTCAGCCAGATCCTCTAAGTCTGCCGTCTCGCAGTTGACCTGAATGACCGTCCCGTTCGTTGCTGCAAAGGTCACGCCAGAACTAAGGCAGTGTCTGTTCAGGCTTCCAAAAAATACGTTAAGCCGAGGCGCGACCATGTTGATCAGGTCGCAGATATCGTCATTGCTCATCTTGTTTGCAACGTCTAAAAGTTCTTGGTGTTCCATCATCTTCTCCTTGCGGCGGCTTACGCCGCCTTCCTTGTTGCTGTTAATGTTGCATCCCCGTGCCATCCTGAGACTCGTGGCTTCCAGCCATCAACCTTGAGTTCTTCGGCTCTAGCATATGCCTTGCGAATGTCCGTGAATCTTTCGTGGATTCGATCAACCTTTTCTTCTTTAGGTGCGGGATAAAGATCTTGGCCTTGACGCTTCTCAATCAACTTGCGAAGAGAGGCAACGTGATCGGTCATTGCTTGATACTGGAGGTTGTTTTTGCGAGCAACTCGAAACTCTTCGTCGTAGTGATCGAGACCGTCAAGGTCGATCAACTTCATACCAGCAAGTTGGCCTTGAATTGAATTGATGATTTGAGTTGTTAGCTCGTGGCTCTTCTCAATCGGAAGCTCATTCGATCCCGGGCACTCGCCCTGAAACATCCCCCAATCGACGGTGTAGCCGTGCTTAGCAATCATGCCGGTCTTGTTGTTAACCGCCTGCACTGAACCGCATACTTGGCAGGTTCCTCTGTGTGTGTGTCTTGCCATCATGTTTTCCCTTTGGTTATGGGGGCAAGCGCCCCCGACAAAAGGAATAATCGCATAATGCCGTGTCGTTGTACACACTTTTATGCAAATAAATGTAACTATTTGCAGGTCATTCCAAACTGTTGTATCTCTCGATAAGCCGCTTCTTATCGTGCAGCCAGAAAACCAATAAGTATCGGTCGCCGCTCTCTACCGCTAGGCCACGGTGCAGGTTGGTGAAGGAAGGGAATATCAATGCGTGTCCACTGGGTAGCGGGTTCAGGATGCCGTGGCGATGAAACTCTGTGCCACCACCCTTGTACTCATCGGTGTTGAGGGGAACCACCACGCTGATGTCGGCGCTCTCGTCGTGATGCCACGCACCTTTCTGCTTATCCTTGGGGTTGTAGTTTGCAATCTGGATCGAAGAAACGTCCCGGCAATCCCTGTGGTACAGCGTATTGAAGATCGGGTTCAGCACGTTCTGCACGACGAACCACATCGTTCGGTACAGCTCAGGCACATGCTCTTGCAGCACAATCTCAGGGATCTGCCTCAGCTCATCCTCAGCTTCATTTGGCTCAAAGGGTATCTCCTGCTCCATGTGCTTGATCTCTTCGACCAACATCTTGCAGAACTGCCTTCGGAACAACGGCACCCGGTACACCTCGGGAAAGATCTTCTTGCATAGCTGGGACACAGGAGTCTTCTGTAGGCGCTCCCTGCCATCCCTAGCCCTGAACTCAGCAATCATCGGAACGGTCGCCTGAACCGCCTTGTAGAGCGGCTGGTTGACCATCCAATGCGACTGCATTGACAACATATAATTTTTCATTTCATACATTTGTGCAATGATATACAATCCTATACAATTGCTCAATATCAATTAGAGATCCGTCATGGAAACCGAAGACCAAGCAGCGTTAGACAGAAAAAGAAAGTCGCTGGCGATTGACCTCGAAACATACGAGAGGCTACGCGACATCTGTGCGCGAGAGCGACGAACAATAATCAGCCAGTTGCAACTCATGATTGAGCAGAAGCACGACGACCTGTTCGATAGGGATAATCATTGAAAAATTTATTTAAGAGAAAGCCGACCCAGATTCCTCAATCCTACCGCCCTGTGGCAGAGTCTAAGGAAGTTATCGATCTGTTTGGTAGGATGACCTTACACCAACAAGCCGCGCTCCTACGGCTCTGTAGTCGCAACCTGATGATCGACGTTGAGGGTGACTATCATATGGGCTATGACTTCGACTGGAACGTCAGTGGCGCAATGATTATCGCCACCCCAGCCGAGCCAGACCTACCAATGCTAGGCGAGGGAAGCGATCCCGCCTAATGGCCCTCTGAGCCGCATAGCAAGCTCCCTGTCCTTATCTGAGGGCAGAATAGTAGGAGACATCGCCGGATCTATCTTTCCCATTGCTGGAGCCGTTGATGGCTTCTGTGATAGCGGTTCAAATGCAGGCGAATCCATTCCAACATCTGGCACATACATGCTATCTAGGATAGAAGGCTTTGGATCTGCTGGAGCCTTTGGATCGGTCACTTCTTTGGCGCTCTCAATCATCCTTGCGCCTTGAACGCCTCGCTCTAATTGACCTGTCTCTGGGTTGACCTTATCAGGCGCGAAGCTTTCATCTGTTAGCTGATCAAAAACATCTGTAGCGCCGCGAGAAACCGCCTGAGTGACGAAATAAACGCCGGGCTTTACCGCATCTATTTGTGCCGCCAACTCTCCAGCCACCTTGGGATCTATTAGCGCCTCAATAAGCTTGTCCTCATAAGCCTCTCTCTGAAAACCAAGGGTTGCCGCCATCGTGTCATCGAAGCCACGGATTGCAATACGTTGAGGAATTTCTATGACAGCCCTGAGCGCATTGGCCGCAATTCGACCACCGCCGGTAACGTCTTTCTCTAGGAAGTTTCTGAGTGCCAACAGCGGCTGTGTTGGCGATCCGCCCTGCGTGGCAATGTAACTTGTTGCCTGCATCATCTCGACGAGATCAACAAAATTCTCTAACTCTTGCGGCTCCATCATAGCCTCAAAGACCTTTGCCTTTGTGCCTCTGGCCTTAGCTCCACCGCGACCCATCATCACCTTCCCGCGAATGCCAAGCCTAGACAGAAATTTATTCTGAACACCTAGAGGGTTGATGCTCGATGTAATTGCATCGTCAAACTGTGTGCGTAGCCATGTGCCCTTGATGTTCTGCCAAACCTGCGGGTCTTGGGTCTGGATAAGTCGCCTAAGATCCCTAATATCTTTAGGCTTAGCAGTACCGTTAAACAACCGCTTAGTTATCCTTGCCGCAGCCTCTCCGCCTAACTCAGCCGCCTCTGCAAAGCTCCTAACAACGCCACGCTCTAAAGCCTGAAGGTGACCCTTTGAGGGGTCATAGATTGCAGCAGCTCTGGCATATTCTGGGTTGGCAACCTTTAATCGCTCAGAAACCTGCGCCCTGATCTGGCTAACCTCTCGCTTCAATCCTTTCTGTCCATCTTTAGTAAGACCCTCGATAAGCGGCCTGAAATCGTTGGTTAGAGCGTTATGTAGCATCTCAGTGTTGTCTTTAAGCCCCATCTCGGCTTGATTAGCGCCACCGATAGGTATTCGATTAGGAGAGAAGCCAGTAAAGTCGCTAAGTGCATCAACCATCGCCTGCTTAACGCGCCGAGCCTCACCCCGAAGATTTGCGTCTCCCAGCTCAGCCTCAAGCTTTGTCACAATGTCAGAAACATCAATGGGTATGTCTAGATCAAAAGCGTTCTTGTACACCACCCCTGCTCTTTCCTGACGCTTAGCCGCAAGCTTCTTCAACACCTCGTCAGCGGCCTTAGCTAGATCTGACTCTGGATCTAAAGCCGTCCTACCCGAAAGCCGGGCTTGCTTTAGTTCTTGCAGGTATTTGCCCTGAAGGATTTCGTCAAAGAAAACGTCAGCGGCCTCCTCAACCTGTAATTGTCGGTTGTGGTAAAAATCCCACAGCTTTTGTGACCCGGGCTGCATCTGTAGGTAACGCTGAATCTGTGCAGCATTTGACATGATCCCTTGAGCCTCTGCCCTTGAGAGGTCTACATTGAACTTTTCTTTCGCAAACGCGATCTTTTCGTCAACAGTCTTTCCGCCGTCTGTCAAAATAGTCTGCAAGGCAGTACGACCGTCCGCGCCGGGAAACTTCTTTGATGTGGTTCTAAACGCATTACCAGCAAGCTGAGCAGCCTTAGTTCCAAACGGTAACGCGCCAAAAGCCGCGCTTACCATCAGATCGTCTTTTAGCTCAGAGACTTTTAAGGGAGGCCCGTCAAACATGGCAGATATGCCAGCCCTGCCTGCGTAAGTCGCGCCGCCAGCGGCTGCGGTGCCCGAACTTCCCCCTGCCGCAGCGCCTGCGACAGCGCCAACAGGGTTCCCAGTTGTCGCCGCACCTAAAAATGCGCCACCAACTAAACCTAACGTACCACCACCAAGTTCAGCTAAAAATTGTGCTGTCGGCCCTGCCCATCTGGCTGAGTCAACCAGAAGGCTATCCCTAAATTCCTTTACTGGCTTGTTGGTGTATGGATCTATGTAGGCAATATCTTCGTCTTCATCTAAGAAGTAAAAGTCAACGGGGTCTATGCCCCTCTCAACCAGCTCTGGGAATCGCTGCTGAGCAAGCCAAGCTGTCTGGTAACCTTGGTCGTTCGACATGCCCTGAAGCAACGCCATCCCGACACCAGATTTGTTTTCTTCTCTCTCTAAAAGAGCCTGCTCTCTAGGGGAAGGTGCAACGAGCTGAGACGTTTGAGCCAGCATGTTGCTTCTGTGTAGCTCAACAAATTCAGGAGTGTTTGCCAAATCCTCTTCCGTAATGCCTTCTTCAACTTCGTAAACAATCCCGTCATTGTTGTAATTAATATTTACAGGCATTTATTCCCCCGACTTCGGAACTTTTTGAATATCAATACCAGATAGGTCAGTATTTACCGAGGGCGAAGTTTGCATATCAGCAAAGAAACTCTCCCTGAAGGCTTTCGCGGTTTCAGGCTCTTGCGATGCCAAAGCCTGCAATTCAGACCTTTCTTCCGCCGTTAAGAATTGGTTCTCAGACTTTTGCCGCCAAGAAAGTTCCCACCCTTGGGCCAACCGAAGTCTATCAGAATCAGTTTCCGCATCCTTCAAAAGCCCTTCTGCAACGGCCTTATTGTAATCCTCAGCCTTCTTTATGTTTAAATTGGCGATCCTTTGCAAAAAAGCCGCCTGCTTCATTGCACCGTTATAGGTGGAAGAAAGCGTTGGGGACGCGGCAAGAAACAGTCTCATCTCCATTTCTGTGATCGCGCCTTTAGTGTCGCCAATTAATCCCATTGCTATTCTGGTGCCCAAGGTCAGCGCGAGCTGTTGATCATCGAGACTTTCGTCCGGCCTAACACCAAGCTCGCTCAAAACCTGCCTAGCAGGTAGGGTGCCAGCCGCTATCCGCCCCCAACCTTCTGGGCCAAGTCTAGCGAGTTGCAACATAAATTGATTTGTTAACTGGTTCTGAGAAACAGCAGTCGAGGCATCTTTAATCCATGTCTCTTCTAACTTGATTAAAGCCTCTCCGGCTTTTTTCTCTAAAGTCGAAGGAGGCATGACCCTGCTGTCAACACTAACGGTAGAAGTCGGTAGCTTGATTTGCTTAGCACCCGGAATCATCCTGATAGCTGCAACTTCAAATTGATTGCTTGGGTTCACTTCTACAGTTTTTACCCCGCCGTCCTCTGTAGGCACTTCGTAAATTATTGGATCATACGGTTTGTTAGAAAGCTTTATTCTTTCAAGCTCGATCTTGTTCAAATAATCTTTTGCAGACTTCTCGTCAGCCATAGCCATCTGCATTGCCTGCAAGCCGACCTGTCGATCAAGCGCGATCCTGCTTTCTTTAGACTTCCGAAGCCGGTCGTTGAAGTTAGAAAAGCCAACTCCCGCACTGCGGAACGCACCAGCTCTTGGGTCAGCAGATAGCATTGCAGCGCCTATATCGGAGGCTAAGTCATAAAAAGTTGGGCGCGTTGACTGAGAAAAATACGGCTTTAACCGCTCAGCGTACTTTTTGTAACTCTTGTCAAAATCAAAAGGCTCCGGGGTTTTTGGCTTCATAGCAGCCAGCATAGAGTTAATTTGCGCCTGCATCGGATCAACGGTTGTTTCTGGAGATTCTGGTTTAACCTCCAAAACTTCGGTCTCTGAAGCCACTTCGGGTGTATTTAAGGGATCAGCCGTCCCGCCGTCAGCAAGCCGCTGGATCTGCTGCTCTAACTGCGCTCTTGATATGGCCATTTATCGACTCCCAGAAAGCTGGCTAGACGGGTTGTAGTAATTGCCTAGCGCACCTACCGTTGCAAGCCCTGTCCCAAGACCTGCCTGCATTGCAGACGGGGCTTGCCCAAAGTTAGTTTGAAACTGCGTCTGACCTGCCGGAGCCATGTTCACAAATGGCATTAGGGCTTGGTACTGAGCCAGAGGTGCCTGCTGTGCTTGCAATAATCCAGCGCGTTGCGCGTCAAGCTGCGCCTGCCTGTTCTGCTGGGCCATGCTTCCGATGCCCTGCATCGCAGCGACATCCTGTGCGCCTGCCTGCTGAGCCTGACTGCCAAGGCCGCTCAGGAATCCACCATAGCCCGTCTGAGCCTGACCAAGTGCCTGACCTCCAGCCGCTTGCTGCGCTCCGATTTGGCCGTACTGGCCAGCGAGAGTGCCTGCTACGTTCATTCCTGTCTGTCCTGCCGCCTGTCTTGCTGCCGCGCTTTGCTGACCGTAGCCGGACAATGTTTGACCTAAGCCGGTTCCAGCCGCGTATCGTTGCTGCGCCATCTGGCCTAACTGACCGCCTAGCTGCTGCTGAGCGCCCAACTGAGCCTGAGCGGTTTGCTGGAGTAGATTTCCATACCCTTGTCCAGCCGCAAGTTTCTGTCCTGCCGCCTGTTGAGCCATGCCAGCGACCTGTTGGCCTGCGCCATACCTTTGCTGGGCACCTTGGCCTAACATGCCTGCCAAGCCTCTAGACGCGGCCAGCTCGCTCGCTGCGCGTTGTTGTCTTGAGCCAGCAATGTTTTGCGCGGCCCCAAATCTTTGTTGTGCTGCCTGCTGCGCTCGATCTACTAATCCTCTTGCGCCACTCAGCTCTTGACCGGCCAATGACGCTAACCCAGAAGATGCTGCTCTCTGAGCCTGCCTTTGCCGCTCATCCTCTCCAATAGCCGTCTGCTGAGCCTGCTGGAAGCCGCGTGAGCGTAATTCGCCAACAGCCTTACCCAAACCTCTGCCCATTGCCTCGGCTCGCTCTTGGCCAGTTAGCCTAGCCCTAGAGCCAAAGGCCGACTGTCCGCCGGTCTGAATATCTCTAGCAAGCTGAGCAGTGTCTTGCTTAGCCAATCCTTCTCTAGCGTCCTCGATCATTTGCTGAACGACTTGATCCTCGTAAGGGTCTTGGTACTTAGCAGTAGCACTTGCCACGTCAAAATCGCCAGTAGTCTTCCGCAACTGTCCTCGTGCTTCGCCTACATTTTCTCCAAAGCCACCAAGAAGCTCTCGCTCCGCGCCAACCTGTCTATCAAGGTCTCGGCCTAATCGTGAGGCCGCGCCGGTCAAACCAAGCTCTGCCATCCCTAACCGCTGGCGCTGAACGTCACCGGCCTGAGCGGCAATCTGCTCGCCGCGCTGCAAACCTCGGTCTAATCCTTCTGCGCTGATCATTCCCATGCCAAGCGAATCGGTTATGTCGCGCCCGAACTCGTCATATGACCTTCTGCCCTGCTGTCGAGCACTGGCCAAGTCCATGCCAAATCTTTGTGTATCCCTAATGCCACGGCGAGAGAGGTCGCTTATATCTCCACGCAGACGCTCCTCTGCCGCAATGGCCCGTCCACGTCCCTCCTGAGTTCCTCTGAGCGACTCCATCAACCCTCGATCTCTTTGGTCGAGTGCGAAGCGAGAACCCTCCTGCTGGGCTTGTAAGGCCTGCTGTGAGGCCACGGCTTGATCTGCTAACCCTTGCTGAATGGAACCAATACCCTCTTGGCCTCTTCGCATAGCCTCATCGATAAATGGTTGTTGCACACCGACATTTGAGCGAGCCATTTCCATAGCCCTGATCTGGTCTGGGCTGAAGCCTGCAATCTCTTGCGGTATGACAATCGGGCGACCCTCTTCATCGAAGAAGGTGCGCTCTGCCGCACGGAACGCTCCCGGGATAAATCCGCCCTGACCGTCTAAGCCAAACAATAGCTGTTGGGTTATCGGATCTATTCGGGTCTCGGTCTTGGTTACGCCGGAGACGTAAGGCTGGGTCGTCGTTGTGTCGCCAGTTGATCCGCCTTCTTCAAACCGCCTAACGCGAGCAAGCTGCGATGGGGTTAATATGCTCATGCTGCCTTCCCCCTCTTTGACTTGGGCTTATCTGCAAACTCGGCAAACAAGTCCATCATTTCGTACATAAGTGCTGTGCCGCCGTCACGGTTTTCACTACCGTTTGGTGTCAGCGTAATGATTCCGCCATCCCCTTGTGCTAGGTCAAAAGCGCCAGCGCCCCTAACCGCTTGGCCTGTCATGACAAACTCGCCGTCTGACAGCATAGCCGGTACATCGTCACTGGTTTCGGTGCCTTCACCGTTGATGCCGCCATTCATGCGCTCAAAGTCTTCGGTAGACACGTTGCCGCCCTTTTTGTAAGCCATGGGCATAACGTACCCGCCATTTCTGGCTGACATGATCGCACCGCCATATCTGGCTGCGACGGGAACCTCTTCCATTGCAGGGTCTGCAACACCTACTGGATCTGCCTCGACAGTTTCAGGAGTTGCCCTGCCGCCGCTGAGCGTAGGAATAGTACCTGCTGGCAACAAGCCGAACTCAACGGGGTTGGGGGCAGGCTGACCTGAGCGCCGAGCAATCTCAGCTTCAATGTTGTAACGCCCGGTAGACCCTTCCTGAGTGAGCGGGGTTAACGGTACGCCCCTCATGTTCTTGGCTTCATCATAAGCCAGCTTGCCAAGTCCACCCGCTGCGAGCAGGGGTAACAAGCTCCCGATTCCGCCGCCGCCAGCGCCCATGCCAAGCATGTTTGCCGCGCCACCCATGAATTGCTCAATTAGTCCGGGGTTTTGTTTTTGTGCCTCGGTAACAATTTGCTCAGGAGAGCCGCCAGCGGCCTCTGCCTTTTCAATAGCCTCTTTGGCTTGAGGGCTTGCAGCCTTTAATTTGTCAAGAGTCCTTCTAAAGAAGTCTTGGTTGCCCTTCATTGATTCAAGGCCACCGTAGGTAGACCCTGATCCGCCTAGCAATCCACCAGCAAGCGGATTTTTTAAAGCACCGCCGATTGTGGAAAGTACAGACCCTGATCCGCCAGCAACAGCGCCACCAGCAATAGGAGAGATTCCCGGTATGCCTAAAGACCCGAGTCCGCCTAAAGCGGTACTAAGACCACCACCGATCGTGCTTGCTAGGCCTCCCAATCCAATCTTAGCCATGCCTGCGCCAGCTAAACCGCCGATACCGCCGAGCGCAGCGCCGAGAGCGGTGCCGATTCCGGGGATAAACATTGCGATTGGCGCAACCTTCTTAACAACCTTCTTCAGACTCTTAAACGTCTTCTTGAACCAGCCGAACTCTTCTAAGCCGGTGATTGGGTTTAAGCTTGCGATCCCGCCGCCTACAACGTACTGCTCTGGGTCTAGGTCTAGCTCTTTAAACTTGGCACCAACCATGCTCTCGAACTGCTCGTCCTCGAATGCTTCTGGGGGTAGAACCACCTCGCCAACCCGAAGGTGGGCAAGTCGTGTGTCGCCGTTACGGCCTTCTGCCGCAAGCATTGCCGCCTGCTCTGCCATTGGGGCTTGTGCTGCGGCTTGTAAATTCTCACCCGCAGCCTGCAAAGATTTTTGCTCGTCGGGGTCATCGGTCATCTGTTGCTCTTGCATGAGCATCATTATTGTCTGCTCTAGATCAGCGTTTGGTGATGACTCCATCATCATTTCTCCTTGATCGACTTCCCCGCCCTCAGCCATGCCGCGAGCAGCCATCATCATTTCTTTATCAGAAACCATGCCTTTATCATTTTGCATTGCCACGTTTGCAATACCAGACATCGCGTTGTCTGGAATCTCAGCCCCCGCAATCTTCTTTAGGTTCAAAAGCTCTTTAACGCTTGGCTTCTGAGGCAAAGACTCAAGAAACCTTGAGGTAGACTTAGCGTCACTAAATCCTGACGGTAGGGCGTTTTCTAACTCCCAAGGCCAAAAGAATTGACCGCCAATGTTCAGATAGTCTCGACCCTCCACCAAGTCTCCATTTTTAGACTCAGGCAGAACCGAAACCGAAGAATACTCTGATAACTCAGAATCAGAGGGCATGCCTGTCGTCACCAAGTTTGGCATGTCCGCGCCGCCTAGAAGGCCTTTAATACGGTTTTGTAGCATTTCATCCATTAGGGTGTACTCACTGTTACATTCCCAACTGAAGCCGTAATCGCTTGGCCTGAAGGGTAGGTTTGATGGTTATAGAGGTCTCTAAAACTATTACCGTCAAACGCTTGGTGTATTTGGTTAGTAGTATTGAAGATTATACTACCCGTTGCAAATTGAAGCTCGCTAATCTCATCAGCGTTAAAATGAGGCGAGATCGTAAAATCCACCGCCCCAAGGTTCAATTCTAGAATGCGAACCAAGCGATTAAAAGTTTCTGAGCTGACAGATTCCCCCAAAGAGAAGGGTAATCTTGTCTCAAGCAGCCTGCTCATGCACGTCTGCCACTCGGTTGCATATCAATTCTTGTCGATCCAAGCCGCCATTTGTAGCCTTTTTGGTCGGCAGCATTATTATCATCATCACTTTCAAACCGAAACGCTACCTGTCGCGCCCGGGTTCTTACATTGCTGAAGGTGCTTGTCGGGGTAACCTGACTGGTTGAGTCCGTTGTCAGGCTCTGCCCGGGGTAGTCTCGGCTCTTCAGCACGATATTCATTGCAGGATTCACGCTTACGCCGCTCTGAGTGACAAACTTCATATCTGGGATGATATTCTTGACAAAGGTAAACGAATCGCCAGAAGAGATATCCAAGTCCGCGCTCTCAATGTAGACATCAGTCATTGCGTCTTGGTTGTCATCAAAGCCAGTCTCATGCTCAAAGACACACTGCTGAGAGCTGCTAGTCGCCGTGGCAAATGGCAGATCCTCGATGCCTGCGTCAAGCCATGCATAACGGGTCAGAGAACCAATTGACCAATGATTCTCCTCGTAGTTGTAAATCACGTAACGACTAATCTCGCCAGTGCCGTCCTCTAGGCTTGGGTAGAAGAACCAGACCTCGCTAAACTCGGTATTCACACCCATATGGCACTTGAACGCTTGGTCTAGATCTAGATCCTCAAAGACATACTCTTGCACGGTGCATGGCAGGCGTTTGACCGAGCCGCTGTAGAAGTAAAAGCCTGTCTTACTGGCATAGAACACGCCGTTTGGCGCATTGACGGCAGACTTCGGTGAGAGCAGGCCAGACCCCTCATTAATTAAATTAATCGCAAAGGTCAGTGGTGGCCCAATAAAATTCATGCTGTACAAACTGGTGTCAGTAAAGATCAAGATCTCTTGGCGAGACTTGATGCCGCCAACGATGAAAGAGCCAGAGGATAATCGTAGAGATCCTGCCGTGTTGGTCGCTGTTGGCTCAAAGTCCAAGTCATTCTCTTGATCGGAAAATGCCACCAACATCGGATCAATCACGCCAGTTCTGCTGCTACCTGATATTGGATCTGCGCCCAGAACCACTAAGTGACGGTCGGTTTCTGAGGTAATTACCTGCAAGCCCACGGTAGGCACCAAGTTGGCACCGCTAACCTGAGAAAGCTCTTGCGCCCTGATACTGGTTCCGCTGTTTTCAACCCATCGGTAGATCCCAGCGCCGCGAGGATTGATGATCAGGTTCTCGCCGTAATTGTCGTGCGTCCATAGCCTAAGCTGGTTTACTGAACTGATTGATGACGCAGAGCCAAATCCGCCTGCACCCCAAGTACCAACGCCCCAGCCTGACGACTTTACGAACGTATCTAGGCCTACGTTAATTTGATAAGCGCCAACCACGCTAGAGCCACCGTTTCCACTATCAGATGCGTTCGCAGTAACTGTTGCGCCAGAGGTATCCTTGGCGGTGATCTCGTAGGTGTTAGCACTGGTAACCAGAGATATCTGATACTCTTGGTTCAGAACCGTTGCAGTAACATTGCCGCCTAGAGATGCTGCACCGCTAAAGGTAACAAAGTCATCGTTAACCGCGCCATGAGCGGTGTCGGTCACCGTGATTGTGGATGAGCCGTTGGTTGCGGCAAAGGTAACATCGCCAGCGGACGTTGTTGCCCTGATAGGGGTTATATCGTAGTAGCTGTTACCCTCCTCGATATAATACTTCCACGTAGAACCAACACCGAGGTAGCGCACACCCCCAAGGCTAATCCAAGAGTGCAGCGCCCGACCCACGCCGAGGTAATAGTTGGTGCCCAGCTTTAGCCAGCCGCCCACCTTCTCGACTCGGCCCTTTCTAAACCGAATAAGATTACCATCTACCCAGCCGCCTTTTGCTGAATAATCAGTACCTTCCTTGTCGATCCCGGGTTGAAAATCTAGTGTCTGTAGCGGCATGAGCCATTACGCCAACCGTATGATCGCGCCGGTAGCCGTTGGGCTAGGGAAGACGATGGTGAAGTCGCCAGCGGTGCTGGTCTTGTCGCCACCGAAGTCGATTACAGCGCAAGCCTTGTCCGACTGGGTGTCATTGTAGATCATACAGCCCCTCGCCGTAACAGTTGCGGTGCCAAATGTCAAGTCCGCAAAATCACAAACTGCGGTCGTTCCACTCGTCGTTGGCGTAACCGATGTAACCGTCGCGCCACCAGAGGTGTAGTTTGTGCCACTAGCTTGGCCGGTTGTGGTAAAAGCCGTAGTCGCAGCGCCTAAAGTCGCGCTAGACGTATAAAGCGCAAGCTTAAATGCGTTGCCGCTAGAGGCTGTAAAGTTATGTGTACCTACTAGCAACTCTTGCTTAAAGCTGGTAGGAATCGCACTGGTGATTGCCATGTCAAAGCTCCTTGATTATTTTCGCCATGTCTTCATGCCCTTGAGATGCTAATAAGCCTCTAATTGTTACACGGTCAGAAGCTACAGCGTTTTTCATACCCATCCATATTAAGGTATAAACTTGATCTCGGAAAGCCTCCGCCTGCAAACGAATATGAGGCGCTGCCTCCTCCGAAATACCTAGTATCTTTTTCGTTGTTTCTTTTGCCCAAAAATCCACGTCATGGCCGCGATTGTCGGTGGTAGAAACCATTACCTGTCCTAACTGAAAATCTCCCTGCGACATATGACTACCCCTTGTACGGTTCTGGTGATGACGGCAACTCCACCGTCTCTAGATTGTGCTTCTTGACCATCTGAGCCAGCTCAGACCGATCACAGACAACCCACTCACCCTCTGGGTTTGGCATTGCCACCTTTGGATTAGGTAGCCGGTGGTAGCCATAAAGCCGCTCTTGTAGGGGCACGTTCTGATCTAGCAACGACGACCTTGGGCTAACGCCAACCTCTATGCCTATGGCAATCATCTTGCATATCCAGAACTCTAAGCATGCCCTGCCAGCTTCAGCAAAGTGCAAGTTATTCTTGTAGCTAAAATCCATCCCAAACAGGTCAACAGAACCGACCTTATTATACGCCGCAAAAGCCAGCGAGTAAGCAACCGTTGTGTTCATGTAGGCGCAACGCTGATCCTTGATGACTTCCTCTAAAGGATACTCAACCAACGCCGGTACTCGGTCATCCAGCTCGCACGTATAAATCGGCTTTTCAAACTTCGGCAGTAGTTTTCTCATAACCTCCGTTTGGTTTCCCGCATCTTCGGTGTCAAGAAAACGGCTTGCCGGGTCAAGCATAAAGACCCTGTCGCACTCAAAGACGGATAGGGCAGAGTTAATGACCCAGACCTCGTCCCACTCGACGCTGTTTTCTTTTCCTATAACGTAATCGATCTGGCTTGCGCCCAAGCCTATAATCGCTACCTTTTTACCTTCTAACTCTTTTATTGGTTCCAATTAGGTCACCCCTGTTCGTAATAAGTCATACCTGTACTCGTCGCGGGTTCCACGGCCTTCGCTAAGATTCTTCATCCTAGATATGCCTTCCTTGAAACGAGCCTCGAAGTTGGCTATTACGTCAGGAGCTTCCTTGAGAAACACAGCAGCCTCAACCAAGGTGCCGTACAGTAATGGATCAGGGTGATCCGTAGACAGAAGTGTCGTACCTGAATCACTGCCAGCCGTCAAAGACGCTGGTTTGTACAGGTAGTGCAGCTCTGCCGTGTAACCAGAATCTGGCACAGGCGACAGCTCAAATGCTGCCTCATCAAACAGAGAGTAATACTTTGGCCGACCAGTTGTCGTCGTGATCGGGCTGTATTCCTTGATGAATGATGGGTGCTTGAAATCCAGATAATGGTACTTGTTATTGCTATCAATGACCGCTAACGAAAACGGTGCGTAATAATCGCTCGGCGTAGCCAAGAACCGATTGCTCGCAGTCAACGTACCTTGCACGTTTTTTCTTTGTTCTGGGAGCTGAACCATCTTGAAGATTCGGCTCTCAGACTCCTGAATAAACGTGTTCAGGTTGTTGTTGAACGTGGTTTCATTAACCTGCAAGTAATCCTGCACGGTCGATTTAAGCGTTGCTAAAGTGAAGCTCATGACGTAGTTACCTCCACAGTACCAACACTACAGGTTATTCCAAAAGTTTGCAAAGTTGTGCCCAAAATTCCATCTCCCACATTGGTGTAGACGGTAAAAAAATTGTTATCGTTCCCATCAGCAGCTTGGTCTGGCCTTGTGATCTGCAATGCCTGCGGGTCAAAGGGCGCAGGCTTGGGCATAAGCTGCGGGTGTTTTGGTGACCATTGGTCTGGCCCAACTAAAAGGCCATCCCAAGTCATCTTCATATCTTTTAGGCGATAACGAAATCCTGATATGTCACAGATTCCGTATGCCCTCTTGTTCGACGCATAAGCCATTACGCTATCGTGTAGCCACGTAAATCAGGGGCCACCCTAAATGACGCTCTGTCTTCGTCTTGCGACAGTGCTCGCTGAAATTCTTCTTCGTACAACGCTTTGAGCATCTGTACCTTGTCCGGCGCTCGCTTCATGGCCAAGTAGTAAGCCAAACCTGCGGCTAGGCACGGATAAAACCGGAAGGGTATTTGCAGTGTATTCGCTCCAGCATCCGCGTCATCCATACGGCTCAAGACGTTAAGGTAAATGTCGTACTTAGAGTTCTGGTCGGGTGCAGGCCAAACCGTGATGGTCGGGCTAATCTGCTTGTCCACAAAATACTGGTTAGGCTTGCCCGTGCTGGATTTGACCGACATATTGGCGTATTCAGACCGAGACATGCGGGTCATCGGCACGTCTGTGGATACGCCTCCGATCGTCTCCCGAATGAACACGTCAAGTACATCGATAGTCGCGGTTGGGGTGACTGTGTCAACGGTGTAGGAGGTAGTGTCTTTGACCATGGCCAAAGTCTTTTGATTGATCGTCCACTGGTTTAAACCCCTATTCGCCCACTCTGCGAGCATGAGGTTTAGGGATCTGTTTGCCGTTTTTAGGTCATAACCTGTGCGTAACTCTAAGCCGCAACGCTCAAACGCTTCTTCGACATAGTCTGCTACGTCTAATTCAAAATCTTTACTTCCGCTTACCGCCATCTTCGTCACCCGCGTATAGGTTGTTAAAAACCTGATTTACGTCAAGAGTATAGTCTAAATCACTTTTCGAGTAGTGGATATGCTGACTAGGCTTAAAGTCTGGGGCACCATCCCCGGTCTCAAACCAAGCAGGGTGCGTCACCCGTACTCTGTTATTCGGTAAAGCAACAATGTTGCCCGTCCACTCACCAGCATCAAGCAACTCTAAAATATGGCTTTGCTTGTGTTGAGCTGGATCATCCGCTATCTCATTTTCTGCATAATCCACTGTGAAATAATACTTTGCCGGATAAAATTCGCCATCGATCTTAGCAAGCCAAGGGCAAGGTGTGCAGCGGTCAAGCACGTAAGTAGCGTGATTATAAGAACTGCAATCCCAAGGTTGACAAGCCCAGACAGGCATTGCTTCAGGCCAATCGTCAAGTGGCGTGTCAGCGACCAAAGCCGTGATCGGCATCCTCGCCCACATTGCTCCTCCATGTACGTTTTGCTCGCTGTCATCGTCGTATGTTTCAGCCCCTGTAAAGATTACCTGAAACGACAAGCATCGAGTTGGCATGGTCGTTACAGCAATCGCCATCGCGTGGATGAACTCACCATGATACTTCTCATGGTTATGCGTGTACTCCTTCCGCACCCAGCACTTAAAGTGAGGGATATTGCTCTGAAGGTAAGCCACTATCTACGACCAAATAATCCCGTCTTTTTGGAAGATGGTTTTTTCATTCCGCCTTTTGCTGCGCCTTTGGTTTTCATTGCGGCACCGCCTTTAGCGTAACCCTTGGTCTTCATTGCAGCTCCGCCCATATTCATTCCGGGAGGGGTTGCCTTCTTTCGGCCTCGGCCTCTAGCACCCGCTCTCTTTCCGGGCTTGTAGCCGTACTGATCAGACAGGTCTTGAATAACGCTAGTAGACTGCTTGGTTCCCTCTGCGCCTTGCACTGAGTCGAGCAAATTTCTTTGCGCCCGGCTCAACGTAGATCGACGCTGTGCGCGTGTTTTTGGAGCGCCACCACGACTGTACCCTTTTGCCTTCATCTTCATTATCGCCTCCCAAATAAACCGGAATTACCGGGTTTCTTCCTAATTGATCCGCCGCGAGCGGCAAATGTTTTGACCATTGTAGGCTTTCCGCCCACACCTTGTCTCTTAGATCTTTTTCGCGCCACTGCGCTTTTCTTCTGACTTTCCGTCATGCCTGCCGCTTTTGCTGCCGGTACGCACTTTGGGTAAGCTCTGCCATTTTTTTTTGATGCGTTTTTTCGGCCACACGATTGATACTTGCCGTCCTTCTTTGGGGCACCGATGTCCACCCAATCCTCGCTAAACCATTTCTTTAGGCCTGTTTTAGCCACGAGGTACTCGCGTCTTCTTTTGCTTGCTTGGCATAATAGCGCCACAGCCACGGCCTTGAACCATCACGGTTCCGCCCACGTTCATTTTCTTTGCCATACTCTTGGCTATAGCGGTGCCGCGCTTACGCTCGTAACGGCTTAGCTTGCCGTCATTATCAAGATCGCTTTTCTTTGGATCTAAGCTTACTTCGCCGCCAGTAGCGCCTTTGTATTTACCACCCATCCGCTTGTACTCCTGAACCATCCAGCCGTTTGCATATGCGCTTGGATAAACATCGAACTTAGCCTTAGCCTTAGCTTTAGCCTTAGCATAAAGGCTTGGGTTGGCTACATTTTTTGGCGTTGAGGAAGCCATTATCTGCCTATATTCATGCTGAATTTTAGCTGTGCAGGATCAAACTTTTGAAAGGCTGATCCATAGTTTTGGGCGTTGGGCATAAAATTATTAGTTGACCCAACACGATCGTTGATTGGCATAATTGATCGGTTTTGTCCGTAATCAATTGCGTTGTCTTGCTCACGTTTTATGTAACCAAACCCCGGGCCGCCGCCGGGCATGCCGCCTTTCTTGGTGCCCATTATTGGGTCAGGAACTGCCGACCTGACGTAATCGCCGGGATCGTACTGCGTGTAATCCTTGCTTGTATCTACGCCATAAGCGCCATACTCGCCTTCTGGTATAGTCCAAAGGTCGTCGTCAATTCCTCCGGTCGGAATGTTTCCTCCCATAAAGTTATCAATAGGCGTTCCGCTAAAGCCGGGGCCGGGTTCAACAACAACGTCGCCAACATCTACATCTGTGTCAGTGTCGCCAGTGCCCCCACCAGCGGGAGGTGCTTGATTAGCCATTTGAGCCATGATGTCTTCGGTAATTTGTTTGCGTAAGGCCTCGGTATCAACTTCTCCGGGTATTTGGCCGCGAAGCGCCTCAATCTGCTGCTGTACAGGGTCTAGGGCGGAAGTGATGTCCGTCTGCCTTTGGCCTGCAATCGACTCAGACAAGCCAGACAGGTCGTCTTGGGTCAAGCCAGCAGCCTGCAACGCCTCTATCCTTGCGGCGAGGTCAGTTCTTTCTGTGCCAGCAGTGTCAATTGCCTGCTGAAAAGCAACCGTCTGGTCGTTGACTGTGGCAAGCTCTGCCTGAATCTGGTCGATCGGAAGAGCACCAAGGTTTTCTTGAATGCCACCTATCCTGCCTTCTAAGCCAGCAATTAATTCAGAAACCTCTCCACGCAACAATTCAGATTGATCCACATTCCCGGTTTCTACATCGCTGTAAAGAGATTCTAACTGCGCGTTTAGGTCGTCAATCTCGGTTTGTGCCGCTAGAGCAGATTCCTGCGAGGCTTGGTCAAGACTTAAAATTTCGGAGTCAATACGCTCATTAATGGCCGCGAGATCAGAGCTTACACCCTCGATTCTTGTAGAAAGATCTGCGGTTCCAGAAGCCTGCTGCCCTGAAAGCTCATCAATTTGCTGAGCAAGCGCAGTATTATCGGTTGAGAGGGCTGCTATCTGTTGTTGCAGCTCAGGTATCGGGAGTTCGCTTAACTGGCCTGTAACACCGCTAATTTTGCCTTCTAGGCCTGCAAGCAAGCTTCCGGTCTCTGTTCTCAAGGCTTCTGACTGGGCTAAATTTTCTTCGTTAATTGACTGCTCTAAAGTCTTGAGCTGGTCATTGAGGGATGTAATTTCATCCTGAGCGAGCTGAGCCGAGGCCTGCTGGTCTTGGTCAAGCTGCAAATACTTTTCATCGATTGTTTGGTTAACTTGAGTAAGATCTTCGCTCAGAACGCCTATACGCTCTTTTAAATCGCCAACCAAAGAACCTTGCCGGTCTTCCAAGTCGCCAATGGCCTGAACCTGCGCCTCTCTAACCAACTTGTCGCCTTCTTCAATCTGACGAGCAAGCGCAGCCCTCTCGTCGAGTCCAGCTTGGCGAAGATCTATGGTTTCTGCGTCAACGCCACGACGCATATCTTCTATTTGCGCCTCAAGAGACTTGGAAAGCTCAGACCTCTCGCCCAGAGCCGCTTGCTCTGACGTGGCAAGGTCTTCTCTCAACAGGTCTCTTAGGCTGTCAATTTCCGTCTGACGAGCCGCCGCAGATGCCTCTTGAGCATCTCTCTGCTCCGCCATTATCTGCTCGTACTGATTAGCCAAAAGCTGGTCAGTATCTGGAGTAATAGCGTCAAGCGTTCTCATCGTTGGAGCCGCTGGCGCAGCCCTAGCGCCCCTGTCATAAGCAGGGCGCTGCATCAAATACTCACTCAGACTTGCATAGGGGGATGCTGAGCTACCGTATTCGTCTTGGGCTGCTTGTAAATCGTCAGAGATAGCCATTAGATGCCAAGATCCCGAAAGTTAATGTTCTGAATTAACTGCCTTCTGATTTGCTCCATGTCAGGGGCTTGTCTCATTCGTCGGTTTCTCTCCGCAAAGTATTGCTCAGGAGGCGGCGCTTGCATGTTTTGCACGGGAGCCTCCATGCGCGGCTGATCTCGTTCCGACTGTATTCGGCGCATGAGATCTCCAAACATGCCTCCACGGGGTCTAGGCATCTCTTCCCGGCCTTGCATCTGCTCAGTAAGCTCTGCAATCCGGCCTGCTAAACCGCCCCTTCGTCGGTAAGAATCTTTTATCCTCCTGCTTGGAATCCTTCTGCCTTTGCCGCCGCCTCGTTCATCCCTATCGTCAACGCCGTTTCCATTTCGGTCTTGAAAGTCTGCGGTTCTCATCATCGGGGGACGGCCTCCGACGGGAGGCATTCTGCCTTCTGGGCCAAAAATATCATCTAAGATAGGAGGTCTTGGCGGCTTTGGTGGTGCCGTCTTTATGTAATCAGGAACGTCACCGCGCTGTGGTTTTGGGGTGCGATCTAGAATTGGGAAATCAACTATCAAATCGTCGTCCCTGCTCGGAACCGGGATGCGATCTGGGTACTGCCCGGGGCTTCTTTGTCCGCCTTGCAGCCTTTGCAGCATTTCTGCCAAACCCTCAATACCGCCAGACCTGCCGGGAATTTGTGGCATTTGCTGCTGCGGAGCCATTCCACCAGCCGCTTGATCTTGCATGGCAAAGAGTTTTGCCTTGAGTGCCTCATACTGAGGGGTGCCCTCTTGCATCTGGTTCAGTTGCGAGTTCATGTACTGAATCTGAGGATAAAGTGGGCTGGCTTTTATTTTTTCCTGCCGCTCGTAAAACTCTATGGGTGCTGCAAAGCTCATATTAGGTCACCAATTTTTACACGACCAATAGGAGGCCGTGAAAACGTCTTTTTTCTTTTGAACCGCATCGCAATTGTGTCTTGCCCGAAAATTGCGTCGGCGCTCTGGGTTATCTCGCTTGATTTCCATGTTGCTATCGCCGTAGCGAACCACCTTCACCTGATCACCTTTTTTGGCTAGAACCTTGAACTTTTTGCTCTCTCCAGAAGTGCGAACCTGCTTGTTATAGCCGGGGAACGTCTGGCCGCGATACCGCAGCCGTCCGCTCTTTAACCGTTCTACGTCAGAGGTGGTAGCCATCAAGCATACTCTTTTATGACTTCTAAAATGACGGTGTAAGTATCTGCACTGCTTGCGCCGATTGTCGTGAACAGAATGTCCCCGGTCACACCGCTGCCAGCATTATTAGGAATGCCGGTAAAATCAGAGTAATCGTGGAAGCCATTGCTGTCTGGGGACAAGCCGATGATTAGGGTGTTTGCCGTTGCATCGCACAACAATTCAACCCCCATCCCGACACACTGCCACCATATCTTGGCAACTGTAACTTTGGTGCAAGCCTTACCCGCAGAGTTAGTGGTCAAGGCTGAAACATCAACCTTGACTACATTTGCCTCTCCGGTTCCGTCACTAATGTTAGTGAATTTAAGGACAGCCTTACGCTCTCCATCCTGAATGGTTTGGCTGGTTACTGCATCTGCCATTGCCTATCTCCTATTCTGTGGATTAAGCGTCAGCAAAAGGCGTAACAATTGTTCCTGAACCAAGCAGCAAGGTGTTATGTACAAGGTAGCTGGCTGTATCAATTGCTGTTACCTGAATGACGCTACCGACCAAACCGCCTTTGGTTGAGCCGTTCAAAGTCATCACGTCGTTCGCGGCAGCAGGAACAAATGCTTTCTTCGCGCCATCATCAACAGCAACCATAACCGCACCAACAAACTTGTCAGTGCCATCGGTAAGGATGTCCAAGTCAGTGGCTGCGGTTTCAACATAGAAAAAGAAAGACGCGCCAATGTTGTTCCCTTGGTTTGGAGACGTTGGGTCAGCGGGAGTGCTGGAGTCGATAGATGGCAAGGTGAACTTACCGTCTGCGTCGTTCAGCAAAATAATCTTGCCAGCGTGAGCCGCCACGGTAAGCGTGGTGTCTGCTGATAAGCTGATGCTGCTGTTTACGCCTGCGGTGATGAAACCACCAAGCGATCTAACTGGGCCGGAGAATGTTGTTTGTGACATTAGTATTACCTCTTTACGAAAGGATTCGCCCCAGAGTCTTCGTAAACGTCTGCTGAGCCAGTCGCTGGGGCTGGGTTTATCTCAGACCTACAGTCTATGACAACTGGCCGATAAAAAAAAGTTCATTTATTTTGATTTATTTGTGTATACATACTTGTACATCGACACGGGATCAGTATAATAAAGGACATCAACAACGCAAACGGAGAATGATGATGACAGTTAAAGTTTACCAGTTTCACCTAACGCAAGCCGACGAAGCTCTTTTGAACAAAGACGGTTGGTTGGCTTCAGAAAAGATCACCGCCTACGCCGACAAGGGATGTAGCTGGAAGGTCGAAGACGGCAGCTACGATGCAGCAAAATGGTTCCACGCTTACTCTCACGTTGCCACGGTAGATGCCGATGATCTAGACGAGGTCTTTCACCTCACGAACCTTTGGCACAAGCCTGAGCTGGTAGAAAAGCACTCAAGAATGCACAGCGTCTCTATCGGTGACATCTTGGAAATGAACGGCGAGTTCTTCTTAGTAGCAGGCTGCGGCTTTGAAGCTCTTAACATAAACGAGGCGGCGTAAGCCGCCCAAGGGAGAAGGTGATGAGTAATTTTTGGAACTGGTTGGAAAATCGCATCGACGAGTACGAGGTCGCTCGTCAACGCGGCGTAAAGGCGTATGACGCTCGCATCAAGCGTGTGGCGGCGGAATACAACGACGATTTGGAACCAGTGTATTCTGAGAAGTCCGGTCGGTTACACGCGCCTTGCGACGGCTACGTCTGGAACTGGCGCGAGGGTGACAGTGAGTTCGAGGGCGAATATCTAGCGGGTCAGTATCTTCCATTCCCGAAAGAGCGCGAAAGCATCACCAGAGGCGGATTCACGGGTAAAACCGAGTTCAAAGTGCCTGTTGATCGCGCCGACAAGTTCATGTCGCAGTGGCAGGAGTTGCCAGCGGCGACCCGCGAGATTGTCTGCATTTATCAGTCTAGGGAGTTCAATGACAAGGGGCGATATGGCTTACCGGGCAAGCCAATGCGCTTTCTGACCATCTCTAAATGCCCCGAAGACATCTGTGAAGCAATCCGCGAAAAGCTGATCGGTGATCTGGTTAGGTTGCAGAAGTATGCTCAGGAACAGCAGCAGTCTGAACGCGAAAAGCGTGACGCGGCCCATGAAGCTGGAGAGGATGCACCAGAGGGACGCATCGTTATTAATGGCATCGTGCTGGCGTTTAAACTGCAATCGTCACAATTCGGTGACACCCTCAAAATGCTAGTACAAGATGATCGAGGGTTTCGAGTGTGGGGTTCAGTCCCTAAAAGCCTTGACGATGCCGAGCGTGAAAGCCGTATTACTTTTACCGCCACAGTCACAGCGTCAGACAGAGACGCCAAGTTTGGGTTTTTCAAACGCCCCACCAAGGCGGCAATACTAGAGGAGGCCGCGTAACAGGCACAAAAAAAAGGGGGCTAATGCCCCCTTCTTTCATTGTTTCATGTGAAACAATTAAGCGCCTTGTGAACCGTAGATTCCACGCCAATCACTAAAGCCGAAGCTGTAACGCTCACGGGCCTTGTAACGAATGTTACCAGTCGTGAAGTCTGGCTCCATTGTGGTTTCCATCGCAGTACGTTGGAACATCTTCAAGCCTTCGCCAGCGTCGGTGACGCTAGTCAGCAAGAAGAAGGCATCAGGGTCAGTCAGGTAATGATTGACCGTGTAGCCACCGGGCAATACACCCGTGTTGCGTACAGCGTTGATGTCATTGTCGGCAGTACCAGAACGCAAAGTAGAGTTCAGGATACGGTCAGCAACAAAAACCAACTGAGGTGGTACGACAAGCTTTGATGCTTGAACAGAGATCGTAAGACCCTTGTCATCAGTAAATGTGCTGATATCAATCAACGCATCTTCCAAAGACGTTTCGTTCAAGTCAGCCATTGAGGTAGCACGGTTTGCAGCAGTGCCGCCACCCGCTAGAGGGTGTGCCGTGTTAATCAATGTTACACCGTCGCCGCCAGTGTAGTTAGTATCGAACGCATTGTTCAGTACATCTGCACCTTTGACTTCTTTGGTGTTAGCCATAGATCGGGCCAAAGCCTTCACGTATCGCTTGCCGAGCGAGTCATACAAATTATCTTCTACTGCTTCATCAGTCAAAGAAAATGCCAAAGCGACAGTTTCATGAGTGTAGCGAGCAGTGTAAGACTCAGAGGCGTTGTCAAACTGTACGCCCTGACCTTCGGTTTTAGTTGGCGCTCCGCCGAAACCAGTGATCAAAACCTCTTCCTCGAAGGCTCGCTGTGAGTCTTCAATAGCAAAGATTTCTTCATACTGGCGGTCGTAGCTGTCGTAGCTCATACCGAATAAGGAGTTTAACCCCGGCTCCAGTTCTTTAGCGAGCTGTGCTCTTGAAATAGCCATTATTTAGCTCCTTATGCTAAGCCAGCGCCTTTAACGCCGAAGATTGAGTTTTGAATTACTACTAACACGTTAGTGTTTGCAGCGCCCGTGTCCGAGTTGTTCGGATCTTGCGAAATGTCGATCGCTTTGATCGGCAAGTTCGTGTTGGTAGCACCAGTGGTTACGTCAAGCTCAGCGCCAGAAATACCAGTCTGTGTGCTTCCTGCTGACGTGTACACGATGTCAAAGTTTCCGAATAGATCGGCAACTGGGAACGTGTCATCCGCCTGCACTTCGTAAACCACATCGGGATCATCAATGATGAAAGCGATGAGATCTGAAGCGTTTGTGCTTGCAGGATAGTAGTTGCTAAATACCTGCTCACCACTGGTGGGGTCTGTGTACTTGCAACCGTTAAAAACACCAACTACAGGCACAGTGCCTCCGTCAGCGTGTACTTCCACCGTACCTCCGGTGACCTGAGCAACCATATCGCCTTGAAAAATGGAAGTTCCATAATTCGCAGCAATACGATATCGACTCTGACCGCCAGTGTAAGGTGCGCCACCGATCATTCTGACCGGCTTCATTCCAAATGCAGCGTCTTTATTCGCCATTTTGAATACCTCTATTTACGTCCAAATGTGACGTTGCTATCGCGCTGAGGATCATATTTAACGTAACGGCTATCACCACGGGTTTCGTTGAACATTGAGTTGTCCAATGCATCCGTAGCTTGTTTGCTCTTCGCCCGATAATAGGTTCTGCGCTCTTCAACCGTTTCATTAGGGATCTTCGCTAATAGCAACCCTTCGTTGTAGACCACGCCTTCATGTCGGCCACTATCCATCGTTGGTAAAGAACGCCAATCTGGTGGCAATTCGGTTCCTCTTACGAGTTCCCAGCCCTCTCTGATTCGACGCGAGACATTAGCTCGATCTTCTTGTCCCAACATGGACTCCCTTATCCACCTGTAGGTATAACCTGCCGGTGCAGGGGGAGTTTCAAGTGACCGTACTGGTCGCCATGGTTTCCTGCGAGTCTGATTATCGTGTGACTGCGAATCACGGGATGAACGTGCGTTTGCTTTTGTTTCTGCCATTTTAGCTTGCCTCTCTTGATGCAATTTTTTGCTTCTCTTTTGCCACTCGCTGCAACCATGCCTCTTCAGACATATTATGCGGCTTGAGGCTCCTGAGTCGCTCCAGCTCAGACTTAGAAAAGCTCACGCCATTCTTTTTGCCTTGTGTTTTTGACCGACCACCACCTTGGGTAGCTGAAGCGACTCTTTGCACAGCGGGTCTGCTTCCACTTTGAACGGTCTTCGAGTTGCCATTACTGGCGCTCTTAGTGTGAGGATAAACCGTACCGACACGGCTGTCCAATTCTTCGTAATACTCGTCAGAACCAACGTCGAAGCCTTCGTTGGCCAGATTGTAGTGAACATAGTAGGCGTACTGGGTCGCCTTCATGTCATCTTCGCTGTCCTGATTCGCGTACCAAGGGTTCCTTTCGTGCCACTCCAACGCATCCTCGGTAGGAGTAACCTCTTGCTGAACCTGCTGTTGCTCTTGGTAATTAACTACCTGCTCGTTACCTTGAGACTGATAAGACTCTTCCTGAGCAGCCCTTTGCCGAGACTTTGCTACACGAAGCTTTTCCTTCTGAATAGCAATATCATTCTGGAGCTTAGAGGCCTTGGTGATGAGATCCGCGTCTCCACTTTCAACCGCCTTGCGGTAAACGTCATCGATCTGAGACTCTTTGGAAGCTATAGCCTCCTCTTCCTTGGCTAAAACAGTATTAGACTGCTGAACCGAATACTGCCGATACTGCTGAAGCTCAGCCTCTTTCTGCAAGGCAATCTGCTCAAGCTGCTGCGCCCTTTGCTCAGCCTCCCGGTGTCTCTGGTTGAGCTTGTTAATTCTTTTAGAAACCGACTTGGTGTAGTTTTCAAGCTCATCGCCGTCACCGCCACCAGATCCCTCTACCGGGTCTTCGGTGACCTCAATAGAAACTTGTTCCTCTTCCATCTGCTCTGCGTTTTGATTTTCTATCATGTGAAGCTCACTATGTCGTCTGGGTCTATAATTGTGCCAATGACCTCGTCGTCATTGATTATTCTGACTTCGCCGCCGTCCTCAAGCTTGAACCTAGCTCCGGCATAACGACCGATTAGCACCCACTGCTTTTCTTCGCACCAAGGCTTGTCTCCAAACTTTTCAGTGTCTCCGTAGCAGAGTGGCCCCATCTTTACAACATAGGCGACCACCGTGGCTAAAGCCTCTCGGTCTACCGTTTCTTTCAGGAGGTGGATGCCGCCTTCGCTTTTGGCTTTGCCTTGGTAGGGCAGAACCAGCATGCGCCACCCAGAAGGGTTAGGCATTCTCTCGATGGCGGATTTTTCAAGCAGGGTTGGATCAAGAACACGTTCGTCGCTTGAGACGTAAGCGGATTCTGTTATAGAGGTTGTCATTTAGATTTCCTTGTAGAATTCTCTGATTACTTCCTCCACCAAGTTTATAACAGTTAGCTCGCCTTGCAAAGATTTATAATGTTCTATATCTTTTAACATTCCATCCATCAAGACCTCGCGGATAAGCTCCCGCCTCTCGCCCATTACTCTTTTTAGGCGAGAGCCTAGATCTATATCATCCACTACACTTTCTCATGAAAGTCAAATCCGCGAGTGGCTGCGCCAGCTCCCCGAGCCTTGATGACTTTTATCTTTCCGCCCATTGTCCGACGAACCAAAGCTGGGTCGGTGGGTATTGATTTGATGCTCTTCTTTGGCGAGTCGACCTTTTTAACTCTGCTTAAATCTTTCATCATTCTTCCTCAGTTTGTTCGGTTTGCTTCTTCGCAGAAGATTTCTTTGGAGCTTTCTTGATAACAGGCTCTTCCTCTACTGCGATTTCTTCCTGAACCTCTACAGGTTCTTCGGCCTTGACCTCTTCAGGCTCAGGCGCTTTTGCTGCGGGAGCTTCAGCTCCAGAGAGTCTAGCCAGCTTGGCTGCAATTCGCGCATCGCTTTTTTGCTTCTTCTCTTCAGCGTCTTTAACTTTTTTTTCTTCGAGAGCGGCTTCTACGTCACGGGCGAGTCTTTTTCTTTCACGCAGCTCTTCAATTCTTTTTCTTACATAGCTTGTTGATGATATTAAGTCAGGCATTATCGGCCTCCCATGTTTTTGTTTTGCATGTCAAGCAGCTTTAAATCTGCCTGTTGATCTAGACGACGGATAGCTACGTCTAGCTTATCATCAGCAACCTCTCTTTGGATATTCATACGCTGCTTAGCGATTTCGTTCTCCAAAAGTTTTTCCTCAGCACGTTGCTGTTGTTTTGCCTCAAACTGCTCATTCTCTGAGTCGATTGCTTTTTCCTTCAGCATCAACTCTTGCTGCCTAATTTGAACCAGAGGATCGGTCTCATCACCCTGACCGATAGACTCAAGAAGCTCTTGCGTCAACTGAGCCAAGATTGGTGACGACAGTTGCTCTATCTGCATCTGAATCTGGCTCTGCTGCTGCTGCAACTGATCAGGCGGAACCTGACCAGATTGCTGCGCGGCCTGCATCTCTTGCATCTGCTGGTTCAGCTCTGGTGGGATCTGGCTCTGAGCCATCTGCCCAGCCATGAACTGTAAGTGCTGCATCATATGACCAATGATCATGCCTTGCAGCGGAGGGTTCTGCTTGACCACATCGGTCAAGAATAGAGACCTATGAGCGTCAATGTGAGCTTGGTGATTCTGTGGCTCGAAAGCCTGTCCGGGCTGACCCATTAAGAACGCGCTATTCTCGATTCCCGCGTCCACCGGCATAGGCTGTGGTGGTGGTGGTGGGGGCTGTATAAGGCTGTCAATGTCATCAACCCCAAGGGCCGCGTACATTCGTCTATACGCTTCGTATATGCCCGTAGGGCCATGAATCTCAGGGTTAGATTGAACCATGGTAAGTAGCTCTTGAGCCATGGTGATTCGCTGGCTCTGGCTGAATATGTTGGGGTCAGATACGGGTATTACGTCAACCCGACCGTCAAAATCCTGCCCCATAATCTCTTGTGGGCCATTCTTTGACACATAAGGGTAATTTGGAGGCAAATACTCCGCAAACACCTTGGCAAGCAACTGAAACTCAAGCTTCTGGCTGTAATGCAATCGCTTGTGAATTGCCGACATAACCTTGGTGCCACGCTCTAGTAGAGCCACCGTAGTGCCCACAGGCATCGCTTGGTTCATGTCGCCCACGTTCATATCGGCAATGCTTGCAAACCGCTTACCTGACTCTACAAGCAGCCCTAATAGCTGCATGAGCACATTGGATGGCTCTTTGATCGGCAGTGGTATCAGATTCTCTCGCAGAGACGCGCCTGTCGTATCAATATCCCTAAACTCTCCGGGCTGGAGCGGATTGTCCTCGTCCCGAATACGCATCCCGCGAGCCTTAAAGCCTGCCGGGAGATTGGCCAAGGTGCCTGCATCAATCAACTGTCTTAGGATTGATGTGGCTGACTTGGATATGCCGCCAATCATATGGCTTAGGCCTAGACCATAAAAGCCGAGGCCCGGTAAGAATTTGTACTGCACGAAAAAGTTGATCTTAGCCTTGCGAGGGTCTGTCTCAACGTAGTTTCGACGAATCGACAAGACCTTCTGAGATCCCTCGTCAATTGTGACGATATAAGGCAGTTTTAAGCCTGTAGGTTCGCCATCTTCACCGACATCTTCAAAGCCGGGGATGTCCAAGATGGTATGAGTCTCGTAGATGACGTGGTCACGATCCTCTTGATACGAAGGCTCCATGCCTTCAATCTCATCAATCTGCTCTTCAATATCACTCTTAGATACACTGACAGAACCGCCCTTTAGCTCCACGTCAGCGTAAAACCCGTTGACCTGTTGCTTCTTGATTTCGTTCCGGCTCATGTTTAGGACGTGGGTCACGCGCTCCGCGCTGAAAAGATCGGTAGCTTCGTAGGGCACAATGAGGTCTTGGGGTTCAATAAACTTGCTCATCGCACGGCTTATGCCTGTGTCGAAGTAGACCTTCTTGAAGGCGCTGCCTGCGAGCGGCAGGTAGAACAAAAGCATATCTAGCTCTGGGTCATACTCTTCCATGACGTTGAGAATGTAGTAATTCATGAAGTCCTGAACCCGAGACGCTTGAGTCTCTACGTCAGGATTTCTAGCTCCAACAATCTCCGCCTTAACTGGCCCCTTGGCTGGCAAAAGTTCTTTGTAAGCTTGAGCTTGAAACTGGGTCACTGACTCAGCCAAGATCGGATGAATAACACCAGAAGAGCCTTCAAATGGCTGGCTTCTAGAGTCGTCGAACTTCATCCCTAAATACTTTAAGCCGTCAGTGTAGGTCTTTTCCCACTCACTGCGGCTCTCTTTGTCCGCCTTAATAGAGCTTATGACATCGCCTGCCAGCTTTGAGAGGTCGCTGTCTTCAATAAAATCGACCAAATTGGCGTTAAAATCTGTTGCTACCGGCTCTACCTCTTCGTCGATCTCGTCATCAACAAGAATTTCTTCTTCGCGCACCAATATCTCTGCTGCATTGCGAATTTCATCGTTCCGGGTCATCTCCGGCTCAATCTCCATTGCGCTGCCAGTTGGCATAACGTCAGGATTGTCTTCGGTGCCTAAACCTCTTTTTTCAATAGCCATTAGTAGTATACCTGTCTGTCACGCCTCAAAAACTCAGCTTCTTCAGGGTAATCGTCGTGGAGGCTTAAAAACCCGCCCTGACGGAACCGCATCAGCGCCATCGTTGACGAATCGCAATAATCGTCATTATCCCCAAACGGAAAGCTTGCCATCTCTTCGATAACCTCATCCGCAAAAGTTTCGTCTGGTGCCCAAACCATTCCCGATTCAAATATCGGGGCAACACTGTTCATTCTTGCAATCTTATCTTGACCTCGGCTTGGTGTATAGGCTGTGACTGGAATGCCCATGCGCCTAAGCTCTTGGGTCAAAGGTGTGCCAGATGCCTTGGCTTCAATCAACACGCAGTCTGGCTCCCAGTATTTCCATTCCTCGTAGGCCAGCCTTTTTAGCTCAGGAAAGTCTAACCTGACCCTCTTCGCGTCTAAAAGTATAATAGCTTGCACATCTTCGTCTGGCGACTTAAATATCGCCCACGTAGTGATGGCAGAGTAGTCGGCGGTCTCTTTCTTGCTAAACGCGGTATCGTAACTCTGAATAACGTACTCGTATGAAGGAACCCAGTCGTTCTCCCACTTACGCCACCACTCGCGCTTCACAATAGAGCCAGCCTCCGCCGTGGGGTTTTGCATCCACTGAGCATTCCACTTGCTTATCGGCAGCGAGGCCTTGACCGACAAAAGCTCTTCTTTTTTCCAAAACTCCGGCCATAAGGGGGTTTCAGACTCGGGCATGATTGCCGGGAACTCCACTATCTCCCACTGGTCTGCATGATCATCGCCCTGCTTCTTTAGAACCTTGCCTACGAGGTCTTTGGTTGACCAGCGGGTCATTACTATGATGATAATTCCGCCGGGCTGGAGACGCTGTCGTGGCCCAGAGGTGTACCAGTCGTAAGCCGACTCCATAGCCGTGGGCGACAGCGCATCTTGCTCTGAGTGCGGATCGTCAATGATCAATAGGTCAGCGCCACGTCCCGTGATCGCGCCACCTACACCCGCGTAGAAAGATTCACCCTCCTGATTGGTTGTCCATCGGCCAGCCGACTTATTGTCAGCCTGCAACTGTAGCTCAGGGAAAACCTGAGAGTAATCATCAGAGTCGATGATGTTTCGCACCTTCCTACCAAACCGTACCGCAAGTTCGGCGGTGTGAGTTGTCTGAATTATCTTGAGATCACCGCGCAGGCCCATCATCCAAGCAGGAAAATATGTGCTGGCAAATTCTGATTTGGAGTGTCGAGGAGGTAAGCAAACGATAAGACGCTTCAGCTTGCCTTGGGCTATCTTGTTAAACTTATCGCCAATAATCTTATGGTGGCGACCGAGGATGCATTCGGGCCACATATGCTTAACAAATTCGATGAAATCGCCCTGACACTTGTCTTGCTTGTCCATCTGATCGTAGCGGGACAAAAGCGCAAGGGCTTCGTTTTGATCTTGCTCGCTTAGAATCTCAAAGTCTTTGAGCGAGAGGCTAGACATTTTCCCAAGCTTCCCCCTTAAACAACAAGGCCTCCGCCTCGCGTCTACGAATCAACCCGTCCAGAACCTGACCCCCGGCCTTGTTCCAACGACGAATCTGATGCGGAACGTCGTCCATGTCGCCTTCGTTAAGCCGCTTCAATAGCGTTGAGGATTTTAGGTTTGTAGGGCCAAGGTTGTACGTCCAAGCCACTAGAGCGTCGAACTGGCTTTGGCTGAGGTCGGCCTCCACCAGATTGTTAACGTATCCCTCAAACTCCTCAAGATCGTCGGTCAGGATCTGCTCTGCCTCTTCTTTGGTGCAGGTATCACCCTTGACGATATTCTTTGTGTGGCCATAACCAATCGTCCAGACGTTGGCTGAGCACTGATAAGCTTCTAGCTCGCAGCCTTCAAATTTTTTTATAAGGCAAATGCCTTCTTGGCTAGTCTTCATCATTCTTGCTTCGCGCTACTACCAAAATAAAAAGAAACGACCGCTGAGACCAGTCCGCCCATATAACCTAGAACAAGATTGATCAGCTCCATCGAGTTTTGCTCAGGGGGCATGATTGTGATCATTGCGATGTAACCACAAAAAAATAGCACCATCACAATAGCTATCATCTTCGCCGTCCAATCCTTGGCGAAATTCTTGCGAGCATCTTGAGTGTCTTTGGTCTCTAACTCAAAAATATCGACATCCAGCTCTTTCATGCGAACTTCAAAGTCCAGCTCCGCCTTCTTAATGTCTGCAAGCTGCTCTGGTGTGGCGTTCTGGATGGCTTTCTCAAGCGCCTTTGGCTCTGGGGCGACACCTAGCGCAGAGGCAATCGACTGCGCCGCAGCGCCTGCTAACGGGCCTCCAAGGGCCGACGCTACAGTTGGTGCCAAACCGCCGATTAATCCTTTGATTGCGTCAAATTTCATTGAGATATCACCAAGCCAACAATGGCTATTAAGGAAGTAATCATGACCGGGTAGATCCCCCAGATCATTTTCTCTAGTTTATCAAACCGTTCAGAACCTGAATCTAGTCGCTTGTTGATTGCTTCATAGCGCAACGCGCACTCAGCCTCATGAATCTCAATCTTCTTTAAAGCCTTGTTCGCGTCAGTTTGCGCCATTATCCTGCATCCGTCTCTGATTCTTCTTCAACCACCTTGATTGATTCGCGTAGAGCGTTTTCACGGAACCCGAAAACAACCTGTAGATTAACCAGTTGCTGCTGTGCTGCGGCAATCTGATTCTGTGTATCGACAATTTGTTTTCGCAAGTTAACGACTTCAACGTAATGAATCTTAGAATCGTTGCCAAGCTCATTAACGTCATACTCCTGATCGTCAATGGTCAGAATAATTGGTTGTTGTTCCTGTTGCTCGCTCATAATTTTCCTATTTTTCTGTATTTTGCAGTTTGATTTCGAGTTGAGCAACCTTGGTCTCAAGATTCCTCACCCTTAGTATTGTATCTTGAACCTCTGGCGGCGGCTCAAAGCCGTCTATCCATGTGTCATTTTCCTCGACCTCTTCCAGAATCATTTGAGTCTGATACTCCAAATTTGTCAGCCTCGATTCCATCCCAAAGTAAAGTGTGGTCGCCAGCCCCGTTACGGCGATCATGGCGATCAAATTTTTTAAGGGTATATTCAGCTCAGTGTCTTCGCTCAAATCAGCCATGCTGCTACCTCTAGTTTAACGGGTTTGAGAGGTAGTCCATGCCTGACCAGAGGTCATCTATTTCCTTCTCTATTTTTTTTAATTTATCCTCAACTCGATTTTTATCGGTCTTACCATCTTTTAAGGCGTTTGTTGCGACCTCTGCTGCCGCGACGACCCCTTTCATCCGCTGAATCTCGTTTTCAAGATCTGCAACCTTTTCGCCAATCAGCAAAAGCTTGCCCTGCTGCTCTGCAATAGTTTGCAGATTTGCGCCCAAACTTGCAAGTTTTCCTTGAAGCTGGCTGACATCGTTTGCAACAAGCTCCTGCTTAATTAGCTCAATCTCGGTCTTTAGGTTTTGCTCTGTCGTCAGCAGGCTTTCTTCTAACGGCCCCAGCTTGGGTATTTTTTGAGCTTCAAGCGACTCAAGCCGACTGTACAGGCTGCTAGCAGTCCATACCCCGCCTCCAAGCGTGGTGGCTAGGGACAGCAAAATAGCGATGTACACGCCCTTAAAGCTAACGCCGCCTATCTTCAGCTCTGCATCGGCAAGGCTCATGGCTCGCAGTCTTCTTCAAACATAAAGCATCGATAACCAAGCTTTGTTGGGCCTGTAAGATATAGCTCGCTCTGCGCCCCGGTGGCGAGAAGATCCGCTTCGCTCACGTAAAAGTCCATTCCAAATGAACCTTCTTGCCCGTTGATATAGACGGCATTTGCGCTGTTTGTGCCAGCGTATGAAAGCTTGACCCACTGCTGATCTTGCGAAAATGTTAACGTGCCCAAATCCGCATTGCTATTGTTGTCCTCGGCCCCTTGTTGGAGAAAGGCAACGGCAGATTCGTTATTTGCTACACCCAGAAAGGCTGACGCATTGTTACCATGTTCTTCGATATCATCCAAACTTTGATTATAGGTATCGACCTGATCCTGTGTGATCGATAAAGTTGATTCGTTCGCAACGACATACGCCTGCACTTCCGCTTTATCGTCGGGAGTTTCTGCTTCAGCCGCTATTTCGCTTACCTCCACAACCGCGATCATCTCAACGACCACATCGGTGAACTCCTCTACGGCAGTGTTCATTAATTCAAATTCTGTGGCCGCTTTAGCCTCTAATAGCGCCTGCACATCACCATATGCCTGATACGTGTCCATGTTGCCAAGCGCGGCGTTGTAAGCTTCCAATTGGGCTGTGCTGATATGAGCAGTGCCTGCAAGACTACCGTTGGATAATGCGCCCCCAGTGTTAGCGTACCCGTAACCAGCTCCCGCGAGCTTAATGCCTCGATCTATCTGGCTAACAATCGCGGCACTCGAATTGATCAGAGCGTCTAACTCATTTGATTGAGCTTCGGTAGCGAGCAGAAATAGACTCGCCAGTGTCAGCGTTTTGACTTTCATCCGTATCACCATTGGCTAATAAGTCGTTATACCAAGATTGCAGCTTATTGTACTTTGGGGTCATTGCCCATTCGTCTTTTTCATGATCCCACTTCCGCAACATCTTAACCTTCCCGTAGTCGGGAATATATGTCTCCGGCTCTCGTCGCATCAACAAAAAAGCGCGTTTTCCAACAATTAGCTTTCCGTTGTCGAGCATTGGACAGGGGGTGCCGCTAAGAAACATAGACCGCCAGACATCTAGGCTTTCGCACATACGGCTTATCGCAGCGACCTTCATACCAAGATCGCTCAACATTTTTGAGTCCCGGCGACGATTGCAATCTTCATCAGCCTTGTAGTTGCCCCTAGTTAGGCCAACTATGCCTGTCTGCAATGAACCACCCTGCCCTTGAAGGCAGGTCTCGACCCCGGTACTCATATAAGTCGGCGCAATAGCACTGCCCACCGGCATTTCGCTGGAGCTACCCGCGCCGTTATAAGTATTGCTGATCGACCTATCTTCGGTTTGATTGTTGCTGCTAACCGTACTGTTTACCGTGCTTGTGTTTAAGCTACCCTCTTGGGTGTTATTGCTGTCAACGTCGTCCATCACAGCTCGATCGGCTGCGAAAGATAGCACGGGCATAATTAGTAAGATTAGGCGCAACATTCATATTAAGATGCGGTATAACCGTTACCAGCGGTAATAGCGGCATTAGCAGCAGTCATGTCTTCGCTACCCCAGTCGTCTTTAGCGACCATAAGCTCTAAGTGCTGGGTGTTACGATCAACACAGTCTTGACGATCTGCGGCTTCATCATCAGCCATAGAGTCACCAGCGATGATGGCGTTGATAAGATCTACACTGTCACCCATTGCTGAGTAATCTTGTGCGAGTTGTTCGGTAGTACGGTCTTCCATTGTTTATCTCCTATTAAGATTCTAGTGCCTCAATACGGGCGGTTAATGCTGCGTTTTGTGCAGACAGTTCTTGTACTGCTTTTACTAACATTGGTACTAATGCTGAAGGTGCTACTTGTTGTGTTCCATCTGGGTCTTGAGTCCAAAGCCCGTGACCATTCACAATATCTTCGTGTGAATCAATGAC
>WLWF01000284.1_pt1 | contig 50177 bp, 64 predicted proteins | sample 6718331 | NCBI WGS metagenome assembly WLWF01 (sample SAMN12718692, study PRJNA515312) | sponge metagenome | isolation source: marine sponge | host: Mycale hentscheli | place: New Zealand: South Island, Marlborough, Capsize Point | collected 2003-05-01 | reverse complement strand
TTAAACTATCCCAGTTACTTGGCGGTTGCCAATCAGGTATACTAGCTCTCATTGTAGCAAAAGCTATTCTTTCTTGGTATTTGACGGCCATATCTGATAGCTCGTCGCCTTGTTTAGTTGATAGATCCCCTAACAACATAAACGCTTTCATCATATTTATATTATTCATACCACGAAAAGCCCGTACCTTTTGAGTACGAGCTAATGTGGAAACTAAACTACTATTAACTAACTAACAGTCTGATTAATATCTTCTGATTCAGTAAATTCTTCCTTCAACCATTGCAGTTCTGCCATGTCAAAGTTGTAATCACTGTCTTCATTCATAATTTCGTCATATATCTTATCTGCTATTTCTTGAAATGATTCTAGTAATATATCGTCAAAGTATATATCATCTAAAAAGTATTGATCTGCATATAGCGTACAATCGCCATTAGAATAATTTACTTGTTCCATGATAGCTGATGGTATATCACTTTCGTAATAATATACATCTTCAGCTATGCACACACTATTCATATCGTTAGTTACAACATATACAGAATAGCCATCTGCAGTTGTTTCTTCGTAAGCATATACATCTGCGCTTTGATAAGCGTTTTCATCTATTTTTAAGCCGTAATACTTTTTTACAGCATCAATTATTTTTTCTTGTGTTGGTTCTTTTGATTCCATTTTGTTAAATTAAGTTAGTTGTTAGTAAAATTGTATAAAGTACTAGCGCTAATCCAAACAGAATTAACGCTAAGTCTCGCTTGTCATCATCCATTTGCTTTGTTTATATATTTAATAGCAAATAATACAAGTCTTTTTAGCCTTTCAGCTCTATTATTTATCAACATTCTTTTGTTTCTATCGTACTCGTATAGTTTTCCATTAAATGCAATAACTTTGTGAGGAGATTTATATTGTGGATTTAGTTGATAACAGGTGTAAATACTACCATTTTTATTTAGTATATTTTTTCTAATATAACCTGTTTTGTGCTCAGATATACAGTCACCTGTTGGTAATGTAAAGCAAGTTGTACCTCTTTTTACTTGAGATGGACTTGATGTATCTTTAGCACCTAGTGCTTTTAATGTATCTAAAGCTAGTTGTTCTTCGTTCATATTTATTGTTTTATTAGCCAATCACCCCATATTAACTCTTTCTGCGTAAGATCATAATACCATACATCGCCAAATGTACAGATAGATCTTATCTGCTCAATAGTTAAGTCAGAATAATGGTCTTTGGTTTTAAGTTTATCAAGTAGCCAGTTGACAGATTTATACTCTTCAGCATTTTCTTTCATCTTAGCTTTGATATGTGGTTTTAATTTATCGTATAACATATTTATATTATCCTTTAGTGTTCGTATTTAGTTTGTATTTTTTGGCACTAATGGCTCATAGTTGTTTGCTAATGTATTCCATATTACCATAAGAGCTGTCATAGTGTATACATAATCAGATTTAGTTGATCTTTCGCATATCAATTTAGCGTAGTCAAAAGCTTCCATTATGTTTTTTCTATCACCAAACATGCCTTGTTCGGTTAGTTTTTGAGTTGTTTTTTCCATTATTTTAAGTTTTGTAGTAGTTTATGCATTATTCTACCATGATTTTCATGATAAAACTCGAACCATTCGTCTTCAAATAGCTCTAAACCTGCTTCAGTTAAGTATTCTGATGAGTCAAACACGTAGTGCTTGTCCATTTCATCACAAACTGCTTGAAATATTAAGTCATACATGTGACCGTCTAACTTTTCTACTATTGTTTTAACAGTTTTATCTACTTCTTCGTGTTCAAAAGGATTTTTCAGTAGTGGATCTTTGTATTGAAGTTGATGTTCAGCTATTGCTTTAGCTGTAGATTCACTACATGGATGAGTTCTGTTATCTTTAACTTTTTCAGTTTGAATATCTAAAGCTCTTTGATATTCTTTTGATTGTCTAATTTCGTTTAGCGTTCTATTTTTTGCCATTTTTATTAGATTTTAATTGATTATACGCCTTTTTTAACTCGGCGATTTGAGTTTGACACTTTCTTATTTGATCTTTATTACCAACTTCTTGATAGAATTGTGTCCAAGAATACAAGTTTTGTAGTTGTTTGGTAATTGTTTGTTGTTTATTACTCATACCACGAAAAGCCCATACCTTGTGAGTATGAGCTACGCCGCGGCGCGATGCCTTTGCTGTTCGTGGGATAACGCTCGTATGTTTTTAGGTCGAGTTACGACATCACACTCATGTCCGTTATCTTAGCATAGTACCATAACCTTTACGTCTAGTTAGTTTTGCTATTGCTATAGCATCTTCACGACTAAGTATTTGTATACTATTACCTGTTTTATGATTGATAATTGGAGCGCAACCATAACGCTCTACATTGCTACAGCTGACACAGTTGTCGTAACCGTACTTAATTCTTACTGGATGTAGCTCGTTGCCACATTTACATGCTTTTGTTTGTATTGTTGTTGTATTCATGTATATATTATCCAATAGTAATCGTATTTAATCTGTAACAAATGTTAAACCTTTATAGTTAAACCATGCATTTCTTTCATATGGTACATCATTTATAGTATAACCTTTGTATAATTTTCCGTCTAATTTAATAAGTGACCTGTCACTTGGGTAAAATTTAATTGTCTTCATTTCTTTTGTAGTTATTTATTATTTTTCTTATTCTTTTGCCTAATTCTTGATCATTAGGAGTGCTTGTTGTAATTTCTTCTATCATTAGAAACATTACTGCTTTTTTAGTTTTAGCGTCTTCAAACGCGTCTTCCCACTCATGAGATCTATTAATTACTGCCATTTTCTAAGTCTATTATTAGTTCACCGTCATATATTTTTCTTGCTTGGTTTAGTGAGTATGTCCACTTCTGCCACTCTGTTCCACATTTCTGTGTCCAACCGTAGATACCATCCTGTATATCATTAGCGATTGCTTCAATTGCTTTTTGTTCTGTCATTTTGTTAGTTCTTTTAGTACTTTAATTATTAATTTATCTGCATCTTCAACATACTTGTCATTAGTTTCGGTATAACCTAATTCTTCAAACATATAATAGTCTAGCTCGTTGTATATAGTATTGACAACTCTGTCACATACTTTGTCTATTACTTCTTGCTCTGTCATTATATAAAAGTTTGTATTAGTTCTTTAATTACCATGAACATAGTTGGAATCCAAATACACAAGAAAATTGTAGTCATAATTGTAGCGTATATTTTTAGCATATTCCACTCTGTTAAAAATGTTATTGCTTGTTTGATAGTTTTAGTCATTGTTATTTATTTTAGTTATTAGTTCGTGTATTTCATCATAGTTGAAAGTAGAATACACTTTGTCTACTTCCGATTGTACATAGTTGTACGTAATTTCTTTTAGTTGTTTACCGAAGAGAGATACGATAAGACTACGTGGTGACCAACCATAAGGAGACTTATGTTTGTTGTAGATTTGTAGCTTGGCACTACCATCACCGTAATTAATTACTGTTAAGTTGTCTGTTTGTATATATTTCATATTGTTATTATCCATCTCTCTTCGTATTTATTTTGTATTATAAATTTCAATTAGTATATCTTCAACTTCATTAAGGTTTTCCATATAAAATTCACCTAAGTCTGTAATGATATTATCATTATCTACATCACTCTGCATCCACTCTTTCATATCTTGAATGTGATTAATTGACTCAGCTAGTTTTATTTTTTCAGTATAATCTACTCTTGTTCCATCAGTTTGGTAACTAAGTCCACTTAGTAAGCCAATAGTTATTATTAGTTTATTCATATTTTTTCTACTTTATATATTACTTCATCCATTACTATTCCTAGTTCTTCCATGAAATCTCTCATGTCGTCACAAATATAGTTTTTATCGTTAGTTAAATATAGTGGTTCTTCTATCTCACCATAGTATATTTCAAATTCATAGTTATCTATCATATTTATTTATTTATTTATTATTATTTCCGCTATTATTGGAAAACACATTATTGTTATACTTATTATTGCTAGTATCATATTATTTATTTTTATAGTTAAAAATTCCTAGTTCATTACATAGTTTATCAGTTTCACTAATATAACCTGGTTGTTTCCAGAAAGGAGCTAACCACTTAGGATTATTTACCATTTCATCATGACACCATTGTTTTTCATTGTCACCAAGATATTTATACTTTATGTTAAATTCTTGTAAAGCTATTTTTTCTATAGTTGTCATAATATTTGAGTTAAGATGTTATACATTTCTTCTTGATTTTCTTTGTCAAGTTGTTTGAATACTTTTTCACCACCGTCATAGTTGTGTAAGTGATTTATAATTTGCTGAGTGAGTTCAGCTTGATTTACAGTCTTTTCCATTTCGTCAAAAGCTTTTGACCAAGACCAGTTTGAAGGATTATTTGGATTATACATAGTTATTTATTTTAATTAGTTTATATTATTATCGACACTTTGTCGTAATTAGTTTGTAACTGAGTGAGAAATCGAATCTCACTTCCAACCATTTCAGCTATGTGTTGAGTAATATGTTCGTGTTATTTATAGTCGTTAAAGTATTACTATCAACTTCGACTTTGACTCGTTCATTTTTGATTTACCAGTAAACGAGTAGAACTAACTGGACTATAAGTTATTTAAGATATTTCACTTAATTCTCTGCAGAATTTTGGAACAGTATTACTGTTTGTATAAGATTTGTACTGTTGGAAACAAATCATATTTTCAAACTTTTCTTGAAATGTTGAGTAAATCTCATCATGATCATAAGTAAAAGTTATATCTTTATTGTTAGTGAAAGTGATTACAGTATTTGTACCGAGTAAAGACTTTCTGATTACAAATCTTTTTGTTGTTAGTTTATTAGTTTTCATATTATTTATTTATTTATTTAGTTTACATTTATATTATCCAGTTGCTATCGTATTTAGTTTGCAAAAGGTGTAGTTTTGTTTATTAGTTTAAAAGTTGTTAGAAGTACTACACATGACTTCTCAATAATTTACATTAATTAAATTCCGTTGAAAGAAATGTAGTTAATAATTCCATTTACTATTACATTATAAGTTATCAATGTTACTATAGTTGTAAGTGATACTGTTAAGATAATTAATTCGATATTGTTAGTTAAAGTTTTCATATTTTATTTATTAAGTTATTAATTTATTTACATTATTATTATCCATACATAGTCGTAATTAGTTTGTAAGTACGTAATATAATTACGATGCACAATAATATATTAAATAAATATCATATATTAAAATATAATTATATAAAACAATGGGGACCCGCAATTATATATTTCATTTTTTATTTTACACAAAATTATATTGTGGTGGTGCAGCCTATAAGTTCTATATTTCTAATATTTTTAAAAAAACAGTGACATTAGCCTTATAATATATACTAATAACAGGCAATTGTCACTATCAACCCATGTAAATTTCTTAATTTATCTGTGAATAACTAATATATACCCAATGGATGGGAATATATATAAAAACATTGACTAAAACAAACAAAATGGCTAATAAAGTAAAAGAAGCTAGAAAAGCTATGAGGAATACCGAAGAAGGTAAATCCCTTAAGCAAGCTAAAAAGAAGCGAAGACAAAAAGTTGGAGCAAAAATAAAGAAACTAGCGGGTAAAACTCCTGCAGGTCGTCTCTTAAAAGGGGCTAAAAAAGTTGCTGGTGCAGTAAAAGAAGGAAGAGAAGAAAGAAGAAGTGCTAGAGGAGAGAAAAAGAAACTAAAAGGCAAAATGCTTACAGGTGAAATTTCTAAATCTAAAATGAAAGAAGGAAAAAAGGCAATAAGAGAGAAAAGAAGAGAACAAGCTGGAGACAGAGCTAAAGAAACAGCTAAGTCTATGGTTAAAAATACTAGAGCTGGTAAAGTTGCTAGTAAAATAAAGAAAAAAGTAGAAGCAGGCAAACCAAAAAGACAAGCTTTAAAGAAAGAAAGACAAGCTTCACGTACTAGAAAGAAAGCTATCAGACAAGATAAGGACTTAACTTCAAAAGCTGCACCAAGTAGAGCTCCTAAAAAAGCAGCAGTAGATCAAATGGCTGAAAAAACAATGAAGAAAGTACCAACAGTTGCTTCAGCTATGTATGATTCAAAAGCTCCAGGTATGTATGGAAAAGGAAGTAGAATTTCTTATGGACATAATTCAGGTATGAAAATGTCTGGGTATGCTAAAGCTGGTTTAGCTGGTAGTAGTTTTCCTATGATGAATAAAACATCAGCTAACACTGTGCTTAAGCATGGAGCTACTAGAAACGGAACAGCTAAGTACAAAAAATAATTTGTGGCTGTCATATACTCTTATCCATTGAAGAATTTGCCAAACGGAGAGGATCGAATGATCGTCTCCGACATGGCAGATAGCAAAAGGACTAAGCAAGTTAAGTTAACCGACTTAAAAACCTTGGTTAACACGACCTATACCCTAACCTCAACGGTTGACACAAAAAAGAATGTTGCTAACATCGACTTAACCGATAGCGACGGAGCTAAAACCACAGTAAAATTAAAAGGCGGAACAGGAATAACACTAACTCAACCCGCTTCAAACGAGATTACAATAGCATCTTTAAACGACGATGCTAACTTTGTCTTCACTCAAGGCATACCATCAGCAACTTGGAACATAACACATAACTTAGGAAAGTTTCCATCAGTATCTGTAGTAGATACAGCTGATCAATTAATGTACGGAGACACAGAATACTTTAACGAAAACTCACTAACAATAACATTTAGCGCACCTTTTTCAGGTAAAGCTTATTTAAACTAAAACAATGGCAATAAATTTTTTAGATTCAATTGATTTAAATGGCAATCAATTAATCGACGCAAGATTAGAGGTGTTAGCATCAGATCCAGGATCTGCAAATGCAGGAGATATTATATATAACTCGACATCAAACAAATTTAAATACTACAATGGAACGAGTTGGATAGATCCCTCGGCTGGTAGTTTTACAGGTTGGACACTTGCCGCTGATTCAGGAAGCCCTGATACAGTTTCAAGTGGTAATGAAGTTGGATGGACAGGTGGAACTGGTATTTCAACTACTATTAGTGCTGGAGCATTTGATGCTGGCGTAAGTATTTCCTTAGACAATACAGCGGTAACAGCTGGTTCATATACATTAGCAAACATTACAGTAGATGCTCAAGGTAGAATTACATCAGCTGCTAATGGTACTGCTGGTGGTATGACATCCTGGGATATAACAGTAAACGCAGTTACAGATACAGTGACTAATGGTCAGGCTGTATCTTTAAGTAACGTTACAACACTTGGTGAAAGTATAGATTTTACAAGACAGTCTGCAAGAACTTATTTAGTAGGCGCTAAGTATACAGCAGGTTCCTCACAAGGTGGATCTGGGTCAGCTAATATTGTAACTGCACCTAGCACTGGTAGTTCTTGGACAGGTAGTGGTTGGTTTTTAGCTACAAACACAACGGCTACTGCAGGTAATTCTACTGCTGTACAAAAATGGAGTATAAGTGCTTTTCCAATAACTAGATTTGGTACTCCAACTACAAATCTAGATATGGGTACTAATAAGATTATAAATGTTGTAGATCCAACTGCTGCTCAAGATGCTGCTACTAAAAACTATGTTGATACAAATATAGTTGGTAACTTAGTATTCCAAGGTGGTTATAACGCTGCTACTAACACACCAGATCTTGATTCATCACCATCATCTAGTATTAAAAAAGGTTGGGCATATGTCGTAACAGAGGCTGGTAGTTTCTTTACTGAAACTGTTGAAGTAGGTGACTTCTTAATAGCACAGCAAGATGCACCAACAACACTAGCTAATTGGGTAACTGTTCAGAACAATATAGGTTTAGCTACTAACACTACACCTGGTATAGCGAGTTTTGCAGCTGCTAACTTTGATGTTAGTGCAGCAGGTGCAGTTACACTTGCTAATTCAGGCGTAACAGCTGCAACATACGGAACTGCTGCTATAGTGCCTGTAATTGCGGTAAACGCTAAAGGTCAAATAACAAGTGCTACTAATACTAGCATAAGCATAACAGCTTCTCAAGTATCAGACATTAATACAAGAATAGAGGGACAAGTCACAAAAAGAGAATTTGCTGGTAATAACTCAAGCTCTGGTACATCTCACGTGTTTACTCATAACCTAAACACTAACGATGTAATGGTTCAAATAGTAGATACAAGCACATTAGAAACAGTATTTGCTAAAGTAGATAGAACAAGTGTTGATGCTGTTACAGTTACAACAGCAAGTAGTATTAGTGCAGGAGCTATAAGAGCTTTAATAACAAAAATAAATTAATCAAATTAAATGGCAATAATATTTAAAGATGCTATAAACGTAACAGGGAACAGTACATTCAGTTCGAATGTAACTGTTTCCAACACGTTATCAGCCGACACCGTCGAAGCTACAGGTACTCTTGTTGCTACAGGTGATGTAGACTTTAATGAAGCAAGCGTTGAAGGCTTAAGCGCTGGTGACGTTGGTCTTAGCGGCGGTATAAGCGGAACTAAATTTTATTATGCACCAGGATCAAGTTCTGGAAGTTTTGTACAAAAAGCTGTGACCTTAAGTAATGGCATAGTTACTAGCTGGGCCACTTAACAATTAAATATAATAATATGAAATATAGAGATAAACAAAGATTTTTAGAAAAACAAGATTTAGAAAAAGTAAAAGTACTTCAAACTAGATTAAAAGAAATTACTCAAACAATGGCTGCTGTAACTGTAGCTTACGAAAAACAAAAGCAAGAGCTATTAAAAATGTTTGAGGAAGAAGCTAACTTAAAAAAGTTTCTTGAAAAAAAGTATGGTGATGTTAGTATAGATGTTAGTGATGGAGCTATTAAAGCAAACAACGTGCATGATCACCCAGAGGTAGATTTACATGATCCAAGTAAAGGATTAGATTCAGGATCTGGCAGTGGGTCAGGTGAAGGAGCTAACTGGGGAGGATGATACCTAAAATAATTCACCAGCTTTGGATAGGTCCAGATCCTATGCCTAAGCATTGTGTAGAGTTCTGCAAAGAAATGAAAGACATGAACCCAGAGTTTGAACATAAACTTTGGGGCAATGAAGTATTAAAACAATTTAACGATGATAAGTATTTATATTCTTACTTAGAGTTAAATTCAGGTATACCTATAGCTTTTATTTGTGATAGAATAAGGCTACTGCTTTTAAAGAAATACGGAGGTATATACCTAGATGTTGATTGTAAACCTATAAAACCTTTTAGCTTTATATTTGATAAGCTAACTGATCAACACTGTTTCTTTGCCGGTATGAAAAGAACTCAAAATCATCATACATTAATAGACTGCGCTATATATGGAGCAACAGTAAATAGTAGAGTTATAGATGATTGTTTAAGCACATACGAAGATTTAAACTTTGCAAATGGAGGACATTTGTTTAATAATAAGATAATAGAAACCATGGAACCAGACATAGCGCTATTTGGCTATGAATATTTTTACAACTGGGAAGTAACAGATAAAACAGTTTTATTACATGATATAGCTGATACTAGATTGTTCAGTTGGGTTCCTGAAGATAAATTACCACCTGAGCGTAGAAATCGTGGTAATAACCGAACTATCAAGTGATAGTATATAATAACCAACGTTTAACTTAAAACCAAATACAATGACGTTTTTATATACCCGCACTAACACGTGGTCTAGTGCACCACAACCAAATGAAGAAACCATTAAGTTATGGGAACATATTACCAAAAAATCAAATTGGAGAATTGTTCAACTACCTAATGGATTTTTACAAACCGAATACAAATCCATAGACTCTGATGATTGGATAGATGTAACTAGAAGAGAAACAATAGATGGCGCTGAAAAAGCTATAGATGCTTCAATAGAACATTATCTAAGAAAACTAGAGTTTACTAAAGGACCAAAAGTAGTTAAAACCTTTAAGTAAAGTATTCATATAAATATAATTTAATTAAATATAATGGAAGAAATAAAGTTAGTTAAAGACTTGGCTTTTGGCGAACAAGCTAGAAGCCAAGTATTAACTGGCGTTGAAAAGCTTACTAACGCAGTAGGTTCTACGCTAGGCGCAAGTGGTAAATGTGTTATTATAGAAGATAGTAATGGCGCACCACAAATAACTAAAGATGGTGTAAGTGTTGCAAATAGTATAACACTTAGAGATCCACTAGAAAATATAGGTGCAACATTAATAAAGCAAGCTGCACAAAGAACTGTTAAAGAAGCAGGAGATGGAACTACCACTGCTACTATATTAGCTCAAGCTATATTAAAAGAAGCAAATGATCACAGTTTGCTAGATGATGTAAGAGCTATGAAAGAAGGTATAAATTCTGGAGTAGATAAAGTAATAAAGTATTTAAACAAAAAGTCTAAGAAGATTAGTGGTAAAAAAATAAATCAAGTAGCTACTATATCTTCAAACAACGATGCTAAGCTTGGATCTGTCATAGGTGAAGCTTTTAAAATGGTAGATGAAACAGGCGTTGTAATAATGGAGATTAATGATCAAAATGAAACGTCAGTAGCTTTAATAGATGGTGTTCAATACGAAAAAGGTTTATTAAGCAATAACTTTGTAACTGATAAAAGTAGAAATGTTGCTGAGTTAAATAATCCATTAGTACTAGTTGTTGAGTCTCATATAGAAAACATAAGGAAAATACAACCTGTATTAGAGTATGTTATTAAAAACAACGAGAGTTTATTAGTTATAGCAGACGTAGATAAACAAGTTATGAATGCTTTAGCTATGAATAAAGTTAAAGGTAATATAAAAGTTAATATAATAAATGCGCCAACATATGGTGTTAATAAACAAGAAACATTAAGTGACTTATGTTTATTAACTGGTGCTACACTTATTAACGAAGATCTTGGTGATGATATGGATATTATACAACCTGAACATTTAGGTAGGTGTAATAGCTCTATAACTAGTCAACATGAAACTATATTTAAAGTTAACACTAATGATAGTGTAAATGAAATGGTTGAGTTGATAGAAAAAGAACTAAGAGATACAAAAAAACCTGGCAAAATAATACAGTTAGAAAAAAGATTAGCTAGATTAAAAGCTAAGGTTGCTACAGTAAAAGTAGGCGCTAGTTCAGACATAGAACTAAAAGAAGTAAAAGATAGAGTAGAAGATGCTATCTGCGCCACTAAAGCCGCAATAAAAGATGGTATCGTCCCAGGTGGTGGTATCGCTTTATTAAATGCTTCACAAAATTTAAAACCAACATGTATTGGTGAAGAAGTATTATATTGTGCTATACGCAAACCTTATGAAACAATATTGCGTAATGCTGGTATAACAGAATATGTTGATCCAGATGAAGACGGTAGAGGATTAGACGTGGTTACAGGAAATACGGTAGATATGGTTAAAGCCGGAATTATAGATCCTTTATTAGTTACTAAGAGTGCATTAAGAAATGCGGCTTCAGTAGCAACCACTATATTATCAACTGATTGTGTAATTAATAATATTAGACATGAAGGCGATAGGTAAATATATTATAATAGAACCTATAGAAGAAAGTAATATCAAGACTGAAGGCGGTTTAATATTGTCTGACAAACAAAGAGAAGATATACGATATAGGAAAGCAAAAGTAATAAATCCAGGAACAGATGTTAAGTTTATTAAAAAAGATGATAACGTATGTTATGATCGTAATGCTGGTTTTGGAATACAAATTAAAGAAAAACAATACAAAGTTATAAAAGAATTTGATGTTGTAGTAATACTATAGATATGAGTATAAAAACAGGACGTAAAGGTAAATATAAAGGCGGTTCATTTGCTAGCAGGTTTAAAACTGGTTTAGCAATGAAATCCCCATTTAGTGTTGTTGTAGCTGGAGAGCAAGATGAAGAGCTGCCTACTAGTGATGCTGCTGCTGCTAAAGCAGAAATGGATGCTCAGTCACAATCACCTAAAGACGAAATACCTACGGATACTGATTACTCAAGAGAAGAAGTTGGAGCGTTCTTCCAAAGGAAAAAACTGGCGGAAGAACAAGAGGCGGCTAAAAAAGCTGCTGAAGACGCTGCTAAAGCTGCTGAAGGTCCGACAGAAGAAGAGAAAGCTGCAGCTGCTGCTGCTACAGGTGGTGATGCTGATCCAACTAAAACTAAAGGTGGTAAAGATCAAACATATAGTGATGATTTTGATCCTGAAGGTACTAAGAAAGATGTTAGAAAAGAAAAGAAAGAAAATAAGAAAGAAATAAAAGACGCTAAGAAAGATGCTAAGAAAGCAGCTAAGGAAACTTTTAAAGATGCTAAAAAAGCTGCTAAACAATTAAAAGGTTCAGAGAAGCGTGCTGCTAAAAAAGATGCTAGGCAGGATAAAAGATCAGCTAAGAAAGATGCTAGAAAAACTGCTAAAGCAAATAAGAAAGATAATAAGCAACAAGCTAAAGCAACTAAGCGAACTGTTAAGGCAAATAAAAAAGCAACTAGGTTAGCTGCTAAAGGTAAAACAGATAAGGCAAATAAAAAGCTACAAAAAGCTGCAGCTAAAAATACTAAGAAAACAAATAAGCAAACTGCTAAAGCAACAAAGAAAGCAACTAGACAAGCAACTAAAGCTACTAAAAAAGCAACTAGACAAACTAAAAAAGCTAATAAAAAAGCAAATAGAAAAGCTAAAAGAAGAGGAAGAAAATAGATGAGAAGACTGTCTTCTAAAGATTTAAAAGAATTAAATTTACTTAAACATTATAGAATTATTAGAAAGTGGGCGTGTAAGACAAGTGGTTTGAACGATGCAGATCTAGAACTGTTGATATACTTAGATGCCATAGAACATTTTACTAAAGATGATTTTAAAAAAGGTACGTACTCATATAGCTGGGACAACAGGCGCTGGAACAGACTATTGAAACAAGGGTGGATAGTTGTGTGGAGAGAGAGAAATCGCACTACCCAAAAATATCATATATATAAAGTTTCGTACAAGTGCAAACAGCTAATCAGTCGTATGTACCGAATCATGCTTGGTGAAGAAGATATGCCCACTAAGTTATTAGAAAGTAATAATAAATACTCATGGAAGGTTACAGCTAAAGCTATAGCTTTCGTAAATAAAGATAAAACAAGATAGCTATGGCTGAATTAAAAGAAATACCTACTATTAATAGTTTAGAATTTAAAGGTGCTGATGGACCTATAACAATAAACTCTATTGAAGAAGATAATACTAGACTTAATAGTATAGATGATGATCAAAAAACAATTATGGAAGAGAAAGGATATGCAATGGTTGGAAGTAAAGGACACTCATTTCCAATGCTACAGAAAGATCCTGTAGAAATACAGAAAGAAAAAATGATGAAAGCTGAAGGTACACAGCCTCCAACTGTTAATAGAGCTGGTGTTCCAGAAAAAACTCTAGTTAATAACCCCAATGTTAACCAACCTATGAATAAAGTTTCTGCTAGTCAATTTAGTAGAGAACAAATGTTTGGTAAAATGGCGATGGATGCAGGTAAACCTTTTGAACAGCCTGGTGCTACTACTACGCCTATGGCGCCTACGTTTCCTCAACAACAAGGAAGTTTTGCAGCTTATGATAATCCTATGAGAATAGACGAAAAGTTAGATGAGCAAACAGACTCAATGATGAAAGTAGGAGATGCAGTATCAGACGCTAGTAAAGATGTAGTAGATGAAGCTATAGGTATGTACAGTGGACCTGGTAGTCAAGAAACGCCTAAGCTTGGTAGAATGTCTATGAATATGTATGATGGTTTAAACTTAACAGCAAGTCAAGAAAAAAATTTAAATGAACCATTAAAAGCTGCTATTGAAGCAAAAGAAGCAAAAGGTACTGCTATGCATCATGGTAAAGCACCTGCTAAATTTAGTATGTCAAAGCCTGCAGAAAAAATAGAGTATATACAAAACTCTAGTGCTTCACCTTTGTCTATGAAAAATAGATTTGATCATGCACATACTAAAGTAACTAAAGGAAATGTTAAAGCTTCTATGAAAGATGACGCTGCTCATATTAGTTATTTAAAAAGAGATATTAACTACGACAACAAGCACGGTGGTAGTAACAAACAAATGACAGCTGATGAAAAGCATATTTCTAAACTAGCTGGTGATATTAAATATGACGTAAAGAAAAAGAGAAAATACGATAACGTGTAAATCTTTTGTAATTTTACGTGATTATAATAATACAACATTATAAATAATTAAAAATAAAGCTATGCCAAGTTACGGACAAAAACAAAAACCAGCTGGGGTTATGTTAAAAAACCAGTGTAAGCCTATTGTAGGAACTAGAAATATGGTGTCAAATAATATGACTGTTATACCTACACTAAGAAAAATTGACAATATAAAGTATAAAGGTAATCCTGCTTTATTAGCTCAAAGATGAATACATTAGAAGATTTAAAGCTGTATTGTTTAAATATAACATCAGCTACGGTTGTTAGTCTAGGTTGGCTAGAGCCTGTATTATCTATACTATTGTTATTAACAACATTAGGTTATACCGCTCACAAGTGGTATTTATTAAAAAATAAAAAATGAGCGTACTAAGTAAACACATGCATAATGCTCCTGCGTTTTTTGGAAAATCACCAGAAAATAAAGCTAAAAGAAGAGCTGAAAAATCTAACAAGAAAAAGAAAAAGAAACAACCACCAACTGATGAGAATAAACCATTTAAAACTCGTCCTACTGAAGATGAGGGAGGGTACGATTCTTTTCTTGGTATTAACGTGAATCAAGGCTTAGATGAACTTGAAAGATAAAAAATATGAGAAGTATAAAAGAAATTATTATACATTGCTCTGCTACTAGAGAAGGCCAAGATATAAGTGTAGACACTATAAGAAAATGGCATGTTGAAGGTAGAGGCTGGTCAGACATAGGCTATCATTTCTACATTGATATAAATGGAGATATATACAAAGGTAGAGACATAGCTAAAATCGGGGCTCATTGTTCAGGGCATAATCGTAATTCTATCGGTATATGCTATGCGGGCGGAGTTGAAGAAGACGGTAAGACCCCGAAAGATACTAGAACACTAGAACAAAAAGAAGGTCTGTTACATGTGCTTAAAACATTAAAAGCTATGTATCCGGACGCTGCTATTTATTCACACAATGAGTTTGCTAATAAAGCATGCCCATCATTCGACGCGACTAATGAGTACAAAGATCTCTGAAAACACCAACATACAACTTGACTTAAAAACTGTAATAGCAATAATAATGGTTACAGCCTCTTTTGTAGGTATGTACTATACATTGCAAGCAGATATTGAAGAAGCTAGAAAATTACCACCTATAGAAGTCACTCGTCTAGAGTATGAACTAAAAGAAGAGTGGAATGAGAAAATGATAATACAACTAAAAGATCAAGTTGAAGTATTAGAAGCTACTCAAGATATATTAAAAGAAGAAGTTAAAATTACTTCTAGTTTAGTAAAAGACGGAACTGAAGCAGATGGAAAGCTAGAAGAACTTAATAAACAACTAGAGGAACTAAAAAATAGAAAACATAAAACAACTGTTATAGTTAAGGAAGTAGAAGTTCCTAAAAAGAAAAAGTGGTAATGGGTTTTAAAAGCGCTGCACAAAGAAAAGCCGTATGGGCTAGTAGAAATGAAAAAGGTGAAAAAGCACCAGCGATGTCAGGTAAAGTTGATAAAAAAACTTTAGCTTGCAATAAGCCGCGTAGAACACCTACTCATAGAACTAAGTCTCATATAGTAAAAGCTTGTGAAGGTGGTAAAGAAAAAATTATTAGATTTGGACAACAGGGTAAAAAAGTTAACTCTGTATCTGGAACTGCTGGTAAACCTAAAAAAGGTGAGTCAGCTAAAATGAAATCAAAAAGAAAAAGCTTTAAAGCAAGACATGCTAAAAATATAGCTAAAGGTAAAATGTCAGCTGCCTATTGGGCTGACAAAGTAAAATGGTAATTATGCAAACAGTTGGACTAGGAGATGTAGTAGAGAAGTTTACTAAAGCTACAGGCATTAAAAAATTAGCGGATAAAATACCAGGAGGTTGCGGTTGTAAAGGCCGTAAAGAATTACTTAACGGAATTAAAGTTCCTAAAATAATATAAGATATGGCTTTTAAATTAAGACAACCAATAAAGATAGATCCTGTAGCGAGATATGAAGTTCCATTTACACCTGATAATATTCCAGATGGTAGTGGTTTAGTAGCTAGAGCTAATGATAATGGTAATATGATTGTTAACAAAAATATACCTAGAAACTCTAAGCTTAGAAAAATAGCTGAATCTCACGAAGATAATCATTTAAGAGCAATGATGGATGGTAAATTAGCTTATGATGATAAAGCTGTATATCACAACATGGATGGCAAAGGTATGAAAAGAACACCTAGATCTGAGTTTGACGAAAGCAATAGAAATTTACCTTGGGAAGCTCCAGCTTATAAAGCAGGTGAAGCAATGGCTCAAATAGATATGAAGCCAAAGAAAAATAAATTAGATAGAGCTAACAAAGTTGAAGCTGGTAATTTTGCATTTGCATTTAGAGAGATAGGTAAACCAATGAGAAGTCAAGATGATGAAACTGTTTCTATGTCTGAAAACTTTGGCTCAGCTATGGTTAAAAAGTTTGGTAGAGGTTTTAACTTAACAACTAAAGAAGGTGACGATCCTAAAGTAAAAAAAGATACTGATGTAAGTGGTAATGCTACTTCTCAAGGTGTTAAAATGGGAGAGTGGGGAGAATGGCAACAAGATCCTAATGATCCTAAAAGAGAAGTTAGATATAGAAAAGGTGAAAGCAAAAGTAATTCAAAACCACAATTTAGAATTAAAGCTGCGGTTAGCGGAGGTAAAGCTGGATCTGGTTATGATCAAACTATGATAAGCGCTTTAGAAAGTGGAGCTACATATCAAGAGCTAGCTGATAAAGGTCACGGTACAGTAGCAGGTTTAAAAGCTAGATTTGAAGGTAAGTTTAATCCACCTGAAATTGAAACAGTGAAAGTTAATGAAGAACAAGAAAGATTTAAAGAAGATCCACCAGAAATAACAACTACTGATGATGGCGAAGATGATGGTGGGGATGATTCATCTACTTTTACTTATACTACAAGCGAAAAGAAAGGAAAAAATAAGTTACTTGATGGTAGTGGAAAAAGAAAAATTCAAGCAAAAATTAGAGACTTTAAAACTGTTTGCAAAAGAGGCTTTTTAAGAAAAGGTGGTAAATGTAGGAAAAAAACTGAAGGCAAGAGAGGTAAGATTGCTAAATTTAAAAAGAGTAGATAATAATATGTCAAAGAAAACTTTTAAAGAAACTAAAGTAGGAGCTTTTCTAGCTAGCAAAGCGCCTAAAGTATTAGATGCTATAGGTGATATATTGCCTAATCAAGGAACGCTTGGTGTGGTAAAAAATCTTATAACAAGTGATAATAAGATTAAGGCAGTTGATAAAGAACAAGCTATGAAGCTTATAGAGCAAGATATAGCTGAAATGAAAGAAGTATCTAGCAGATGGAGATCTGATATGAAATCAGATTCTTGGCTTAGTAAAAACACTAGACCTTTAGCTCTTATATTTTTAACATCATCTGCAGTATTTATGATGGCTGTAGATTCTTTTCACTTACAATTTCAAGTTGATGATGCTTGGATAAACTTATTAAAAACATTGCTGGTAACAGTTTATGTAGCATACTTCGGAAGTCGTGGTGCTGAAAAAATAACAAAAATAAATAAATAAACATGAAAGGTTTAGAAGGAAATATGATGGCTCAACCAAGAGTGTTTGGCCACGATGCTGCAATAGTTACAGCTGGAGCGATAAATACAACAATACCAGCTATAAAAGCTGTTGAAATAACTGCTGGTGGAACAGGTTATGATCAATCAGATGTAGGTGATGAACTAACTCAAGTAGGAGCTACAGTACCTTCTGGTGGCACAGGTGTAGAAGTAGAAATAACTAGCGTAACTGCTTCTGGCGCCGTAGGTTCTGTTAAAATAGCAAGCGCACATGCAGGTAGTGGTTATGATATAGGTAACGTAATTACTCTTAGTTCTCCACCAAGTGGGGGTTCAGGACTTAAAATAAAAGTTTTAGCTAATGGTTTAACTTTACCAGGTTTATCAGTCGAAGATAGAGGAGCTGTTATATATAATGGAAACGCAGCACAAAGTGTTGAGATAATAACAGAAGCAGGTAATGCAGTTACATTTCCACTAGTACAACCAGGAACAGTCGTAGGAGATAAAGTTCCTATTTTAGCAAAAGGTGTTATAACAGGATCAAACTTAATAGCTGTATATTAAAATGATAACCCAAAGATTTAACACTCATGTTCCTTGGAGACTGAGTGGAAGAGCTAAAAATAATCATTTTTTTGGCTTTGCATTTTTATTAAATTATGTTTGCGATAACTTACCTGATCATGGTAAAGCTTTAGAAATAGGTAGCTATATGGGTGAGTCAACTCAAATGATAGCTTCTAGTGGTATATTTAGTGAAATACATAGTGTAGATCCATTTAAAGGTACTGAAGAGTTTAACAAAGAGTTTGGTTATACGTGGTCAAAAGTTAAATCAGAGTATAATAAAAACACAAGATACTTTGACAACATATATCATCATCAAGGTTATAGTTACGATGAAGTGCCTAAGTTCCCAAACGGTGAATTTGATTTTATATACATAGACGCAAGTCATAAGTATGAAGATGTAAAAAAAGATATTGAATTATGCCTACCAAAATTAAAATACAAAGGCATAATTGCTGGCCATGATTATAGTTGGTCAGACGTCAAAAAAGTAGTTGACGAAAAGTTTAACCCACAAGAAGTATTAGTATTCTTAGATTCTTCATGGGCATATATTAAAAATTAAATTAAATAAAATGAGTAATATAAAAGGCAGGCAAATTGGTAAAATTACTGCAGACGAATTAAAGCTAATTCAAGATCAACAAAATAAAGTAAACAGTATCTTAGTAGAAATAGGATACCAAGAGTCAAGAAAGCACGCTTTGTTACATGATTTAGCTGATACAAATGAAATTATTAATAGCACTAAGAAAGAGTTGCAAGATAAGTATGGGCATATAGATATTGATCTTACTACTGGAGAGTGGAAAATGCATAAAGATGTCGAAGGTAATAAGGAAGATTAGTATAGGTTCTGATTACAAAAATGATGCAATGCATTATTCAACAGGACAAGAAGTGTACGGTGGACATACTATTAGTGATATTTTATTTGAAGACACAGATCAATCGTACAATATTTATATAATTAAAAATAATGAAGTGTTGCCTTGGAAAAAGTTTAACAACAATATGGCAATATCAGTAGAGTACGATTTGAAATATTAATGAAAAGTTTATACAACTTTATTGTTAAACCTTACAAAGCTAGGTATGACAATACAAGAAAGATAGGTGACAAAACGCTTATCATTAATACCACAATAGAGAACCACCAATTCGTGAGTAAAGAAGCAGTTATTGTTTCGGTGCCAGCTGCTTTCGACTCACAAATAAAACCAGGTGATAAAGTTTACGTACATCATAATTTATTTAGAAGATGGTATGATCAAAAAGGCAATGAAAGAAACAGCTCATCTTATTTTAAAGATGATTTATATTTTGCTTCAATAGATCAAATTTATATGTACAATGACAAATGCCATTTAAATTATTGCTTTGTTAAACCTGTTTTAAATAACGACAATCTAGACGTTATAAAAGAACAACCCAATGTTGGTATAATAAAATATACTAATAGTTCCTTAGAAGCCATAGGAATAACACCTGGAACACTTGTAACGTTTACACCAAGCTCTGAGTTTGAGTTTATAATAGGTGATGAGCGTTTGTATTGTATGAAATCAAATGATATAGCTATAACTCATGAAAACAAAGGAGACGAGAAAGAATATAATCCAAGCTGGGCGAAAGGCAGTTGATGAGTTGATTAAGGTTGCTAAAGAACCTATAGTAGATACAGGTGAAGATGTTTCAGCTGATAGATTAAAAAACGCAGCAGCTACTAAAAAGCTATGTATTATGGATGCGTTTGAAATACTTCAACGTATAGAAGAGGAAGAGGATATACTAAATGGAACTGTAAAAGAAGTTAAAGAACAAAAATCTTTTAGAGGTTTCGCAGAGGGGAGAAGTAAATGAGTTACGAGCAAACGCTTTGGAAAGAGGTTAAGGACGTTGTTAATCCTAAGATATTAGCTAAAAACAACAGATATAAAAAGTGGGAGTATGGTTATAATGTGGAGTATGATTTTGTAGTAATAAGTAAAACAGGTAAAATTGGATCAGTTATTGAAATACAAGGTCTCCGCATTGCTTTACCAACAGCAGATGAACCGTATAAACGAAGCAAAAAACAAGAGGAACAACACTGGGAAAGATTTGAATATCCAAAAGAACTACAAAGAATAAAAAGTAGATTTGATTGGGAAGAATACCCATTAGATTTTAAAGAAAAATGGTACGATTATATAGATAATGAATTTACTAGACGAGAGCAAGGATTTTACTTTTATAACAATGGTGTTGCTACTTACATTACTGGCACTCATTACATGTACTTGCAATGGTCAAAAATCGACATTGGAGCACCTGAATATAGAGAGTCAAACAGACTCTTCTTTATATTCTGGGAAGCTTGCAAAGCAGACAAAAGATGTTACGGTATGTGCTACCTTAAAAACAGACGATCTGGATTCTCTTTTATGTCAAGCGCAGAACTTGTCAACCAAGCTACAATATCTTCCGACGCTAGATTCGGCATACTTTCCAAGTCTGGTGCCGATGCCAAAAAAATGTTTACAGATAAAGTTGTCCCAATATCCGTTAATTATCCGTTTTTCTTCAAACCAATTCAAGACGGTATGGATAGGCCAAAGACTGAGTTGGCATATAGGGTTCCGGCATCCAAACTTACTAGAAGAAAGCTGGAAACGAATGAACAACTTGCAGAACTAGAAGGACTTGATACAACTATTGACTGGAAAAACACAGGTGATAACTCTTATGATGGTGAAAAGCTAAAAATATTAGCTCATGATGAAAGTGGTAAATGGGAAAGACCTGATAATATATTAAATAACTGGAGAGTTACAAAAACTACATTGCGTCTAGGATCAAGAGTTGTAGGTAAGTGTATGATGGGCTCAACATCAAATGCTTTAGACAAAGGTGGAGACAACTTCAAAAAACTATACAACAATTCAGACGTTACTAAAAGAAATAAAAACGGACAAACTACTTCTGGACTCTATAGCTTGTTCATACCTATGGAGTGGAACTACGAAGGATTCATGGATACTTATGGATTACCTGTCTTCACATCTCCAAAAAATCCAATCAAAACAATTGATGGTTCAACTATTACGACAGGGGTTATCAAACACTGGGAAAACGAAGTTGAAGGATTAAAACACGATCAAGACGCGTTAAATGAATATTATAGACAGTTTCCAAGAACTGAAAAGCATGCTTTTAGAGATGAAACAAAAGATAGCTTATTTAATTTAACTAAAATATATCAACAAATAGATTATAACGAAGAAGCTAATCATATTGTATCTGTTACTCAAGGAAACTTTCAATGGCTTAACGGTATTAAAGATACGCAAGTAACATTTTACCCTAACAAAAATGGTAGATTTAAAATATCATGGGTACCACCAGTTGAATTACAAAATAAAGTATTATTAAAAAATGGAACAAAATATCCTGGTAACGAACACATTGGAGCTTTTGGCTGTGACAGTTACGACATTAGCGGTACTGTGGATGGTAAAGGTTCTAAAGGAGCATTACATGGACTAACTAAGTTTAGTATGGAAGATGCACCACCAAATCAATTTTTTTTAGAATACATAGCAAGACCTGATACTGCAGAAGTATTCTTTGAAGATGTTTTGATGGCTTTAGTTTTTTACGGTATGCCAATATTAGCTGAAAATAACAAACCAAGATTATTATATTATTTAAAGCGTAGAGGTTATAGAGGTTTTAGTATTAACAGACCTGACAAGCTGTACAATAAACTATCACCAGCTGAAAGAGAAATAGGTGGAATACCTAACTCTAGTGAAGATATTAAACAAGCACACGCGGCTGCTATAGAATTTTATATAGAAAACCACGTAGGTGCACTTGAAAATGGTTATGGAAATATGTATTTTCAAAGAACATTAGATGATTGGTCTAGATTTAATATAAATGCTAGAACAAAATATGATGCATCTATTAGTTCTGGTTTAGCTATTATGGCTTGTAATAAAAATAAATATAGACCTATACCATTGAGAACTAGAAAAGAAATTAACTTAGGAATAAGAAAATACAACAATGACGGATCTATGTCACAAATAATATAATGCATGAAGATAACGAACACTTATAGCTCTTTCCCAGATCAGGTAGTACCTGATGAGGTTAAATCAAGCATAGACTACGGCAAGCAAGTTGCTCAAGCTATAGAAGGCGATTGGTTTAGTGGGACTAGATCTGGAGTTGAAAACAGATTTAATACTAACTACAATAATTTTAGAATGCGTAGGTTATATGCTAGAGCAGAACAACCTGTGCAAAAATATAAAGATGAATTAGCTATAAATGGCGATTTAAGCTATTTAAACCTAGACTGGAAACCAGTTCCTATAATACCTAAATTTGTAGATATTGTAGTTAATGGTATGGATGACAAGCTATACGATGTAAAAGCTTTTGCTCAAGATCCAGAGTCAAGAAGAGTAAGATCTAAATATGCACAAGACATATTAAGAGATATGCAAGCAAAACAGTTTCTAACTTCTTTACAGTCAGAGTTAAATTTAAATTTATTTAATTCAGATAATCCAGAGGAGTTACCCGAAAACAAAGATGAATTAGATTTGCATATGCAGTTAAGTTATAAGCAGGCTACTGAAATAGCTGCTGAAGAAGCTATTAATAATACCTTAGCTTATAATAAATATGACTTAACAAAGAAAAGAATTATTGAAGATTTAGTAGTATTAGGTATTGGAGCTGTTAAAACAAACTGGAATAAATCTGAAGGTGTTACAGTTGAGTATGTTGATCCATCTCGTATGGTACATTCATATAGTGAAGATCCTAATTTTGAAGATTTATGGTATGTAGGCGAAGTTAAGCCATTATCTCTAGCTGAGTGTAAAAAACAATTTCCTAACTTAACAGATTCAGAACTAGAAAAACTAGAGCAATACCAAGGTAATAGTAGCTTTTTATATAATTGGAACGGTAGAAGAGATGGTAATGCTATTTATATTTTGTTTTTTGAATATAAAACTTATAGCGAACAAGTATTTAAAATTAAAAAGACTGCAACAGGTTTAGAAAAGTCATTAGAAAAACCAGATACTTTTAATCCTGAGTCTAATGAAAACTTTGATAAAGTTAGTAGATCTATAGAAACTTTATATAGCGGTGCTAAAGTACTAGGATACGATATGATGTTAGAGTGGAAGCTTGCAGAAAATATGACAAGGCCAAAGTCTAATTTAGTTAAGGTTAATATGAATTATAACATATGTGCACCTAAATTATATCAAGGTAGAGTTGAAAGTTTAGTAGGTCGTATGATGGGCTTTGCTGACATGATACAATTAACACATTTAAAAATACAACAAGTAATATCTAAAGTAATACCAGATGGTGTTTATTTAGACGTAGATGGTTTAGCAGAAGTAGATTTAGGTAATGGAACTAGCTATAACGCTAAAGAAGCTTTAAATATGTATTTTCAAACTGGTAGTATATTAGGTAGATCAATGACAACTGAAGGTGATCCTAATCCAGGTAGAATACCAATACAAGAGCTAGTTAAAAGTGACGGCGGTAATAAAGTAGCTTCACTTATAAATACTTATCAATATTATTTACAAATGATAAGAGACGTGACGGGGCTCAATGAAGCTAGAGATGGTAGTGTACCTAATTCTGATTCATTAGTAGGTTTACAAAAGCTAGCCGCTGCTAATTCTAATACAGCTACTAAACATATATTAAATTCTTATTTATACTTAACAGTTAGAACTTGTGAAAATATTGTACTAAGAACTTCTGATAGTATTGAGTTTGAATTAACTGAAGAAGCTTTAAAAAATAGCATATCAACTTGGAGCGTGGGTCAACTAACAGATACGTCTCAAATACACATGGCTGATTTTGGTATATACTTTGATTTAATACCAGATGAAAGAGAAAAAGAACAACTAGAAGCTAATATACAAGCTGCATTATCTAGTGGCAGTATAAACCTAGAAGACGCTATAGATATTAGACAAATAAATAATCTTAAACTAGCTAATCAAATGATTAAGCTAAAACGTAAGAAAGCTGCTGAAGCTGCACAAGCAGCTCAACAAGCAAATATACAAGCACAAGCACAAGCTAATGCACAAGCGAGTGAAGCTGCAGCAATGTCAGAAGTTCAAAAACAACAAGCTATATTAGATACTAAACTTAAATTTGAAAAAGGTAAGTCTGGCTTTGAAATAGAACGTCTGAGAGTTGAGTCACAGATTAAACGTGAATTGATGGAATTAGAGTTTAATTACAATATGCAATTAGGCGAACAAAAAGTTATAAAAGAAGCGCAGCGAGAAGCTGATATAGAAGAGAGAAAAGATAAAAGAGCTAGAATAGTAGGCTCTCAACAGAGTGCAATGATAGATCAAAAGAAAAATGATTTATTACCAATAGATTTTGAAAACCAAAATGAAGGTGGTTTAGAAATTTAAACATTTATTAATTTATATTATATTATATTATGGCAACAAAAGAAAAAGTAGACCTGCCTGTAAACGAAGAAAAGGAAGGTTTAAAAATAAAGAAAAAGCCTGGTAGACCTAGAAAAATGGTAGAAAAACCAGCAGTAACAAAAGTTGAACTAAACAAAAAAGAAGAAGATGCCGTTCAAGAGTCAAGCGCAGGAATCGTGGATGCGGATAAACAAACCGAAGATGTGGAAAAAGTGGAGGAGAGAACATCCGAACCAAAACTTGAAGAGTCTACGCAAGAGAGTAAAGAAGAAGTAGTAATAGAAGAAACTGTAAAAGAAGAAGCTAAAGAACTACAAAAAGAAGCTCAAGACGCTATACGAGACGAGAAGGTATCAGGTACACAGCTACCAGAAAACATAGAAAAACTAGTAAACTTTATGTCTGAAACAGGAGGAACTGTAGAAGATTATGTTACTTTAAACAAAGATTATAGCAAGTATGACGATAAACTACTTGTTAGAGAATATTATAAAAAGACTAGACCGCATCTTACAGATGAAGAAGTTACTTTTGTTATGGAAGATAACTTTGCTTTTGACGAAGAAGCGGACGAAGAAAGATTTGTACGTAAGCAAAAGCTTGCATACAAAGAAGAAGTTGCGAAAGCCAAGAACTTTTTAGAGCAAATGAAAAGTAAATATTATGATGAAATCAAGTTGAGGCCATCTGTTACTAATGAGCAGAAAAAAGCTATGGACTTTTTCCAACGATACAATAAAGAACAAGAAACGCTAACGCAAGCAAGGAGTGAGTTTTTAAATAAAACTAAAACTTTTTTTACTAATGAATTTGAAGGTTTCAATTTTGAGGTTGGTGAAAAAAGATTTAAGTATAAAATAAATAACCCATCCGCTATGATAGATACTCAAAGTGATGTAGGAAAGATTATTAGTAAATATACTGATGATACTGGAAACATTGTAGATTTGAATGGTTATCATAAAGCATTATACGCGGCGAGAAATGTTGATAAATTAGCAGAGCATTTTTATGAGCAAGGCAAAGCCGATGCTACTAGAGATATAGTTGCTAAATCTAAAAACATTAATCAAGATCCAAAACCAATAGCTGCTGGTGAAACATTACCTAATGGTTGGAAGATACGTGCTATAAGCGGTGTTGATAGTTCTAAATTGAAAATTAAGAAAAAATCATAATAATAAAAACAAACTAAAATGAGTTTTGTAAATGGAGGATCGTTCCCTGCTTCAATTAAGCCGATGCCAAATCAGGTTACCGTACAGGATAACTATATTGATTTTAACGACGGTGCATTTAATCAGTGGGCGCAACAATATCTACCAGAGCTTTATGAGCAAGAGGTAGAAAGATATGGAAACAGAACATTATCTGGTTTCCTAAGAATGGTCGGTGCAGAGATGCCGATGACATCAGATCAAGTTGTTTGGTCTGAACAAAATAGATTACACATTGCATATAATGACTGTGCTGTTGCAGCTAACGCTGGATCTAGTATTACAGTTACTATTACGCCAGGTACTGGTAACCCAGCTACTTCTGCTATCAGAGATGGTAACACTATCTTAATTACTGATAACGCTTCAGGTCTTGTATCTGCTAAAGCATTAGTAACTGATAGAACTTCTGGTGTAACTACTAACGGTTATACTGTTGACTGTATATTATATGAAACAACTTCTGCTGCTTTACCAGCTGCTATAACTGGTGGTACTTGTAGCTTATTTGTTTATGGATCTGAATTTCCAAAAGGAAGTAATGGTATGGCTGGAGCTATCGAGCCAGGTGTTACAACTTTTGTTAACTCACCAATTATCTTAAAAGATAACTATGAGTTAAGTGGTTCTGATGCTGCACAAATCGGTTGGATCGAAGTTGCTACTGAAGACGGAACTTCTGGATACTTATGGTATCTAAAAGCTGAGTCTGAAACTAGACTACGATTTGAAGATTATTTAGAAATGGCAATGGTTGAAGGTGAACTTCAAGCTAACACTGTTGCTTTTGGTGGTAATTTTGGACCAGGTGGTGCTGCTCAAAACATCAAAGGTACTGAAGGTTTATTTGCTGCTATCGAAGCAAGAGGTAATGTATACTCTGGTTTCGCTGGTGCTGCTGCTCCTGGTTCAGGTGCTTTAGCTGATTTCGATGAGATATTAAAGCAATTAGACAAGCAAGGAGCTATTGAAGAAAATATGTTATTCTTATCAAGAGCTACTGCTCTAGATTTTGATGATATGTTAGCTGCTACTAATGGTGGTTTTGCTTCAACTCAAGCTGCTTCTTACGGTTTATTTGATAACGAAGCTGAAATGGCACTTAACTTTGGTTTCTCTGGTTTCAGAAGAGGTTCTTATGACTTCTATAAAACTGACTGGAAATACTTAAACGATGCTACTACAAGAGGTTTATCTAGCGCTATTGATGGTGTTATGATACCAGCTGGTACATCTACAGTATATGACCAAATGTTAGGATCTAACATCAGACGTCCTTTCTTACATGTAAGATTTAGAGCTTCTGAGACTGAAGACAGACGATTCAAAGCTTGGATCACTGGTTCAGTAGGTGGTGCTTACACTACTGATTTAGATACGCTAAGAGTTAATTTCTTATCTGAAAGATGTTTAATTACACAAGCTGCTAATAACTTCGTGTTATTCAAAGGAGCTTAATTATTTATTAACATTTTAAAATATAGAAATTATGGGTTTATTAAAAATGTCAAACGCAGCAACTGGAAAAGTAGTTAGCTGTGACAACGTTGTAGATGTAGTAGCTGGATCAAGTGGTTCTGGTGCTACAGAAGTTATAACGATAGATATATCTTACGGTGTAGCAGTTGATATGGCTGATGGTTCAGGCTCTAAGTCTGCGCTATTAAAAGGCGCTATCACTTACGCTGCTCCTGGTACGAGTAATGAATATACTTCTACTAAAGCTCAATTAGAAGAGGAATGGCTTAAAGCTATTGCTAATCTATCTGGTGCTACAGGAAGTATAGTTGAAGCTCCACAGCTTGGTGTAAAAGTAACGGCGACAGGTGTGCAATTAGCAGACTCTGTTCCTACTTTAGTTATCAAACATGGAACTGAATTAGCATAACATGCTTATAACAAGATCCCGCTTCGGCGGGGTCTTTTTTAATTATTATATTATATTATATTATGGAAGAAACAAAAGTAAAGAAGGCTCCAGCCAAGAAGGCTGCGCCTGTAGAAAAAAAGCCAGTAGATAACTGGGAATACAAAGATAGAAATTATTACTTAGTAGGTAATAAAACGCCTTTAACTTATACACTGCCTAGTAGACATTCTCTAAGGTATCCACTAGTTTGGTTTGATTCAGACTTAGGTTATGAAAGAGAATTAAGATATGCTACAAATCAAAAGTCAGTATTTGTTGATGAACAAAAAGGTCAAACAACGTTAAAGCATATTGTCTTTGAAAAAGGTCATTTATATGTACCTAAAGAAAAAAGAAACTTACAAGAGTTCTTAGAAAAACACCCACATAACAATGTAGTGTTTAAAAAGTTTGATCCTGTTGTAGAAGCAGAAGATCAATTTGATATGTTAGAGATAGAAATAGAAGCTATGAATATGGCTTATGAAATGGAGATAGATCACGCTGAAGCTATATTAAGAGTTGAAGTTGGATCAGGTGTTTCTAATTTATCATCTAAAGAACTTAGAAGAGATTTATTATTATTTGCTAAGAAAAATCCTTCACTGTTTATAGATTTAGCAGAAGATGAAAACGTACAGTTAAGAAACTTTGCTATTAGAGCAGCTGAAGAAAAAATCATAGCTCTTAGTCCAGACAACAGATCATTCACTTGGGCTAGTAATAATAGAAAATTAATGAATGTTCCTTTTGATGAAAACCCTTATTCAGCTATGGCCTCTTGGTTTAAAACTGATGAAGGTTTAGAAGTTTATAGATCAATAGAGAAAAAATTCAAATAACAAGTGATTATAATTAAGGGTGGTATACGCCACCCTTTTTTTTAAATATATAAATATGGCAATTAATGTAAACACAGTATATACAACTGTGCTAGCTATCCTTAACAAAGAACAAAGAGGTTACTTAACACCTGACGAGTTCAACAAGGTAGGTACACAAGTACAATTAGAGATATTTGAAAGTTATTTTGAAAACTTAAATCAACAACTAAGAGCTCCTCAAAATAATACTGAATATGCTAATCGTGTTAAATTGCTTCAAGAAAAAATAGCTACATTTGAAACAGCTGCAACTGTTACTGTAGCTTTATCTGGTCAATTTGGCCAAACAACTTTACCTGCAGATCTGCATAGGTTTGGTATGCTAGAATTTACAGACAGCGCTAAACTTCCGGTTGAAGTAGAAAAACTATCACGTCATATGTTTTTACAAGCAAGACGTTCTCAATTAACATCCCCAACACAAGATTATCCTATATGCTATATAGAGGGAAATACATTAAATATATTACCAGGTATTGCCACTGTAGTAGCAGCTCAAGGTGTTGCACCTAAAACTTATATGGTAGAATATGTTAAAAAACCTGTAGATCCAGTGTGGGCTTTTACAGTTAATAGTGTTGGTGCTTACGTATATAATTCAGCTGGTTCAACAAACTTTGAAATATCTGACGTAGATCAAACAGAGTTAATTACAAAAATATTAATGTATACTGGTGTTATAATAAGAGATCCAGAAATAATACAAGCTGCAGCTCAAGCATCGGCAGCTCAAGACCAACTAGAACAAAGCTAATAGATTATGACTAAAACAGCAGCTACAATTCCATTAACAGAAAATGATTCAAATTACTATGCTGGGCAAGCTGGTCCTGTTGCAGCAGTAGCTAATCAATTATACACTTTTCCAGAGTTTAATACTAAGCTTATAAGTAATTATGATGCACTAGGAGGTGATCAAGTTAGAGATACTGGAAACTTTCAAGTACATGGGCTTTTTAATTCTACTGATGTACCAGGCACTGGTAACTTAATACCTGCTAATCAAGTAATAATATGGGACACTACTCAAAACGGTATAAGTATTGGAACTGCAGGTTTTCCTTTTAATTTTGTTTTTATACAATTAACAGATATAGCAAGAGGCGATAATTGGGGTAGTTATAGAAATTTAACATTAAATGATATTGTTAGTAATTTTTTAGTAGCTTACACAGGTGAAGGACAAATACTAACTACAGTAGCTAGAACACAAGTATTGTTTCATGCTAGAAGAGCTATGCAAGAATTATCATATGATACATTGAAAGCTTTTAAAGCTCAAGAGTTAACTGTTCCTACAGGTTTGTCAGTTCCTATACCTATTGATTATGTAAACTATGTAAACTTATGTTATGCTGATCCTAATGGTATATTACATACTTTATATCCATTACAAGGTTTAAGTGGTAATCCAACTGAGTTACCAATAATTGATGGCGCTACAGGTATACCTACACAAAGTAGTTACGATACTAACCTAGAAGCATCTCAGTCTATAATAGAAGACAGATGGAAAAATGCTAACGATAATGATATTACAGGTAACTATGATGCTTATAATACTAGTGGTGTATATGACTATACATGGTGGAAAATGGCTTATGGACAAAGATACGGATTAATACCTGAGATAAGCCAACGTAACGGTTGGTTTAGCATAAATGAAAGAACTGGAACGTTTAGTTTTAGCAGTAATTTAGTTAATAAAGTAATAGAACTAAAATACATATCTGATGGCTTAGCTTACGATTTAAACTCTTTGGTACCTAAGTTTGTAGAAGATGCCTTATATTCAAAGATAATGTACAATATATGTGCTTCTCGTAGAGATGTAGATGGCGGGACTAAACAATTTTATAAAAGAGATGCTTATGTAAAAACACGTAATGCTAAAATAAGATTATCTAATTTAAAACTAGATGAGCTATCACAAGTACTAAGAGGTCAGTCTAAGTGGATTAAACATTAATTGAATGCAAAGAAAATTTAACCATACATTTACTAAGTCTAAAATGAATAAAGACTTAGATGCTAGATTATTGGCTCCTGATGAATACAGAGATGGGCAAAACATTGCTGTATCTAGAGCAGAGTCTGATGACGTAGGTGCACTAGAAAATATACTAGGTAATAAAATATTAAATTCCTTAAACATACCTGAGCTAGTAGATGGCGCTACAGCTAGTTATGATGCTTTTTTATCTCAAATTATAGGTTGGTATATAAATGAAAATACTAATAAAGTATATGTATTTATAACTAACTATCAAGACAACTCTTCAAATCAAATAAACAATTTCTGTCCAATAGGTACAAGAAATAAAATAGTAATGTGTGATCTTATAGCAGAGACAACTTTAACTATAGTTCAAGGTAGATTTTTAAATTTTTCTTTTAATAGTCCTATACTTGACTCTACAATGATAGAAAATTTATTATTCTGGACAGACAATAGAAACCAGCCTAGAGTTATAAATGTTGAAACTGCTGAAAATAATCCATCATATTATTTTAACGAAGATCATGTATCTTTAGCTAAATATTACCCTAGTAAACCTATACAATTAAATAATACTATACAAGAAAGCGCCGCTCTGTTGGCTACTAATTGGCATGCTTTAAATCCCACAACATATAACTATGATACTATGTATCCTGCTTTTGCTGTTAGAGCCACTGCTGGCAGTGCATTATCAAAAATGTTAGGTACAGAAAATAATCAAGGAGCTGGTAATATTGGTTTAAAAGGTTTCTTACAAATAGGTGATGAATCTTGGGATTTTACTGTACAATACGCTAGTAGAGAATTTGCTACAGGAACTGGTAATGACGTTATTGTAGTGCCTAATAGAGATCTTTCAACTGCTACTACACCACAAACTGCAAAAGCTTATAGTCAAAACTTACAAATAGTATTTATAGAAGAAAACTCAAAAGATGTAAGCTCACCTTGGCTTAGAGAGCATCAAGCTACATTACAGATGACTGGAGTTGTAGCTACTGGTCAAGGTTTCGAATATGCTTCAGCTAGTTCAGGTAGTAACTATGATTATGCTCCTGCTTTATACTTATATGGTACTAGATCACCATCAACTGGTACAGCTACAGGTGTAGGAACAGAAGCTTTTTTTAGAGATAATCATTTTACAAAGAACACTTTAGCTGCTAATAAAAAATGTTATTGTAGAGTAACGCACCCTAAATTAGATCCAGGAAAATACTATGTAGCAAGAGACCCTAGCACCACTACTGCAGCTTCTCAGTTCTTTAAAATATATGAATTAACTTCTTTACAAAATGGAATTTATGACGGGCCAAAATTTATATCAACACAACTAAATTTAGCAGTAGGTGACAGAGTAAAAATACACTATCCTAATAAGTATTACGATGCTAATTATTCTGGTGATCCAGATAATTTAAAAGATAAATTTGTTAGGTTTGCTTATAGATTTAAGTTTGATGATGGTGAACACTCTTTAATATCTCCATTTACTCAAGAAGTATTTATACCTAAACAAAAAGGTTATTTTTTAAAAAACATAGGAAAACAAGATTCAACAGGTAGTGATCAAAATGCTTATATACCTCAAGAAAGAGTAGCCGGACAAACTACTATAGTTAGTCATATGGAAAATGAAGTTACTCAAATAGGTCTTAGAATACCTTGTGAGTACGCTATAAATACTTTAAAAGAAAATTTAAAAGTTTCTGAAATAGATATATTATATAAAGAGTCGATGAGTCAAAATATAAATGTAATAAAATCTATTGAAGCAACTGATCCATTAATAATAAATAATTCTACTAATAATCTTACATATACATACGACGCTAGAAAACCTGTTAAAACATTAAGATCTGCTGAAACAACTAGAGTATATGACAATGTTCCTGTAAGAGCTAAAACATTATCGTCTGCTGGCAATAGAGTAATACTTGGTAATTATTTTGATAGACACTCAGCGCCTAACACGTTAAACTACTTAGTAGGTGCTAGTAGAAAATTTACACCTACTGAAACAGCTAAGGTAGTTAGTAGTGGCAATGATTTTCCTTCAGAATTACTACCTAATAAATACTCTAATGTTTCATATCCTAATCACAGTTTAAAACAAAATAGAAATTATCAAGTAGGTTTAATACTACAAGATAGATATGGTAGATCTTCTGATGTAATATTATCAAGTACTTTAGATGCTAATTATACTTTAGGTACTGGTGGCACAAGCACCACTTTTGAAGATAATCCTATAACTTTTGGTGGATCAACTGTATATCATCCATACAACACAACAGCAACTTCGCCTAATACTAGCAGTGCTACTATATTAAGCAAGCCAAATCCAAAGTCTGGTTATGTTGACTGGCCTGGTGATTCTTTAAAAATACTTTTTACAACTACTATACCTTCATCATTACCTAATTTAATTGGTTATCCAGGTTTATATAAAGAAGCTTTTTTAACCACTACTTTAGGTGCTACTTCTTTTGACTTTATTAGAGTTACATCAGGTGGATTAGGCGATAATATAGCTCCCGGTATGAGAGTAGAATACACAACCAAAGTTAGCGGTGCAATCGGCAACTTTGTTCTTTTTGTTTACATGGTATTAAACGGCTCGTCACAAAATCTAATAACATTAAGACCTGAAGATGGTAGTAGTCTTGCTGCTGGCGATATGCCAGCAACTAGTAGCGTAGCTAGCTTTTACATACAAGATAAACCTTTAGGTTTTAATAGTTACAAAGTGGTTGTTAAGCAAACTCAACAAGATTATTACAATGTATATTTACCAAGTTTACTTGATGGTACGCCAGTTATAAAACCTTTTGATTTAAATTGTGTATTTACTTCAGGTAGTAAATTAGTAACTGTTTCACCTATAGGTACTATAGAATATTTAACATTTCCTTTGTTAGAAGGCATGAAGGTTGTTGCAGGTGCAAATACTTATTACATAAATAATATATTAAACTACGAACAGTTTGAGTTAACTACTAATGCTGTTGCAACTGCTACTGTAGATGCTGTGTTTAGTACTAATTCTAGTGATGGCGTATTAAACGTAACTACTTTACTAACTGATAATGCTAATAAAGTTCCACCTGCGCTAAATGAAACAACTCCAGTTCAAGTTCAATATTCAACTAGTGATGTAGAATTAATACCTAGAGCTGCTAGAAACCCAGATAGGTTTCCAAGTGGAACAGGTCTTATATATCAAACACTTACAGAAGCAATGTCTGTATTCCCAGGTATATCACCAATTACTTCTAAAGTAACAGCTATAGGTAATTTTGAAGCTTTATACAAAAGAGGTAGTTATAATGGGTTATACAAGGCAGATACAGATCCGCCAACTGCCGTTATAGAAAATCATTTTAATTTAGGTGAAAATTCTCAAGCAGCTTTACCACCATCGCAAGCTGAATTTGTTCCTGCTGTATACGAAACTACTCCAACTATATCTGAAATAGATATATACTATGAAACTAGTACAGGTGGATTAATATCTGATTTAAATGATTTAGTTTTAAACACGCTATCAATACCAACTAACTTTTTATTTTTTGGTACTCAAAATATATTTCAATTAGTAGAAGTAAAAGAAAATGTAGATTACACTACAACACCTACTGTAGCTACTATAAATTTAGTAGATCAAAATGCTAATATATTAGACTACAACGGTGGAAGTGACGTATATAATCTTACAGGTATTACAACGCCTTTGTATAGAGATGGTACACCTGTTGCTGGTTCAGGTATTACTTTAGAATTATTTTCTGCTAGTGATACTAGTCAAAGATTATTATTAAAACTTAATAGTAATTTTCCTGGATATAATAGTGGTAATGATGATTTAAATTATATAACTTTCAATGCTATAATAAGTCATACACTTTCTAACAGCAGTGGTGCTCTTTTTGGTAGTCAGCAAATAACTAGTGATTATGAAATACCTATAACTATATATATTGATAATGTTGCTCCAGCTAAAAATGTAGATTTTATTAATGATGCTAGTACAGTATATTATTTAAATAACTCTTTTGCTTTTGATCCTGCAGCAACAACAGTTGGTGGAATATCTGAATTTTGGGCTAATAACAATGGTACAAGTACTACATTAAGTTCTGCTACTAATGGTAGTAATGTTAATAACACGGCTCAAAATAGTAATACTGAAGAAATAAAGTGGACATTAGAAGTAGATTTAAATGATGGACAAGGTTATCAAAACGCTGAAAAAATAGAAAGTATAGGTTTATTTTTAAGAGATAGTGGTACAGATGGTGGTAGCGTAGTATTAGCTACTTCAGGAGGTTCTATATATAACTATGAAAATATAGACGTAAATATATATGCTACAGATAATGGTGGTAGAGGTATTAAAACCTTAATATCTAACTTTATAGTAAGATTTAAAATATAAATTCTTTAAAAAACAAGTGATTATAAGTTATGGCTAATCAGTTACCTATTATAGAAGTAGACTATTACAATTGCATTTGGAATAAGAAAATATTAACACCACAGCCTATTAAACAAACTGGAGCTGCTATAGTACCAGGAGGTAGCGGTGTTTCTGCTGCTTATGGAGTGTGGCCACTTAATAATGTATTAGCACCGCCGTTAACATTTTTAACAACTACTGGAACACCTGCTGATATAGTTGCTTGGAACTCTACAGGTGTAACATTAGATGAGTCAGTTACAATACAAAACTTTATTGTTGAAGAAATGTACATTAGAGGCGGTTTTAACAACAACTCTATGTCTTACGGTGTTAGAGCTTATTTAGATGAAGAGGAACCGCTACAACAGCATAGATTAAATGCTTTAATATATTCAGGTATATTTAACTCTAGAACAGGTATAAACAGAACTAATGAGTTTCCAGTAGGTACAAACATAACTAAAGCTGCTAATCCTGATTTTGGATCTATACAGAAAATTTATGCTGAAGAAAACAATTTAATAGTATTACAAGAAAATAAATGTAATAGAGCGTTAATAGATAAAAACGCTATATATAATGCTGAAGGTGGCGGTAGTGTAACTACACAAAGGCAAGTAATGGGTGAGCTAGTACCTTATGCAGGTGAGTATGGTATAAGTAAAAATCCAGAAAGTTTTGCTATATATGCCTTTAGAAAATATTTTGTAGATAGAAATAGAAATGCTGTGTTAAGATTGTCACATGATGGTATTACTGAAATATCTGAATATGGTATGCGTGATTGGTTTAGAGATAATTTAAGTCCTTTAAATGATGAATATACTAATTACTTTGAAGTAAACTTAAATTTAGGTGCAGGTGCTTCTTCAACTGCCAGCTTTAATCAAAGCTGTCTATCTTTTGGTACGCCAACAGATCCTATAAGCCCAACAAAACAAATAGGTACCTTAGGTAAAAGAATATTAGTAGCATATAGCTCTGCTCCAAATGACTTTGTAGATTTAAATGTTATATGCATAGGTATGAGACGTAATAATAATGATGCGTTTTTACTTATGAATAGAACTTTACCAGCAAGTCAAATAACAGGTATAACTAAAATAAGATTAATATCTGATAATAGAAGTAGAGTTTATGGAGGTTGGGATGCTTATAACAAACAATATGTATTATCTATACAAGAAAATAAAGCTTCTACTTACACACAGCCAACCCCAGCTACTGTGCCTAAACCAGATAGATCATATTACACTTTAGGTTACGATGAGCAAGTTAGAGGTTGGCCTAGCTTTTATAGTTATGCGCCTATTGCTATAGGCAGTAGTAAAAATACTTTTTTAACTTTAAACAATAGATACTGGAATAGTGATGCAACTGTTAAAATAACACAAGGTATGTATCAACATTATGATAATACAATTCCTCATGCTCAATTTTACGGTATAGATAATAGAGCTAAAGTATCTGTTGTTGCAAACTCACAGCCTTCATTACAAAAGAATTTTTTAACAATGGAATATGAAGGAGATAGTGGTTGGGAAGCTAGTATAATTACATCTGATAAAACAGGAGCTTCAGCAAGTAGAACAACAGGCGGCGCATGGACAGGTACTTGGGAAAGAAGTAATAACGTAGCTGTAAATATAAAAAGCTACGTAGAAGGAGCTTATGATAATGCTGGTAATACTGGAATATCTGCAAACCCACAAAATGCACCTTTACTTAGAGCTGGTTTTAATAGAAAAGAAAACAAATATGTTGCTAATATAGTCAATACTAGTCTTGCAGCTGAAGGCGAAATTAGATTTGGTAATGTAATTTCAGGTGTAAAAGGTTATTATTTAGATATTGAATTTACAACAGATACAACAACAGATCCAGGTGGTTTTAAAGAATTATATTCTGTAGGATTAAACTATTCTATATCATCAAGATAAATTAAATTAAATGAAAATAAGAAAATTAACAAAGTCTGATTATAAGACTTTAGAAAAGTGGTGGAAGGCTTGGGACTGGCCACCAATTAAAAAAGATTTTTTACCAGAAGATGGTGAAAGTGGGCTAATGGTTGAAGCTAAAGATGGAACACTTATCGTTGCTGGGTTTTTATATATGACAAACTCTAATGCAGTTTTACTTGAGTGGATTATATCTAATCCAGAGTATAGAGAAGACGATAGAGATGCAGCTATAACATCTTTGATTTTAGGTGCTGAGCAAGTTGTTAAAAATGCAGGTAAAAAATATATGTTTACCATTGGTAGAAATAAAGGTCTTATTAACAAACATAAAGAATTAGGATGGCATGTAGATGACAAGCCATCATATGAAATAGTCAAAACATTAAATTAATAATATGGCAGTATTAACAGGAACAGCAATACTTATTGGAGCTGGAGTATCAGCAGCAGCTGGTATAACCAGTGGTGCTATAGCAGCCAATAAAGCTAAAAAAGAAGGTCAAAGGCAAGATGCTCAAGCTCAGACTCAACAAGATGCTTTAGCAGCTTTAGAAGCTGAAAGACCAGTAATGAAAAATCCGTATGAGAATATGCAGAATCAGTTTGAAGATTTAAGTAATCCTTATGCTAATTTAACTGTAGCTACTGAAGCTTTTAAAATGCAAGCCGAGCAAGCTGATCAAGCATTAGCAGACAGTTTAGATGTAATGATGGAGACTGGTCAAGCTGCAGGTGGCGCAACTGCTTTAGCACAAGCTGCTTTACAAAGTAAACGTGGTATTGCAGCTAGTATAAATGCTCAAGAAACACAAAACAATAAAATGAGAGCTGAAGGCCAAGCTAGTGTTGAAAAAGCAAAAGCACAAGGCGCTGCTAATTTACAACAATTAATGGGTCAAGCAGATATAACAGTTCAAAAAGATGCTATTTCATTTAAAGAAAAACAAATGGATAGAGCTGCAGGTTTAATGGATAATGCTATGCAAAACGCAGCAGATGCTAGAGCTGCTAGAACAGCTGCTATATCTGGAATAGGACAGTCAGTAGCAAGTGCAGCAGGTGGTGTTGCAAGTGCTGCGGCGGGAGGAGCATTTTAATAAATAAAAATTAAAGTAATGAGTTATAGTAATCCACAAAGAATAATAAATAAAGAATTTGACGTTAGAGCTAAAGCTAATAGACAACTTCAAAACACTATACAGAACACTACTGCTTCTATCGCTAATACTGTTATAAAACAAAAGAAACAAAAAGAAGAACTAGAAGCATCGAACGTAGAGAAAGAGTCTGCATTAAGAGACAAGGTTAATGAGTTTGCAACGCCTGGCGCTGGTCAAATAGACAAAAGTATTATAGAGTTTTGGGATACTAAAATAGAAGACTATGTTAACAACATGAACTTAGCTGCTAATGGAGAAATAACTCAAAGAGAAGCTATGCTAAGGAATAAAAAAATAGAAGGATTACTACCTCAGTTTAAACAAAACGCTGCTACTTTAGCTAGCAATGCTGCATTACAGAAAGAAGCTTTAAATGACGGTACTTTTTCGTCCACGGGATCTATTGGTAACAAAGAAATATTAAATAGGTTAGGCAATAATGGTGACGTAAGAATAGTAGAAAAAGATGGTGCTATATATTACTGGGCGCCTGATGTAGATGAAGATGGCAATGTTATACCAGATTCTGGATCTATGATAAATGGAGCTGAACTATATGCTAATGCTGACAAACCTTTGTTTAATACAAAGTCTGATATAAGCGGTTTAATAAGCCAAGGTTGGAATAAATTTAGTGGTGAAGAAACAGGTATTAGTGACTATGTAAAAACTATAGCTGTTAAAAATGGCGACAAGCATCCTGTTACAGGTGAAACTATTAGTGGTTTAGAAGATGGCTATGAACAAGTAATAAGAGTACCTGTAACTGAAAACAGAGATAAATATATAGATGAAATAGAATCAAGCGCTTATTTTAATGGTGTACTAGGTAATGAAAAAGAAATGCTTAGTGTTTGGCAAGATGAAATACCTGATGGTGAGCCAGGTGAAAATGGTGAATATCCACCAAACTCTTTAGGTTTTTTTGCTAGTGGCGGTGATCCTAATTTAGACATAGACCTAGATGCTATGGGATTAACAATGGATGAGTGGCAAAACTCTGTATATGGTGAATATCCAGATGATGTTTCGCCTGAACAAAAAGCTTTAATAGATAAAAATCAAAAAGCAGTATCTAAAAGATACATGGCTAATTTATCTTGGGATCAAAACTCTTTAACCGCTGGTGCGTCTAAAACAATGGGCAAACGTAAAATAGTAGATCCGCCAAAATCTTCTACTACTGATGGTGGTAGTGGTAATAGTGAGTCTTTAAAATTTACTACTGATACTGGAAAAGAATACGGCCAATCTGCTACTAACTCTATTAGAGCAGGTATTAAAATGGAAGAAGAAGTTGATGATAAAATGAGAAAAGCTATGGTTGGTGATGAAGCTGCACAACAAGCTGCACTAATAGGTTTAGTAACTTCTTATGGTTTTGCTGAAGAAGATTTTGAAGATGAAATAGATGCTTTAGATTTTGATGCTGTAACACAGAGTTTAAAAGAAGATTTATTTAAAGATATAGGACAGGGAGCTACATCATACCAAGAATATCAAGTAGGTAAAGAAGATTACAATAATTATTTAGATAAGAAAAAAGGATCTAAAGTAAAAAATAAAGGAACTGGTTTTAATCCGAACAGCTATAAAGGTTAAATATGAATGAAGAATATTTAAAAGGTTTACACGGTCACCTAGGTGTTGATGATGATTACGACACTTGGGTTAACGCTGTGAAAGATAACGGTGAATATTTACAAGGGCTACATGGGCACTTAGGCGTAGATGACGATTATGATACGTGGAAAAATGCTGTGTTTGGTGGTGGTGTTACTACTCAAATGGGTAGTACTGAAGATGTTCAAGAACAGTTTGATAATTTAGCAGATCAAGAAGAAGAATATAATAAAAGAAAACAAGAAAAGCAACAACAATTTGAAGATGATAACTATACTACTGTAGGTAATAATAAAATATTTACAGGTGGTATGGAATTAAAATCTGATCAAACAGGTTTAAACTTGCCAGGTCAAAACTTTGAAATGCAACTAGCTTCTTTAGAGGATAACAAAGCTATAGCAGATGCTACTAAAGCAATAGCAGATATTAGAAAAGCACAATACCCTGAGATATACAAGTATGAATCTGAAGTTAATGGCGAAGAAGTAGAGTTTGATAGAGAAGATGCAGCTAAAGTTTATGAAAATCAAATAACACAAATATTTGATAATGATAATTTAAGTGAAGATCAAAAGACAGAGTATGTTAAAAACATGCCTTCTATAGTTGGTGGTGACATGCAGATAGAATATGAGTATGAGCCTGAATGGGCAGCTATGGATGAAGAGGCTATGAGACGAGGCGATGTATTAAAAGAAGGTGGTGGTGAGCCTGAACTTTCTGCTAAATATAGAGAAGGCGTAGAAAACAAAACTAAAGAAAGAACAGAATCAAAATTTAGAGATATAAATCCTGAAGATTTATCTGGTGGTTTTTTTAAAGACTATACTGAAGAAGAACTAGAAGCTCTTGATGCGGAAGATCAATATATTACTACATTAAAAGATTTAGATTTAGATTTTAAAACAGCTCAATCAGATGCTGTTAATACAGATCCATTAGTACAAGCTAAAATAAAAGGTTATGCTAAAGCAATAGAACCTCAGTTAGAAGAGTATAAGAAAAATGTTATATTAAAAAAATACAAACTAGATACTGAAGCTAGCGTAAACGCAGCTAACGAAGACTTTTACAAGTATAGAGAATCATTATTATCTGGAAAGTTAAAAGACGATACTTTACTTAGTAAAAGAGTAGATGCTATAGGTAAAGCTGTAGGAGGCGTATATACAGATAAAGCTAGAGAATTAGGAAGAGCTACTAGTGATTTATATAGTACTACAGATGCTGTTTATGATTTTGCTTCTAAATTTGACATACCTTACGTTCCAGGTGCTGCAGATCTTACGCAAGGTGTAGCTTTACTAGGTGAGTCAGCTATATCTTCAGCAGTAGATATTGGAGTAAGAACTAAGCAGAATTTAGATAACTGGTATATAGATACGTTTGCGGGCAAAGGAGTTGTAGCAGAAAGAGACAGGATGCAAAGGCTTTATGATAAGCACGGTGATAGATCCCAGTATGGTCCTAAGTTAAAAGAAATGCTAGATGCTCAAAATAAAAAAGTAGCAGAACTAGAATCAGATGTTAAAGAAAATTTACTATCAAAATACGAGTCGGAAGCTTGGAAAAACTTAGCTAAAAAAGCTGACTGGGAAGGTGTACCTGGTATTGATGATATTATTTTAGGTGTTGGTGAATCATTGCCTTATATGGTTGGTGGTGCTGCTGCTGCTGTCGCTGGTACATTAGGTGCTCCTGCTTGGGTAGTTGGCGGAATAACAACTGCTGGAGTTCTTGCAAATGCTACTACATTTTTTGGAGATGGTTTTTCAGATGCTATAGAAAAAGGTATAAAAGCAGATTTAGGTGTTAAAAACCCTACAAATGAACAGTATATTGACGCTGTGTTAAATGGTAAATACACTGACACTGCAGTGTTAGCTGGCTCTGCTCTTGCTCAAGCTAGTTTAGAACAGTTAGGTCAAGCTAGAATATTCAAAGGAATGTTAAGCGGCTTAGGTAAAAACGTTAGTAAAAACGGTGTTAAAAATGCTTTAGGTTCTATATATAGAAAAGAGTTTAATAAAGTTTTACCTAGAGCCATGGACTTAATGAAAACAAGCGGTAAGGCAGGTTTGACAGAGGCATTTACAGAAGCAGGTCAAGAAGCTTTAAATGCTGTTGGTAGTAGTATATCTTCAAAAGGTTTAGGTGCAGCTCGTGGATCTGTTGATCCTAATGTTATACTGCAATCAGCTAAAGCTGGAGGTATTATAGGTGCTGTATTACCTTTTGCTGGTAGAACTACAACTCAGCTAGGTGTAGAAGCTAGAGCAGCTGCTACAGATTTAATGACTAAGTGGAACTGGGATGGTAGCAATTTAGTACAGCAAAATAAAGTATTTGAAAAAATAATAAAAGGCGTAGATGAAAAGTACAAAAATAAAGATGGTACTTTTAAAATGAATCCTGTTACTCAAAAAACATTTACAGAACAAGAGTATCAAGATGAAATGGATGCTATAGCTGACACTAGAAACTCTGGTAGTAAAGTGCCTAAAAAATTTAGTCAAGAAGGTAAGAAAGAAGCTATAGAATCTATGGTTAAAATCAAAACTTTAGAAAGACAAAAGCAAAGATTAGAGCCTGAGTTTCAAGGAGACATCGACGAAAGAATAAAAGCAGAAAAAAACAAGCTTAGAAAAATAAATTTTGTAGAGACTGAATTTGTAAAAGCAGAAGATATAAATAAAAAAGGTGCTAGAATATCTGAAGGATTAAACACAAAGTTTGTTGAGTTAGAAGATGATGCGGCTGTTGAATCTTTTATAAATGATAGAGGTTTGTCTGGAGGTAAGCAAGCTGCAGGTGATAGGGGTAGTTTCTTTGTAGATCCTAATACTAACGAAAAATTTGTATTAATAAATAAAAAAAGAGTTAAAGATAGTAAAAGTTATTTTACAGGTGCACATGAAGTATTACATGCTGTGTTAGATGCTACAATAGCTAAAGGCGATGAAAACGCTTTGGGTATGGCTAGAGCTATTAAAGACAAACTTAAAACAATAGACACCAGCAACCCTGGTAAAAGAGCTGAGCTTGCTACTTTTTATAAAAGATTAAATGCTTATTTAAAAGATCCAGAAGTTAAAGACGCAGAAGCTGCTGAAGAAGCTATGACTCTTATGAGTGAAGCTATGGAGTATGGCGAGATTAAGTTTGATAGAACTTTTACAGAGCAAATAAAAGATTTTGTACAAAGATTAGCAGCAACAGTAATGCCTGAAAGATTTGGTAAATTAAAGTTTGAAACTGAAGAAGATGTATTTAGGTTTTTAAGAGACTATAACAGATCATTTAAAAAAGGTAAATTAACTAAGTCGATAAGACGAGCAGCTAAAGAAGGTATAGATATATCAGAAGATTTAAAAACTAGAGGAAAACAAAGCACTGAAAAATTAGCAGGTAAACGTCAAGCCGTTAGAGCTAAACGTGGTATTAAGGGAGCTAAAGATACTGTAATACGTCAATTACAAGATGAAGGTGCTGATGCTTTTGAAATAGCGGAAGAGTTTAGACCAGAGGTAGAAAGATATGTAAGAAACAAATATAGTAATGTACCTGATTTTGATTTATATCAAGACATAGTAGTTGATGAAATATTAACTGGTGCAAGAGGTATTGTTAATTTAATAGATGCTTATAATGCTAAGCCAGACGAGTATAAAGAAAATGTAACACTTGGTGAGTTTGTTAATAATCAAAGAACAGGTTATAGAGTAAGAGCTATTGAAATAGCTAATGAATATTTTGGCACAGACTTTACTCAAGATATTTCTGAAAGAGTTGATATAGCCGTAGAAGAAGAAACAGCACTAGATACTAAATTAGAAGAAGAAGTTGAAAGCTTACGTAAACAATTAGACATAAAAGAAGGAGACCCGTTGTTTGATAAGGTTGTTAATACTGTTTCTAGGACATTCGGAACTAAGCTGCCAACTGTAGAGTCAGGAAAGTTTATTACAGAGCTAGAGAAACAGTTTAGAAAGTTCTTAATGGCTGATGTTAAAAAGCTTATGGGCAAACCAAGTTCACCTGAGTATAGACAATTTTTAGAAACTTATGGCGAAGCTATATATAATAAAGTACCACAGCGTACTTTTAATAAAAGATTTGCGCCATTTAAAAAACCTGTTATAGATCAAGAGACTGGCAAACAAAAACGTATGACTGTAGATCAGTCTCAACAAGCCGGCACAAGAGTTAAAGATCCTAAAGCTGGTAATTTAGTTTTTGAAAAAGCTCCTTATAATCAAGAGCGTTTTATTGAGTATCATTTAGATCCGCCAACAGGTAGACCAGCCTCAAAACAAACAGCATTAGCAGAAGTAATAGGCGAAGAACTAGGATTAGACGCAGCGCAAGAAGTTTTACGTAGTGAAGATATAAGAGAGAAAAGAGATATGCTAATGGGCGACGATGTAGTAGCGGATGAAATGTTAGAGCTAGCAAGTGAAGTTGGTAGAGGTGTTGATTTTAAATTTTCAAAAGATGTAGGTAATAGAATTGAACAGTTTTTAAATGATGGCGCTAGAAAAGGTTGGAGAGTACCTAAATTTAATTTAGAAAAAATGAAGCTACCTGCAGCTGTTATAAAGGCAATAGATGAAAATCCTCAAATATCTTACTTGCTAAGTAGAGCTATAATGGGATTTAGAAGACCTTTGATAAATGAAGCAGAACTATTTGGCGAAGAGTTTGCTAAGCAAAGACAGGAATATGCTGATGATAATTTTAGTAGAGTAAATAAAGATACTCATATAAGATCGCTAAGACAAATGGCTACAGCTTCTTCTGCTTTAATGAATAATCTAGATCCAGTTGCTGTTAAATATTTTAAAAAGTCAATGTTTGGTATGGTTGACAGAGGTTTAAAAGATTTGACAAAAGGTAGTGAAGAAGATATTAAAATATATGAAGACTTAGAAAAACAATTTGATAATATAGTTTCTAAAGTTTCTGAAGCAGATGTTGAAGCATTTAAAAAGAAAAACGGATTTGATCCTAGAAAAATAGAAATATTAAACGCTGGTAAAGGTTTATTTTTAGGTATACAAAAAATATTAATATCAGATTCTAGTAACAAGTTACAAGAAATACAAGATAAATTTGGTAGTAGAATAGAAGCCGCTAATGCAAACAATGTGCCAGCTTTAGCTTATTTGCAGACTAGAATGTTAGATGTTATAGCTGATAATCCTGATAATTTAGTTGGTATATTAAGATTAAACGAGTCTAATACTAATAATGTAAACGGACCAAGAGGTTTAAGTAGATTAACATCTGTTCAAATAATTGAAGGTATTAGTCAAGCTCCTGTTGTTGATCCAGTTACTGGAACATATTACATGAGTTTAAATCCCCCTGGTCTTAAAAATAAACCTGAAGTAAAAGCAAGATTAGAAATAAATAAAAAACATCCTGATTATAAAGAAGCGGTAGACCGTACAAATGGCAACTTAGATCCTAAAGTATTAATGAGCGTGTTAAGATTTAAAGGTGAGCATATGGAGGCTTCTGCTTTAATTAATTATGAAGTTACTAAAGCTATGATAGATTTTGCTAAGCAAATTAAAAATGGTAGAGCTTACAAGCGTGTATCTATATTAAAAGCTTTTAATGAAAAAGCTATAGAACTTATGGTAGATTACGATCAAGAACTAGGAGCTAAAGTATTGTTTGATGTTCAAGATGAAGCTTTTGGTACCACTAGTAAGTTATCTTTTTTAAGAAGTAAAGTAATTAACGATTTAGAAAATAATTTTAAAAATCCAGTAACAGGTCAAAATAAATCTGAGTTTGCTAAAAGTAAACTACAAGAAAAATTAAACACTAAAAGATTAATGGCTTCAAAAGACGAAGCATCTAGAGTTGATCAAGAAATGTTAAAAGAAACTGGTGTACTAAATCTTGAAGAAGACATGAGTATGTTTGAGGTGCTTAGTAAAGCTAAAACAATTGATGAAGCTTTAAAAATAGCTCGTGATCCTAATGCTCCTGTTAAAAAAATTAGAGTGTTTGATTTTGACGATACTCTAGCTACTACAGAAAGCGACGTATTATTTACTGCGCCTGATGGAACTGAAGGTAAATTAAACGCTGAAGAGTTTGCAACACAAGGTAAATCATTATTAGAGCAGGGTTATGTATTTGACTTTTCTGAGTTTAATAAAGTAACTAAAGGTAAACCTGGTCCATTAATAGATATAGCTAAAAAAATACAAGAAGCTAGAGGTACAGAAGACGTTTTTGTATTAACGGCAAGAGCACCTGAATCTCAAGCTGCTATTAAAGAATTTTTAGATAGTCAAGGTCTTGATATACCTATAGAAAATATAACAGGTTTAGGTAATTCTACAGGTGAAGCAAAAGCTAACTGGATAATAGATAAAGCAGCTGATGGATATAATGATTTTTACTTTGCTGATGATGCTTATCAAAATGTTGCAGCTGTTAGAGATGCTCTAGAAGTTATTGATGTTAAGTCTAAAGTACAACAAGCTAAAATTAAAGCTGCTAAAGATTTAGATAGAGATTTTAATAAAATACTAGAACAAAAATCTGGCATTGCAGCTGAAAAAAGATACTCAGAAGCTAAAGCTAAAGTAAGAGGCGCAAATAAAGGTAGATTTAAATTTTGGATACCACCATCTGCAGAAGATTTTACAGGCTTATTATATAAAACTTTAGGTAAAGGTAAGCTAGGTGATGCGCAAATGGCTTGGTATAAAGAAAACTTGTTTGATCCTTTTGCTAGAGCTATGGAAAATTTATCCACAGCTAGAGTTAATTTAATGAATGACTTTAGGAAATTAAAGAAAGATTTAAATGTTCCTAAAACACTAGCTAAAGATGCTGTTGATGGATTTACTAATGAACAAGCTGTAAGAGTTTATTTGTGGAATAAACAAGGAGTAAATATACCTGGGCTATCAAAAACAGATACTAAAGAATTAGTTGATGTAGTTGAAAGTGATCCTGTATTAAAGCAATTTGCAGATCAGTTAGCTCAAATAAATAAAGATCCATACCCTGCACCACAAGAAGGTTGGTTAGCTGGAACTATAACGACTGACTTAATAGACGGTTTAAATACTACTAAACGTTCTGCATTTTTAAAAGAGTGGCAAGACAATGCAGATATTATATTTAGTAAAGAAAATTTAAATAAGATAGAAGCTATATATGGTCCTAAGTTTAGAGAAGCTTTAGAAAACTCTTTACAAAGAATGAAGAGTGGTAGAAATAAAACTAGCACAGGTAACAGGTTAAGTAATAGAATACTTAACTATATAAACGGATCTAACGCTGCTATAATGTTCTTCAACACTAGATCAGCTATACTTCAAACAATATCTGCAATTAACTTTTTAAATTGGGGCTTTAATAACCCTATACAAGCTGGTAAAGCTTTTGCTAATCAAGGACAGTATTGGAAAGACTTTATGACGTTGATGAACTCTGACTTTTTAAGAGACAGAAGAGATGGTCTTAGAATTAATATAAATGAATCTGAAATAGCTGACTTAGCTAAAACATCGAAAAATAAAGCTAAAGCTGTTTTATCTTATATAATGGAAAAAGGTTATTTACCAACTCAATATGCTGATAGTTTTGCCATAGCTTTAGGTGGTGCTACATTTTATCGTAATAGAATAATAGATTTAATGAAGAATGAAGGTATGACTGAGACAGAGGCTAAAGCTAAAGCAATGACAGAGTTTAGAGAAATATCTGAAGAGTCTCAACAGTCTAGTAGACCTGATAAAATATCTCAACAACAGTCAAGTGATATTGGCCGTTTAATACTTATGTTTGCCAATACACCTATGCAATATGCTAGATTGCAAAAGAAAGCTTTTCAAGATTTAGCAGCTGGCAGAGGTAGTAGTAAAGCTAATGTTAGTAAAATAATATATTATGGTGTAGTGCAAAATATAATATTTAATGCGTTGCAACAAGCTATGTTTGCTTTAGGTTTTGGTGAAGAAGATGATGACAATGATAAAGCTTACAATACTTTAAATGGTATGTTAGATTCTACACTTAGAGGTTTAGGTATTGGAGGTGCATTAGTTTCTGTAGGTAAAAACTTTTTAATGGATATATATGAACGATCAGGCAGATCAAGACCTGAATATACAGATTCTGTGTGGAAGTTACTACAGTTTGCCCCACCAATTGGTTCTAAAATATCTAAATTAAGACAAGCTGGTTGGCAGTTTGATAGTAAGAAAAGACGACAAGAGATGTTTGATAAAGGTTTTGCTTTAGATAATCCAGCTTATTTAGCTGCTGCTAAAGTAGTGTCTGCTACAACTAACATACCTTTAGATAGAGTACTTTTAAAATATGAAAATTTAGAAGGCGCGTTAGACGAGGAAAACGACTGGTGGCAAAGAATAGCTATGGCTGGTGGTTGGCCTAAATGGACACTTGAAGGTAGCAAAAATAAAGCTGATAAACCTAAAGTTAAAACAAGAAAGAAACGTACAAGAACAAGAAAAAAACGAACAAGAACAAACTAATCATGGCAAGAAAAACAATGAAAATAAGCCCAGCTTGTAAACGAGCTGCTAAAAAGAAATTTAAAGTATGGCCTAGTGCTTACGCTTCTGGATGGGGAACTAGATGTACTAAAGCTGGTGGTCCAGGTAAAATGGGTAAAAGTAAAAAGAAAAAGTAATGGCAAAGAATTTAGAGGAAGTTGTAGAACAACTAAAAGCTGCTGTAGTTGCTCATGGCAAACAAGCTAAGACAGTTGAAAAGCATATTAAGGAAATGAACAGGTCAAAAGCACCTGCAATGAAAGAAGAAAAGTTTCCAGAAATAGATAAAAAGAACGAAGGTAAATTTACTAAATGGGTAGAGAAAAATATGCCTGGTAAATCTACTTGTGCAGCTGCTAGTGCAGTAATGAAAAATAAAAATAAGTACACACCGCGAGTAGTTAAAATGGCTAACTACGCTAAGAATTTTGGTTGTAAAAGAAAGTGATGGCTAAAAAAATTAAAGGTGGAGGCACCAAAAAAGTTTGTCTACCTGCTGCAAAGGTAAGATCAATGTCTAAAGAAGAGAGACAAAAAGTAGTTAATGCTAAAAAGAATGCAGCGTCTAGAGGGAAATATAGACGTAGTGCTAAGAGTAATGTTAAAGGAGCAAGGAAAAAAGGTGCTACACTTAGAGACTGGTTTGAAAAAGAAAACTGGATTAATGTAGCTACAGGTAAACCTTGTGGAGAAAAATAAGGAACACGAAAAAACTGGGCACCATACCCAAAGTTCCTGTAACCAAAAAAGGGGAGGTCATTACGACTTCCCCTTTTTATATTTAGCACCATGGGCAAAATCCGCCCGGACATCCGTCACACATAATTCATATTTTAATAGTTATACCTATTGACACTATGAAAGCGCCGCTTGCTATTGCAAGTGTGTTTGCGTTAAAGTTTGGCTTTTGTTTATGCCAAATCATATTAGTACCAGCCATTGTCATCATGCCAATACCACCTATTATTGCTAGTCGTTTCATGTTATTTCACACGCGCCTCCTACACAAGCTAATTCACCAGCTAGATCAGTTTCATCATCAACTTCTATTATATCTGTAAGATTAACATCAGTTAAACTTTTCATCATAGCTTTATATTTAGATTTATCTATATCTTCAAATGGTGCTTGAGTATATGTACCACCATCATATGGTAGGACAGATAGCCCATTATAGTAATCTCTGTTTTCCCACATCCAATCACCTGCCTTATCCCATTCATCTGCTTTTAAACTAACAGTAGCTGAAACATTGTGAGTATTACTACCACGTTTATGGCCTGGTTTCACCCACTCAGTTGCTACCTTTTTTATACGTTCAAGTAAATCAAATGGTGACTCAGTTCTTAGTATAGCATTAGCCGGAGCTTTTTGTGGTATACTAATCACAGCAGTATCATGAGGTCTAAAGTATTCATCTTCAATTAAGTCAGGATGATTTTCAATTAAGTATTTATACATACTTTCGTTTTTACCAACTCTAACTCTACGGACATAATAATCATTATGCCAAGCGTGAATAC
>WLWF01000282.1_pt1 | contig 50420 bp, 63 predicted proteins | sample 6718331 | NCBI WGS metagenome assembly WLWF01 (sample SAMN12718692, study PRJNA515312) | sponge metagenome | isolation source: marine sponge | host: Mycale hentscheli | place: New Zealand: South Island, Marlborough, Capsize Point | collected 2003-05-01 | reverse complement strand
GACAAAGCTCTGGCTCGCGCAATTGCATCAATTCCTGTTTCGCTGTCTACCCCCTTTACTCGAACACCTCTAAATTCTCTTTCATTTAAGCCTACGCCAGATATAAGAGTTCTTAAATTTCCTGCTATCTGCTCTTGAAGTCTATCTGTAACAGAACCACTTATATTTCCTAAAGTTCCACTACCTTGAGCGATCTGTAAACCTCTAAAAGCATTAACAACGCTGACAAGCCCTTGAGTTTCTAAATCCCTGTTTCCAGTAAATCTTCCCCTAGCGATGTCTGTTTGGGCTTTGCCAAACCCCTGTAACGCTTTAAGTGGGTTAAGTGCTCCATCACCGCCAAATTTTACTGCCTGTTGAACTTGTAAAAGGTCTAGCTGGGCTTGTAACTGTAGTTGCTGTATTTTTTTATTTTCTTCGTTCTGCCTTGCAAGTACTTCAAGCTCTTGTTGGGTTTGTGCTCCCCCGTCTTTTATCTCTCTTCTAAGGTTATCAAATATACTCTTGCTTTCTTGAGATTGAACACCGCCAACATTAAAAATTTTAAGTTTGCTAAATCTATCTATTGTTTTTACAAGCTGTTGTGTAGATTGGCCCCGTCTTAGATCGGATAGCAGTTGATTTACAACGTTATCAAAAGCCAACTGCGTGTTTGGGTTGGATGCAAGAGCCCCCTGAGTGCCTTCGAACTCTTTTAATCTTTGTTCTGCGAATTTTGATGCTGATTCCAAAGCTCTTTCGGAGGCTTTGGTATTAATTTTTTGTCTTTCATTTAAAAATTTTTCTTCAGTATTTTTTCTTGTGCTTTCAAAAGTTTGAATTACATTTGAAAAATCTGACAATAATAATTTATTTATTTTTATACTATTGTCACGAATTATTTTTGCTCTTTCCGCTTCTGAACTTCTTGTTATGTCAGCTATTTTGCTTGCGGTGCTTAGAGCGGTTTTTAACGCATCAAGACGCTCAACTAATACACGGCTTTGTTTTCTAGCTTTTTCAACTTCATTTTTTTGTTTTCTTTGAGCTTCTTCTAGGTCTTTTTCTGAGTCAATTAGATTTTTTTCAGATTCTATTCTTTGCTTAACCCTTGGCAGTAAGCCTTTGGTGGTTTCGTCATACAGTCTTAAAGTACCCTCTTCATCTAGTCCTTTTGCATTCTGTAAAGAGACTAAAGCGTTAATCACCTGATCTCTAGCAACACCCTCCTTTATCAAGAGGTTAGCTAGACCTTGCATTTTATCAGAAACAGATTTTAACGATTTTCTTGATAACTGATCGCTTCCCCTGCCAAGCCTTTCGAAACTTCCATCTAAATCTTCTAAAGCCGCCCCAACCTTTACTAGCTTATCACCACTAATGCTGCTAATTATATCTCCAAAAGCTAAGTTTGCACCATTTATTGACTCTTGCGCTGCCTGAGTTGATGCCCACAATGGATTTTGTCCTTTAGCCTGTTCTTGTAATACAGAAGCAAGTGCTGAAGTATTGCTATTGAGTCTTGTTAAATCTTTTACATAATTTGATGTTAAATTTTGTATTTGAGTCTTATCGTCCATTGAGACTGTTTCGTCAGTTAACAGGCCAAAGACATCTGCTCCACTTGATACTTTCCTTCCTGAACCCAAAGTCGTTGGACCTCTATCTTTAAAAAACTGATCAAAGTCTACTTTAGCTACATCACTTCTTATCTGTGTTTTTGCTGCACTCTGTGCTGTTTTGTCTCCTATCTTCGTAGCCTCATTAAGGTCTGTAACAGATTTGCCTAAAGATTCTAAACCTTTACCCATCTCGGCAAATTTATCTGTGGTTTGTTTTATGTTGTCTTGTAGTTTCTTAAAAACATCCTCTCTTTGTTTTGCGAGCACTTTATTTGCAGCAAACGCACCACCCACAGCCAAAGCACCAACACCAGTAGCAGCAAGACCTTTCGCACCAAGACCTGCTAATGCACCGACAGCCCCACGGCCACCAGTTGATGCTGCGACACCTCTTAAGCCACCACTAAAACCAGCCCTTCTACGAGTTCCTATATCTAAGCTATTGGCTCCCCTTCTAAAAGATGAAACTACGCCCTTGGCTCCACCTCTAATGCCTTTTCCGCCCAGACCTCCAAATAAGGTGTTGGCAGCTGCGGCTTTCATTGCCGCACTTAAACTACCACTTGTTGCAATAAGGCCAACAAATTTACCCTTTAAGTTACTCAGTTGCTCACCAATTCCGTTACCTTCAATGCCAATCACGCTAAAGGCCGTTTCAATAGATGGGACATAGCTGGTTATTGTACCTCCAAGTTGAGCAAAGCTGCCAATTACACTAGTTATAACGTTGTCGCTTTCTGAAAGCTTGGCCCCAAGTTGTCCGATTTGATCACCAGCAAGCGTAATCGCAAAACTGTTTGCTATGCTTCGGCCCGTGTTATCTTGTTTTGCTTCGCTGTTTTTAAGTATTTTTTGGTTTTCTTTTTTTGTTAATTCGATCTTCTTTTTTATTACATCCGCTTCAGCTTCACGAATCGGTGATGAACTCTGGCCAAGGCTGGGGCCTCCAAATGTTGGGCTTGTTTTGGATGCGCCTTGGAATGTATCACCGCCAGTTTTATTTAGAGCAACAGTTAGGTTGTCAAGGGCACCGAGGCTTGCTTGATCAAGTCCAAAAGACCCCTCTTCTCCAAATCTAATTCCCGGAGCAAAATTAGGAATGTGACCACCAGCTTTACCTTGTCTTTGAATTTGAAATTTGTTTCTTCCCGCCGCCATGTGCATGTTGATGGCGTTGCCCAAAGAACCCTCGTCAGTATTGTAAACGCCAAGACCACCAGAAGCTGCAAGGCGACGATCATATCCTACTCTAATTTTATCGCGGCGTACACCAGCACGGTCTTCACGTGCGATTGCATTACTTACACCTTGAAGCGAGAAATTAGGAACGTGACCTCCCGCCTTTACCATTTTTGTTTGTTTAATTGGGCCAGCTGTTCGACCAGTCTTAGGATCAACAGCTGATACGGTGCTTCCAGCGTAAGGCAAATTAAAATCTCTTATTAATTTCCTTTCGTCACTCTTCTCAGCTAATATGGCTTGGTTGTATGCTTTCTTGATTAAGCTTCTTATGCTTTTCGGGTCGGCAGTTCTTTTTGCGTCTGCTTTGATAAGGGATTTCATATCAAAGCCGCCCGTGCCAAAGAACTGTTTTCTAAATTGATAACCAGCTTGTCCATCTTCTTCAAAATCAAAAGGAGCCCTAAAATCATCTCCTAAAGATTTTACAAAAGCAGTTGGACTTTTGGTTGCAAGCCTGATTACCTGTTCAAAGATGTCACCTTCAGCACCGGGAGGAAGAATTGAGCCCCCGCTTGTTTCAAGTTTCTTTTGAATTTCGGCAACCTTTGGACCTTGATTACCTAAAATCGGAGCAATAGATTCTGCTCCTATGTTAGCAAGAACAGGAGTAAGATTTTGGTTTAAAGAAGCCCTAAATTTTTCATAAACTTCATTTTTGCCATCAGTCAAGTCATCGCTTGCTTTTTCTAAAGATCGAACTTGTACATTTTTAAATGTTATTTGTGCATTAGAAAGAATGTCTGCATTTTTTCCTGTTGAGTCCGTAAGCCTTGCTGCGTCTAATACCTCATCAAAAGCTGAAAGCTGACCAAGTGTTGTTGATGTTGTAGCATTTGCTTGATCTTTTCCAAACATAGATAGAAGACCGATTTTTTTATCTATATCAATTTCTCCACCTTGAGCCGCTTCTTTTTTCATCTGGGCTGTAAGCTTTGATGCTTCACGCGCTGCTTGAGACTTGCCTCCCAATCCTAAAAGTTTATTTCTAAATGGTGCAAGATCAGAATTCTTCCTAACATTCTCTGCTTTATAGGTTTTTCTCAAATCATCAGCATTCTGATTACCTATAATTTTCTTTTCTTCAGCTGTAAAATAACCAGAATTAATTGCGCCTTCTAGTACATCCTGCCGAAGGCTGCGTAAGGTAAAATTAGGAACAAAACCAAAAGCCGCCCCTTCATTATAAGGATCAAAGCCTATGACATTTTTAAATTGACCTCTATAATCCTTACCTGCCTGAGACAAAGCTGGAGGCATAATTGCGGGTTGCTCCATACCCGGAAACTTTTTTACTTTTTCTTTACCATTGTAGGTGATACCACCCACACCCGGCATGTTCATTCTCCGGACTTGTCCAGCACGATAACCACCAGCAGAAGCAGCTTCTCTTTCTGCTTGCGCGTCAGCCGCTGCAAAGTTAGGAACAAAGTTAGGAATTAAGCCCATAGCTGCTCTTCCTTTCTTTCTGCTTGGACCGCTAAAAGTTTTTTGCTTTGCCGCTAGTGAAGAAGCAAGGTTATTAAGCTTGTTATAATGGGCCTCTGCAAAAGTAAGCTCTTTGTTAAAACCCGCTGCGGCGTCTTTAATAGACAGTTGCCCACTAAGTACTCTATCTACAATTTGTGGTTGCCTTGCTAAAAGGTTCGTGATAATTGTTTGTTGTTGAGCCTGTTTGTCCGCAGCCTTGTTTAAACCCAAGAAAGACTTTCCAGATGTAGCAACAAACTTTAATAAATTACCGCCAAGCTTTGCCAGTACAGTGCCAAGCAACAAAAGACCGGGACCACTTAAAATTCTTCCTATGCCTTCATAAACTCCTTTGCCAATTGTTTCTCCCAAGCCAAAAAATTTATCAGGACCAATCAACTCAGCAAGGCCATCTAGCGCACCTAGTATATTATCAATCGCTGGCTTAATTGATAAAGTACCAATTTCTGCAGCTGTTTTAGTTAAATTAGCCGTGACCGCATTTAAAGTACCTTGGGTAGTGCTTGTTAAAATCTTTAAACGGTCAGTGGCTTCAGTAGTTGTTTCATTTGCCACTTTTAAAGCAGAATCAAATTTTCCTGTGCCACTAGCTAATTCAGGAAGCAAAGACTTAAGAATGTTTATCTGACGACCACCAGCTATAAGCTGTGCGGTATTTGATTTTAATGCTGGATTTAAACTATCATAAACCGCGCTATACTGTTTTAAAATTTCAATTGCAGGTAAAATTTCACCGTTTTGTTTTCTAACCTGTACGCCGATTAGCTCTAACTGGTTTAAAACTTCAGGTCTTTGTATTCTTGTAAAGATTGTTTTAAATGCGTTACCAATAACAGCACCACCACGAGCAGTTCTTTCTTGAGTAACTGTTACAACAGCGAGAAGTTCATCAAAAGAAACAGAAGCGTCTGCTGCAGATGCACCAGTTCGTTTGATAGCTTCGGCAAGGTCTTTTGAGCTTACAGCGAATTCAGCATCTACTTGGGCAAGTTTATTTACAACAACCGCTGAATCATTCACTTCACCTCTAAACGTGTTGAGTGCAGCAGTCAAAGACTCAGTGGCGTTTACTGAATCCATCATACCTAGCTTGGAAAGAGCTAAAGCAGAATTTGTTAACTTAAGTGTTTCTGAAACGCTTTTACCTTGTCTTGCAAATTCATTTGCAGAATCCGCTACCTCACCAAATGCCGTGCCAGTGTTTCTAGCGACCTGAAAAAGCCCATCACTAAATCTTTTAAATTCTTTGTCAGTTACATTTAAAAGAGCATTGATGTCAGTCAGCTTTTGCTCAACAGTGATGGTGGTTTTAACCAGTTCTGTCATTGCCTTTTGAACGGCAAAAATAGCACCAGCAGAAGCACCAAAGGCCAAAACACGGGCATTAGAAGCTTCGAGTGACTTTGTAAATTCGTCAGCAGCACCTGTTATTCTACCCAAGGGCTGGGTGAAGTTTTTGGCTAGGATGGGGTTTTTATTGAAGTTTTGGATATTACGGGTCATTGGGGCCAACGCCTGTTGGACCTGCTGCAAACCCTGCGACTGATCGACTTTTAAGCCGACGTTTAAGGTAATATCATTTCCACCTGTAGCCATTTATACTTGAATCCTTGTACCAACCTATATTACACTTAAAAAAGCACTATGAGTGTAAATTCATAAGGTCTTCCATAGATAAATTACCGCCTTTTTTGGCGGCTTCTTCGGCTAGACTTACTCCTCGCTGTTGTTCATCTGCGGGGGCTTTTAAGCCCATTCTCTCTAAATCTTCACTAGTTGCGCCTACGACTGTGGTTGCGTCGGCATTTTCCATAGATTCTTTCATTTTGTCTGCGTTTTTGCCCACATTATATAATTCTATTAATTTATCAGGGTCATCCATAACCTCTGGATGGGGTTTATTTTTCATCTCTGATAGGATATGTTTAAAATACTTGCCATAACTAAATAGTTCACACTGGTTGTATGTTAAATTCATAACAGGCTTACCATAATAAATCTGAGGATTATCTTCACATAAATAAAAATTATTTAAAAAGAAACCAGACAATGCTATTCTTTTTATATTTTCTTCACCTGCCCTTTCAGAAACGTCATTGTAATACTTGATTAAAAGAGCAATATCTCTTTCTTGTAATTCTTCAAACTCTTCTTTTTCAAACAGTGGTTTTTCTAAGTCTTTATTTTTATAGGATGTACATAAAACATAATACTCATTAATTTTTTTATTTGCATAAACATCTGATGTGTATCCAATCAGACTCGCCTTTTCAGACTTTAATTTATTAACCTCTTTGTAGGTGTCCTCTATTTGTTTTTGAAGCTGATCAATTTGAGCTTTTAATAGAACTTTAGATTTGGTAATTTTTAAATTACTAATCATTTTTTGTAAATCACTTACTTTTCTTTCCTCTTCTTCTGTCCACATCTCTTCTTTTTTAAGCTGTTTTAGTTTTTCTTCTGTTGAGGGCAAGCCTTGCTTGATTGCATGATTCTTATATTCTTCCGATTTTTCATCAATCTCTTCAGAGTCAAAGGTGTCTAGGTGTTTGATGTAAAAATCACCATAAGCAGAATCATCTACTTTGGAAAACCCACGCAAGATATCCATGTATACTCTCCGCAATAAATGTTTTTCTAGTTTCGCCATTTGTATAAAAAAAGCCCCAATTAAGGGGCTTTGGGTGTGTTATGTATCTAACCTATGCACCATTAGATTCTTCCACGACCCCTGCCTCGACTTCGGGGCTTTCTGTTTTGGATTCTTTTGCCTTTGGTTTTTTAGCAGCCCTTTTCTTACGTGGGGCCTTTTCTTCTTTCTTTGTATCAACTGCTGTGTCAATAGCCAACTGGGCTTCGTCAGCTGCACCTGTTTCTTCAAGGGCTTTCAAAACCTCAGTAAACTCCTCTTCTGTTTGGGCTTGGCCAACATACCAATAGCTAACATAGTAAACTAGTTTTCTAATAACCTCTTCTTGAAACTCAGTGCCATCTTCTTCAATTTGATCATAAGCAGCTAACTTCTCAGCGTAATTTTCTCCTTCAAAAATTGGCTTAATTGTGCTTTTGTCATCTGGGTTGCCATAGAAGGACATGTTAAGAGCCCACCACAAAATCGTTTTGTTTCTAGCTCTGTTTTCAGCGGTCTGATCAAACAGGCTTGCTTGCGCCATTTCAAATTCTTGAATTTCTCTTTTAACAACTCCATTTTCTTCTAGAAGTTTCTGGAGTTCTTCTTTTTCGGATTTAGTTCTGTCTTTTTCTGTTTTAACAGAAGCTCTTTCAATAGCGGATTGATTCTCAAAAAGCTTAACATAAAGATCAGCGTATTCTTCTTTGTCAGGGTTACTCATTACGCCACCATCGTTAGAAAACCTTTTTGCGAGAAGCGCACGAGTCAAAAGCCCTGCTTTGATACCTTCAGATAGTTGTACACCATAGTAAAGCTCTGCCTCGTCAAACATAGAGCGGGTGGGTTTTTTCAAGAAAATCGAACGATCAACGACTTCTACAGAGTCTTTCGTGACGGTAACTTCATTACCTTCTTTGTCCTTTGATTTTTCTTCTACCTTTTTAGTTACAGTTTCTGAAATTGTAAACTTATATAGCTTCTTCATATATACCTTTATTTTAACCTGACATCAAAGTTATTTAAATAATCTTCGATCTCCCTTATTGTATCATTACCTTGGTCTAAGACCCTTTTCCGACACCTTTGATACATGTCTTCATCAATATCATAGCCTTGAGCTTTTAAATCTTCTAAAATAAATAGGAAAGATTTGTAAAGAGACACGACTTTACGTTGTACTTGGAATTGAAGAAATTCCTTTTCCTTTTCCCCTTTCATAAACCTTTTACCTTATAAAGATTTACACGATTTTATGCTCTAGGGAACAAAAAAAGCACCCCCGAAGGGGTGCTTTTATTATTTAATATTTATCAAATGTTAGTTAGACTTTACTTAAGTATTATCACACACACCACTTATAAAGAAGCCAACATCTTGCTGGGCAGGTCCACCAACTTGAGCGGAAAAACCAAGAGATACAGACTTGTTAGAGCCGATGTCTGAGCTATACTCTTGACTGTCAGTCTTGCACTTCTTAAGAGTGTACATAGCCATCCGATCTCCTTGGGTTGCTGTTCCAGCACCCGGACGGAACAACGCAATGTCTACGTCCATAGCAGCATCAGAGTCAATCATGTCAGCCAAGCTACCTGTAGCAACGTCTCCAAGGTTTGCATCAACAGAAAGTGATACAGTAACTGGGAATGAAATTTCGCGAGCAAAGGCGAACTTCGAACCAAGCTTTTGAAGTGGGTCACGAGAAAGGTCAAAGCTCATTGTGTAGCTTTGAATCTTAGCATCAGTAAGAACAATACCAGTCAATTGACTTAGCTCGGTTGCGCTTCCATTTGGATACCAACTCAAACTGATATCTCCCGGACGCAATGCACTTACACCCTTGGTAATAGCAGAGGGTTTTGGTCCAGTGCCGCTTGGATTTATACCAGCGTCGGACATACCCGAAGGTAATGCATATTTTCTAGTTGCATCCTTGGTTCCGTTAGCGGGGTCAACGGCAGGAATATGGTTGCCAGAAACACCAGCTTTAAAGTCCATATTCAAAGCTTCAACACTCACAGAAGCAGTTGGGAAATCACCAACAGCACCCTCAGTCGAATAGGAAGTAATAAATCCATTACCAATTCCAATTACGCTAGGTGGTTGAGTGACTGCAACATTACTGTCACCAAGAGCATCATTACCCTCTGAAACAGTTTTAATAAAGTAATTTCTTTCGTCCTCGGTTTTATTCAAGATACCCGAAAGAGCCGATCTGCGGTCAGCAGAGCCAGATGGGGTAACGTAAAAACCAAGGTTTTTCTCATTAACCAAGCTACCCAAAATATATGAGAAGTCCAAAGAAACAGTGGGCGACTCTAGGATAACGCGGTCAATAGCAGCCAGTTCACCAAATTGGTTAACGTCCTGCCGGGTTATGTTGAAACTGTAGTTAGCAGTTTGTATTCTTTGTAGCTGGTTTACAAAACTGACACCTCTGTGCGTCGTTGCGTCAGCGATAGAATCTACCCCAGTAGGAGTGATTGTATCTAGCGTTCTTTGGCCAATATGGTATCCAGTCGCTGGTGCAGGACCAGCATACAAAGCCTCACTTTGATAAATAATTCTATTTTTTGGCATAGGTAAAATCCTTAACTATATGTCTTTAATTACAATTTTTTTTACTAAATGGGAAGTTTTTTATTATGGGGTTCTTATTTTTTTAAGTTCAAAATCAATTAAAGCACTATAAATATTAGGATTTACATTATTTATTCCAGCAAATGAAGCACCCCCAATTTTACTAATGTTTACGTTATCTATGAAAATTGAGTCATTTGTACCGATTTTTGGATTTGTAATCCCAGTATAGTTATAGTTGCTGTAGTTGGTAAAATCTCCTAAATTATTAAAAGGCATCTCAGAAGTAGATAAAAGACCAAAATAGTCTTTGCTTGTGTCTCTAAATATGGAGCAAGCAGCATCTAGCATAAATTGATTATCCGCTATAACTATGGCTCTAGTGCGTACATCTGTTTGTTCTTCCCCACCGAAGGCAAATGGCTCATTAGTGCCTCCCATATTTTTTAAGAAAATAGCTGGATAGGTTAATGAGTCAGGCGGCAAACCAGTGGCTGAAACACCTATTCTGTTAGAAATTGTGAATTGAGTTTCAAACAAAAGCCTTTCTTCTGTTTCATTAGTTAAAAATATATTAAAATCTTTAATCGCATAATTACCGCTTATTGGGGTAGATGCTGTGTCTACGCTGCTCGTGAAGTAGACTTGCCCCTGCCCATAATTAATTCCAGTAAAATTGGACTCAGTTCTTTCTTTTTCTACCCCATCCAAGTAAACCTCATTAATTACATTAGCTCCGAAACCATCGCCAGTAACAGAGCTATCGGCAACAAATTGTCTGAATGGTGAGCCATAAGTGTTATAGCCTTGGTATAAGTTGTTAACAGGATAAAATAGAGAGCCATAGTTAGTAAAAGCTTGTCCCTTTTTTAAAAGGGTGTGATCGACCCACAGGTAAAAGCTCGACATAACTGTATTGTCAAATTGTGGTATCATTTTTTAATTATTGTTTTTCCAGTTTTTAATTGTCTTAAGTAAGCGTTTATAATAGAGGACATGTATTTTGATGGCATGTAGGCGGCTCCCCTAAGTTTTTTTGATGCTTGAACGCCTTGACCTGATCTACTTTTTGGAGAATTACTAAGTAAGTAATAACCAAGCCCAGATATGCCTTTTTCGATTGCTCTTACCCAGCTTCTACCTGCCTCCCAAGGCATGGGTGTCATTGATTCTAACTGTGACGTGTTCGCTACTTTGACTTTATATTCATAAACCGTTCTACCGCCAGAGGTTAATTTTTTTGGAGTTTTTAATATCTTTCCAGACATCTCAAGGTAAGCCCTAACTAAATCAATTGGCTTGTCACCCTCATTAAATCCAATAAAGCCAAAAAGAGAACCTTCACCATAAGCAAGGCCCCTCAAATTACTGCTAAAGTTAACCGTGTTTTCTGGTCCAGCTTCTAGCTCTCTGGTTATTGGATTTGCTTCAAAATTTTTGAGCATTTCATCTTTGGCCTCTTGAGCTCTTTTTTCAGCCATTTTAAACGATTCTTTTTTTACATTAACAGATTCACCAGCTGATCTATTAAACTTTTTTAGAACAGCAGCTTTGTTAATTTTAAAGCTTTTTATATTTAATCGCATTAATCAGTTTTCTCCAGATAAAAAATGTAATATTTAAGTCCTATGTAATCTTGGACTTTATCGTCAGTAATTTTATTAAAAGAGCTTCCATCAACGTGGATTACCTCTGTTTTTGAGCCATCAAGTATGTAGTCTCTTGCGTCTTGCTCAACCTTTATTCTTACAACGCCTTTTCCAATCGTTATGTTGCCTAGCTCCTCACCAAGCTCGCTTTCTTGGTTGTTGGTATAATTAACTATACCAGAGAAAACACCAGAAACTGGAACATAAGTATACTCTGTTGGGTTAGAAGAAGCTCCATATCCAGCATAAGAGTTGTTGGAAGTTGTATTAGCAACTACCCTTTGTGGCTCTTTAACAACAACAATCTCCCTCTTAAAAGTATCAAAATGATCCCTAAGAGTTCCGGTTAGAGAAAACGCATCTCCAGTTGTGATTAGGTTAGCCATTAAAGATAGTTTCTGGTTCTGAGTAGATTATCATCAATGCGGGTATTGTTCTTTTCGCTAATCGTATCATCACCAGCAACCTGACGGGGACTACTTCCGGTGAGTTTATAAGATGTTACTAATCTAGTTAGCTCATCTCTTTCTAAGTTTCTAGCAGACATCCAAGTTTTACTTAATTCGTTCTTGTTAATCTTTCTAACACGAGCACCATCAGAAGAAACTTCTATAACAGAGTCATTAGAGGCTGCACCAAGAGTCGCTCTGATCTTAAGATCATAATAATGAACAAAATATAACTTTTTAAATATAACCGCTTCTTCTATTGTAAGCCCCGTTTCTAGTTCTTGTGTGTCAGCACCTAGAACGTAACTTGTATCAATTAAATTGTTAAGTTGTCCGAGGTTGGTTCTTAGCCAAAAAGATATAGCCGCAATTGACAAGTCTGATGGGCTTGCCAACTCTCTATAAGCTTCGTCTGCAATTGAAACAATTTTTACCATATTTTTTCTTTCTTAAAAACGAATAGTTGGATTAATATTAAAATAACCCTCTACCAGCTTTATTCTGCTGGCGTGAGTTGCCTTATCAATGACTTGGATATCATATATACCTTGCGTAGATGCTAAACCTGTTGTGTTTGTGCCACTTAAATTTATATCAATATGCCCACTGGTAGGTGAGCCTGTAACTGGAGCAAGGTCCAAAATAGTACCAGTAGCCCCGTAAGTAGGACGCACAATTCCACTAACTAAATAATTACTTAAATCAAAAACGCCTCCACCCGATCCTGTCACACTGAAGCGATGATAAAAGTCTGTTCCTGCCGATAAAGTTATGTCATGCGAGGTAGCCATATAATATATATTATATTACACAAATAATTTGTATATAAGATAATAAAAAAGGACTAGATTTTACTCTAGCCCTTTGTGTTTTGCGGGGCGTGAAACTCGCCGGTGCAAAAATTGTTTACCTACCTTCCGATAAAATCTTTTTTACTTTATCAGAAATTGGTTGATTTGGACTGTTTGCAGAGGGCATCTTGAAGCTCGCTACATAGCGGTTAAATTCCTTCAGGAGCCGATTTGAGAGCATTTCTCGGCTATCTACTGGTACGATACCCATTTCGGCTGCATGACGCTGTAAATCGCTTTTATTAAGCTGTTTTAGATAAATCTCATATTCACTAGCATCAAGAGTTCTATACTTGCTTAAGCCTGTATCACCCCAGATTTGATCCAAGGTAGTTGGCTCTGGTCCCTCTACTTTGCCGTGAGCTTGATTTAGTTCATTAAGTTTTTCAGGGCTTGTCTTTTTTGCAGTAGCCCTCTTTGTTGTACTTTTACTAGCTTTTTTTCTTGGCATAATCCTTGTTCCTCAAAAGGGCTTACACGCTAGGGGTCTGTGTGGGAACAAAAAAAAGACCCAGCCTTTCGGCTGAGTCAATTTTATATGAGCTATTATTAGTTTGATTAAACAGCGATACCGACAACGGCACGGGCGTCAATACAAACACGACCCTCTTCCAAGTAACCATAGAAGCCAGTCTTCTCTTGACGGGCAACAAACTGGTCATCAGGAAGCGCGGTGAATGTGCCTCCACCATCCGCTTGACGAGCAACCGGACGAATGAACGCTTCGCGGGACAGATCAACACCAACAAGAATCTTGTCAGTGGAATCAAATGTTCCGCCACCACCACCGGGAATGGTCACGCTGGAAGCAGCAGCCAATTCGGTGAACAGGGTGTTGTACTTCTTGCCGTCACCAAGCTCGATGAGCTCGTGAAGAACCACGCCGAAGATTTCGCTCATTCCAGCACTACGGAAGATTTCCTGACGGATATTATCCGGTAGAGCAACAGGGCCAGTACTCACTGAACCGATGTTGTTAACTGGGTTGTAGGCGAAGCCACGAACGTTAGCCATAGTCTCAGGATCAACGAACAAGTCCGTCAAACCCTTGCTATCAAAGTTAGCAGGAGTACCATTAGCAAAAGAAGTGTTAATTCTCTTAACGAGGGTCATCAAGTCACTCAGGTCATTAACACTGAATACGTTAGCGGTATCAGAAGCAATAACGTGAGCATTACTATTGGTGGTAGCCTCGGCAAGAGCCTTAAGGATCACGGCCCAAGCGTTACGCTCTTGCTTCACAAGAACCTCTTGGGACATTCTTTCAACAGCCTTGCTAACCACGTCCAAACGACCACGGCGAGCGTAGCGTTTGAGGAAGCTAACAGCACTGTCCAAACGGTAAGTAGCGATCTTCATCTCTGAAAGACCACTAACCTGACTAGAGGGAAGACCGCCAGCCATACCCTGAGACCAAACGCTGACATAGTCTGCGCCTTCATCAAAGAAAAGGTCAAGTGGGATGCTAGGGCTGTCGTCCTCATCATAAAGACTGTCGCGATAAATCAAACCGGCTGTGCCAGCTTGAGCCAATACTTTTTGAGCAACAGGTGCAATAAAAGCAGCGAAAGCCTCTGCAGCTTGAGCGGCCTCGGAAGGACTCTTCGAGCCTAAAGCCTTGATCAACTCAATCTGTTCTGGGGTTTCTTTTAATTTTAATTTCATTATATAAACTCCTATATATTAAGGTTTAGAGCTCGATTTTAAGAAGCATGTGATTGTTTGCGTCCTTAAGTCCGAGAACCTTACCAACCTTAGTGGACTTCTCAATGTGAGCAGCCGTAACAGAAAGTTCACCTGCAGCAGCAGTGTAAACATCCAGTCCGATGGTAACAGTGTCGGAGGCCAAAGTGGCTCCACTATAAAGAACGATTCCGCGTGTAAGCACAGGAACAGCTTGTCCACTGATCACATAATCATTTTCCGCAGCTTTGCGGGGATTAAAGATCAACTTCTCGCCGTTCTCATCTTCTTCACGCACATCATATAAAAGCATACCCAATGGGATATCTTTGGTTCCGCCAGAACCACTAGTACAAGTGGTCACTTGAGCAGAAGTCCGATACCTTTGGGACACCGTGTTTGCGTAAGCATTTCCGACAGCACCAAACATTTCTACTGGCTCGTCGTCAGATGCGACAAATCCCGAAGGACTTGCCACCTTCACCATCGTACCTTTGTACGCTGGCACTGCTCCGCTCCAAGAGAAAAGGTTGATGACATCATGCTCATCATAATCTCTGAATGGTCTTAGTGTAGGCATAATTAATAATTCCTATTTTATATCTTTATTTAATTTCAAATCCGTCTACTGAAAAGGCAGATTTGTATTTTTCGAAAATGGTTGGTTCGGTAGCTTCGGTGGAGTTAGGAATTTCAGAAGCTTGCACTTCAGCATTCTCAACAGCCTCTTCAACTACTTCTTGAGCAGAAGCTACTTGTTCTTCCTCTTTGGAAGCTTCAGTCTCTTCAGCCTGTTTTCTCTCTTCGGCTTCAATAACCTCGCGCTTTCTGCTCTTCAAGAGAACATTAAGCTTGTCGGTGTAAGCGGAGAAAGCCTCGTCATTCATGTCCTTAATATCAGAAGCAATCAAATTACGCTCCTCGTCTTCGAGGGCGAACTCTTCGTCAATCTCGGCCATGTTTGTGTTGAAACGCTCTTCGGCTTCGCGTTGGGCTTTTTCAGCCAAAAGCTCACCAAGTTGCGCTTGTACTTTCTCAAGTTGCTCCTTAGCTTCGCCGTGCTCCTTCAACAAAGACTCGTGCTTTTCAGTGGCTTCGGAGAGAGCATTTTCAACAGAAAGTTTTTCTGCTGTAAACTTTTCCGAGGCGGTCTTAAGCTCATCTTCAATGAATTCACTAACAGCAGAAGCCTCAAGCAATTTGAGGTTCTCGTCAGTAATATCTTGAATATTAGTAATTTTCATAGCTATACTCGTATCTGTTTTTACATTATTATTGTTAGTTTGTGAAATTTTTTCTTCTTTAATTTCAACTTTTTCTTCAATTTCTGAAATTTCCTCTTCAGTGGCAACCACTTCGGGTTCTTCTTTCTTCTTGGTGTGGACACCTTTTACCTCGGCAGCGGGTGTTTCAGTCAAACCAATCCCCAAGGGAATTACGTTATTTATGACTTTTCGGTAAACGCTTCTACCATCTTCGGTAGTGCCAGTTCCACCAAAACTCTTTAAATTACTCTTTAGCTCATCAACTTCTTGAGTAGCAGAAATAATCTCTGCATCTTCAAGGTTTTTGCTTTCCCCTTGGATTAAAGCTAAATTGTACTCGGAAAAACCTAGTTCCCAACTAGCAGAAATTCTTTGATACGAATCGCCGTCTGGATCAGTTGAATTTTCAATTAAGTCTGCAAGATCGCTATTTACAACTTTCCAAACAACCCCACCGAGAGTAACGTTGAAAGGTTCATTTTTCTCTTTGACCTGCTCTTCAGTTAGGGGCTTATCTGTTCCAAACTCACTAAAGCCAGCAGTTAAAATAGTTCCAATAACTCTTTCTCTGTTGTGTTCGATGTTAATAGGTTTATTAATAAAATCTTTGTACATAGCAATCGCAGTGTCAGTGTCTACTGCGTCACCATTTTTGTTAACCCGATTGGTTACAAAGGCATTAAAAGCAATTGGCAAAAGATCAATGTTCTTGTCGGTGTTAACATCTGGAACGAAATCACCGATGTCAACATGACTAGCTAATGCCAAATATTTATCTTTTTCCTCCGAAACCAATGGTTTGATTACGGAACTAAAACTGGTAGTATATTTAAAATCTTTCATAATTTAGATACTAGATACAAAGTAAGCTACGGAAAGGTCGGCGTGGTTTGGGGTAAAACTCGCACATTTGATTGGGCTACTTAAGTTTAAAGTTGAACTAGGCGGAACCTCTAAAACCCCTAAGTTAGTATCATCAGCAAAAGTAAGTGTTTTTGCAGAAGTATTTCCATTTGTTACAGCGGTAACATAAACATTAATGGGTTGAAGAGTAGCATCTCCTGAAATTTTTGCAGTTCCACCATTAGATATATAGTTTGAAAATTGTTGTAACATTTTAATTCCTTTTTATTTTTCGTTAATTTTTTTCCACAACTTAGAGTAATCACTAGCAATACGCTTCTGTTTCAAAACAGGCAATGCAACATGATCTTCTAAGTCTTTAGCTTTTGTTTTGTCTTTAGCTTTTTTAAGTTGTTCTGGAGTTGGCGCACCTTTTTCGCCCTTCTTTTTCATCTTTTCTCCAGAGCCTTTTTTGATTCTTTCGCGTTTTTCGTGGATGTTTTTCCACAAACTCGCGTAACCTGCCTTAGACTGTCTTTTCAAAATAGCCTTTTGCAAAGCTGGAGGAAGTTTCTTTTGCTTTTCTGTTAAACCTTTTTGGTTTTTGTCTTCTTTCTTATCTTCTTCCTCGTCTTTATCTTTTTTATCGTCTTCCTTTTCTTCTTCGGGCTTTTTGCCTTTTTTCTTTAGAATTGCTTTTTGAAGAGCAGGTGGAAGTTTTTTTTGTTTGTCTGTTAAAGCAGCATCTGAATTGGACTCGGAATCATCAGTTTTCTTGCAGTCACAATCCGGATCATTATTATCACAGCAACCACAGCCTTGGTTTTGGCATCCGCAATCAGCTTCTGTGATTTCTTCTACATTTTTTAATTGAGGATAAATTTTAAGTAGCTCGTCTTGGTTTGCAAAAGTTTCACCATCCCAGTCTGCGGAACCTTTGGTGATGTCTGACACGCTCTTGGCAGACCACATTTTACAACTCCAATAACGAGCTTTTGTTTTCGGACCCGGATTATCGCAGTTATGACGGGCGCGAAAGTTTTTTCTTCTATTTGGGTCATCCCTTTTGATTTCCATGTTGGGATCACCAAAATTTACTTTTACGACATTACCTTTTTCGTTTTTGACGTAAACAGAAAACTTTTTAGGCCCCTTTGGAGTCCTAAAAGGTTTATTTAAAGTTTTGCCTTCTTTGGCTTCAATAATTTTTGGTGTTATATCAAATTCAAAATCGCTCATTTTATTCCCATTCAAATCCAAGTGGTTGATAGTCATCAAGATAAAGTTCATTTACATCTTGAAAATCGTAATCTAGTTTATAAAGATCAACATCAATAGTGGCTTGCGCGAAATCTTCTTCAGAAGGAGTCATATCGTCAGTAAGGTCAAAGATGTTAGAGTTACTTGTTTCTAGCTCTTGATCCTCAAACTTGAGATCATCGAACCTAATTGAAGCTACATCTTGGTCAGCTTTACGATAAGAATCTTTTACTTTACCACCACGTTTCATTTTTAGAAACATATTTACACGAGCCATAGCCCAACCACCACGGCTCATTCCGGGGCGGTGGCTTTGCGAAAAAGCACCAGCACCACGACGATAAACCTTCTTTAATTGAGAAACAGTAACCTTTTTAGTGGGGTGTTTTTTGTTGTGTTCTTTTACTTTGTTCTTCAGGGCATCAACAACTTTTGCAGAAAAAGTTATTGCAGAACCGCTTTTACCCGCACTTCCGGGTTTATTTTTGGATGACCCCTTTTTTCGCTCTGAGGGCTTGGCAGGTGTTTGAGCACCAGATTTACGTCCGGGGCGTTTAGCACCGGACATTTCCATGTCTTCAAAACCAAAATTGTCATCCATTTAAAAAAAGCCTTTTTCAGTAGTAAATACACCAAAAAATATGTATTTGGGAATTATTTTATCATTTGTAAAAAAGACCTCATCAATACGTATTGATACACATTCAAAGCAACGCTCGTGGCCAGCGCAACGCCAAAGAAACACATTATCCATGTATCTGCATTATTGTAACCAGAAGTTTTACTTTTTAGGTTTTCCTTTTGTTTTCTTTTCTTTAGTATTTGCTCGGATTTTTCACATATGTCACAATCATATGTTTCAGTTATCCAAGTTCCATTCTTATATTCTTTCAGCCTTGTTTTTTTCATTTTACGTTTCGCTCCTGCTTTTACCTGTTTTTAGCTTGTTTAATTCTTGAACCAAACTATTGATTATTGATCGGGCCTCTTCTATTGCACGTTGTTGCGACTCAATAACCGAACGCATTGATCTTGATTCTAATTCGTGTTCAAAAGTTTTTTCTTTTAATTCACCATCTTTAGAGATTAAAACCACCTCAACATCATTTTTCATATTGTTTATTTCAACCTTATGATTGTAATCATGATAAAGAAAAAACGGCATGTAAATGCTTGTCGAGACTACAAACCCTATAAAGAAATAGCCTTGAAATATTTTTTTGCACCACTGTTTTAACTTATTTATATAAGCTTTCATACAAGTAATTACACTATATATTAATTAAGTTAATAAAAAAAAGAGGAGAGCCATTGAGACTCTCCCCTCTGAGCAGGACGACCATATCGCTATGGCCTATGGAATAATTTTTTATTCTGTGGGTAAACCACCAGCATACCAGCCTTCTGGCAGCTTGACTTTGTTCTTCGACAAAACCCATTCACCGTCTTTGAGAACGTAAACCTTGCCTTCGACGTTGGGGCCAATTCTTACAAGTGCTTCTTGTGTGTCCACAAAAACAACTCTTGTTGAGCCGCAGCCAGTCAAAAAGACAAAGCTAATCAGTAGTGTCAGAATTTTGTTCATTCTTAGATTGGTTTTCTTGTTCTTCGATTCTAGCTCGCCATCTATCCTTCAGAGATTTGGGTATAGTATCACTATCACTAGCTTTAGTGTCTTCTCTGATTAGGTCTTTGAGCCAATCCAAAAGGGCCTTGATTAAAGCGACCCAAGTCATGGATTAACCCTTTTTAGCGAGACCTCTAGAAACAGTGTAGCCAAGAGCACTCAGGGCAGATGCCACAAATCCAAATACTTGGTTTGCAGTTCCAGCACCTTCGGGGTTTAGCACACCAGCACCCCACAATAGGGAACCAACCGCACAAATAGCAGTAAGCCAAAATTCTGTAGTTTTATAACCGGGTTTGATTTCGTTTTTCTTTGCAGTAGCCATAATAGGTATTGTATATTAGGATATTATAGAGAGTCTGTCAAATATTTTATTCAGATTCTTCTTCTGTATTTTCTTTTTTATTTAATTCCTCAAGTACGATTTGAGCGGCTTCTTCAAGAGTTTGATGTTCTTGGTAGCTCAGTTTCAGTTGGCGAGCCGCATTTACGAGTAGGTTAAAAGCGTCATCGAGTGACATTTTTTTGTCTTCTTCCATTTGCTATTATATCAGATCGCTATTGAAAAATCAAGTTTTAATTAGGTACATTATTACGATTGATGGTTGAATGTTGTTGATTGGCGCATTTCCCCCAGTGTTGGAAATGGTGGTTTTCATGACCATAGTGGAGAAATCAGACCTTTGAAAGTTAGTACTTACTGCTGAATTAGTATTGTCATTGCGACTCCCTCTGCCAGTCCTAGGGTTGTAGGTAGTCGTTGCAGCGTGATTATGTGATGGTAATTGATTTACACTTAAAGTGACGCTTTGTTCTCCAGAAGTGTCACCAATGTTTTCAAGGGCCGCTGGAGTTCTATTTGCATTGCTTCCTCCTTGGCCCATGATAACGCGACCTTGTAAATCTGGCAAATTAAAAGTTGTGGAGCCATCTCCTGCACCATAAGTAGTTCCAATTATGGCAAACAAATCAGAATAAGTGCTACGGCTAACAGCTGCACCATCACATTCAAGCCAACCACTTGGGGCACTTCCTCCACCAAACGGCAAAATAAATCCACTACTCACACTAAAGCCAGAAGACCCGACATCAACCGTGCCTGTAACTATTAAATCTCCGTCAACGTGAAGCTTTGCGGTGGGACTTGTATGTCCAATGCCTACGTTGCCATTTTCTAGGATGGACATATGTACAGCATTGTTCGTGGCTATTCTCAAATGCTCACTTGAGTCTGCTTGAAGATAAACTTTAGTGCTACCCGCATTTAAAAAAGATAAAGTAGCTGTTGAACTAGCACCTTTGTCTATGGAAATGGTTTGGTGAGATGTGCCATCGCCCACTGTCAAATGGGCAACTGGAGTTGTTGTTCCAATTCCAACGTTGCCAGCAGTCGAAATGAACATTCTATTGGTACTGTTCGTTTGAAAAAACAAATTATTGTTTTGAGAGCCGAGAAAACATGCATTACTACCCGAATTGTTAAACATTATTTTCGCAGTCGTGCTAGTAGATGCAAATTCCGCCACTGTTCCAGTTGAACCAGAATTCACAGTAAGTCTTTTGCTGGGGGCGGTTTCGTTGATACCCACATTGCCAGCCGAGGTAATAGTCAGTGGCTGTGTACCGCTATCATCATCAAGGAAACGAAGGCTGTCGTTCGCAACAATAGTCCACTGGCCTTGGCTATTTTGTAATTTTATACCAGCGTTACCAACGGTGGTGTTCTCAACATAGACATATGCATTTGCTGTAGTTGTCTCTTTTATGTGGAAAAGGTTACTCGGTGAATCCGTCGCAATGCCAACCTTGCCATCTGACAATATTCGCATACGCTCGGCACTAGTTCCTCCAGAGTCTGTGTGAAAAGAAATGTATCCATTAGTATTTCCTGATGTAGTTCCGCCCTGAATGAACGCCACAGAGCCAACATTATTCGCAAAATTGACGGTAGAAACTATATCAGTAGAGTTGTTATTTGCGTGTTGCAAACGTATTTCTGCGCCAGCAGAATCTGATCCATCACTCACAATCTCTACTTTTGCATTTGGCGAAGTCGTGCCGACGCCAAGTGACCCCGCTACGTTTACTCCATAGTTAAATTCTGCTGGATTTAAATCTCTTAGTCTTACGTCTGCCATTTTTAAATTCCTTTTTAATTAATATCTTGGATAAAGCGTATTATCTTTATCATCTTGAATAAGTCCTGCTCCCGCTACTGTTCCGGTTCTGGTAAAAACTGTCTCATCAACACCTATGCCCCCCATATCTGTTGTTGATACGCCAGAATAAACAAATCTATCTTTGATTTGTATTACACGCCCACTAACAAAAAATCCTTTATCTGATGAAATTTCTCCAAAATTATCATCCAAACTAAAGTCAGAAGAAAATGATAAAGAGGCTGTTTTATTGCTCCCAATGCTAGAATCATACTGTACAGAATTTAGTCTTAAGCCAGAAAGTTTGTAATTCATGCCCAAAACGTTTCCTGTCATAAAGTCAACGTTTATATCATATTCCCCATTGTATACAAGGTCTTCCATCAAGCTGCCTGTCGTATCACCTGATACAATAATATCGAATCCAGCTGTTATTCCAATTGGTGTAGTAACTGGCCTATACCAAGGAAGTTTGTGACCCATGTACTGGATGTTTTCACGAGTCAAATCTAAATCTACATTACAACTTTGAACTGTTCCGTGTTGAAAATTAATTCCAGCATGACCCCTTTTACTTAAAGAAAGCTTGATCTCTCCGGGCATGAAAACAGTTTCAGGGTAATTAAAAGTTTTAGTATTGTTTATAAAGTTTTTAGGAACAGCAACGCTCACGCCACTAAAACCCGTGGCTGCAGTTTCTGTATTTATATGTGGAATCCCAAAACCAGTATCCACACCCTTTGTAAAAAATACATTATCAGCAACAGCACCCACACTAACAGTTGGAAGCTCACCAACGCCCATATTTACAGAGTAGCTATTGATATAAGAGTTAATAAAAATCAAAAAATCATAAGAAGCAGATTTTGGGTCTCTGATGCCCGTTACGGGAATAAAAGACTGCCCAACCGGAGCCGCTGGGTACTCATCTTTATCTTGTGTACGGATTGACTCAGCGTTTTTGTCATTATCAATAGCTAAATAAATATTTTTTCTGTCAGTTTCCTTTGTCATCAAACCACTTACAAATGAAGTAGGAAATGTTGCTAATTGGTTTTGCGTTGAAAAACCTATTCGGTTTTCGTTATTGATTCCGTCAGCGTAATAATTAAAATTTAAATTAACCGAAGGAGGCCCAGAAACATACGAACCACGATTAGTGATTGAGCCAACAGAATTTATATTTTCTTTTGGAAGGTCTATGCTGTAATTAAAGCTCTGAACTTTATTTATTCTTTGAAGAACTTCAAATTTTTGACCATCAGGTGAACCATCAAGTTTTTGTCCAGTATAACCAGTTATACTAAACTTGTTGCCGAAGACCATTTTAGTGCCATCAGCTTTTTCGCTATATGGAGCAAGTTTTGAAGGGGCTCCAAAAAATAAATCTTGAACTCCGTATGTTATTGTGTTCTTAGCCATCGTTAGTTTCCTCTTCGCTCTTACTCGCAAAAAGGATACTGGCCAAGTAGTAATCTATCTGATGACGACAAGCTATGTCTCTAATTTCTGAAACTCTGTCTTCATTTTTGTCCACAGGCTTCTTAACATATTCGTCTACCACCTTCTTCCAATCAGATGGATTTTCGTTTGAAATAATTACTTCTACAATTCCTTGGGCCACTTCCTTTTGTCTTTTATTAAGACGTTTTAAATTATGAAACTTTCTCAGGCCAGCTTCAACTTTCTTGGTCAAGCCGTTTGCGTGGATCATGTTGTCGGTGATTTTAGAAATGCTATAATAATCCGCATTGCTTTGCTCCCCTTGACCAATGGGACTAACATTTTTTGTTTCTTGGGGTGTGCCTGTTCCAGCGGGACGACCAGTGGGTGCTGCCCCGCCCCCCTTACCGCCAATAACTGGTTGATAAAGACCTTCGTCTTTGAGGTTGAGAAGTTTTCTTTGAGACTCTATAGACTCTTCGTTGTCTGGAAGCTTGTCGGTTTCAAGGGCATCAATTCCTTCTTCTGGAGTTAAGATGCCAAGCTCCATGAGTCTAGCGTAGACTCTAGACTTAGTTGGGTCACTACCAAGACTAAATTCATTAAAGTAGGGAAGCGGGTAATTTTTAAAACCCATTACTTTAGAAACTCTTTTTATTTCAGGAATTAAAAACTCATTTAAAAAGGCTTCACGAGCTTGAGTTAGTCTCGCTAAAAATACTTCTGTTTTGATTGCTTGATTAGCAAATTTTTCATCGCCAACCAAAATATTTTGCAAACCAATTTGTATGTCCCTGTCAACGATCTCGTATTTTTCAGGACCAAGTAAATTGCCAATGTTAGGAATCACAAACTTGGCATCAGTTGTGTAGTCAGCAATCAACACTCTTCCAACAGATTCGTTTTGGAATAGCTCTTGCATAGCTGCAAGATTCTTTTGGTTAACGCCACCCTTTTCGGGTTCGGTTCCCATAGTCACCAAGAGGATCGCTTGCTGCATCGTCCTAGCAACAGCCATGTCCATTTTCTTCATCTCGGCTTTCCAGTTTATGTCCTCAAGAACTGGATATCCCATTGGAACTGAAAATGGCTCGTAGTCTTGCTTTTTATAAAAAACAGCACTTATATTCTCTGAGTCCAAAGGCATAAGAACCGTATTGCCTTTTGAGTCACGAATTAATTTTCTGGTCTGTTCAGGGAGATTGTTTAAAATCTCTTGATCTTCTTCGGTCCTTGGCTCCCTGAGTCTAGCAAGTTCATAATCACTCAAGACCTTGTAGTAAACTCCAGTTGCAAAATTTAAACCACCCTGTATTTGAATGTCAGCTGGATTTAAAACAGAGTATTGAACTGGCACTGTAATTTCACTCAAGCCAGCAGACCCAAAGGTTTGAGTCATTTTTTTGATATCTTCTCTAGAAACCTTTCCATCAAAGCGATAAACAAATACATTTCCAGAGCGATAGTATTCTCTGAAAAATTTATCCATGAAACTTTTTAAATTATTCTTTTCAAACAAGGCATCAAAGAAGTCTCTAGATTTTTTACTTCCACCCCTAAGAAAAATACCAGACGAGGAAAACTCCGTCATCATGTCTATGGTGTTACGAAATATAGCAAAGTTGTAATAAGCCTTTTGACAAAGAGTTACAGTGTCTCGGATATTAAGATTAGATTTATTTTGAACACCATAAGTATATTTAAATGGAACGACTCCATCGGCAATATTCTTAAACCTATCTGTTCTATGAATGTCCGCCGCCTTGTTACGTCTGTTGGGCGAAGATGCCACGGATTCAAAAGCGGTAAGCGGAGTTGCACTACTAGCAACAGACTGCTCTAAATCATCAATCACAGCTTTCTTAGCAGACGCCGAGGAAGCTTTTGGGGCCGTCTTTGGGGTGCTTTTTGCTGTTTTGGTTGTTTTAGGCTTTTTTTCCATCTTTTATACTGAAAATTACACTTTTTAAAGCATCATGGGAGTAAAAGTCTCGTCAACCTCTACATCTTCCGCAGACACCATATCATAATAGCATTTCATGGCCCAAGTTCCAATCATAAGTGTGGTATAATTATCTCGCCTAGCCCTGTTAACAGATGTATTTCTTTTTAAATGCTGTGGCAGATCAAATGTCTGGGTTCCTTTAGCTGTGCTTTTGACCTCAATTAAAGAGCATTGTTTCTTTGTCTGGTAAACTAAATTGTCTTGCTCCTCAATCAAGTCTAAGATAGTCTCTCCAGTATTAAATTTTAGCTTAATGCTTTGATTGGTCATTCTATTAAAGGCTTCATTGTTGGCAGTGGCTTTGGAAGCAAACCAAATCCTCTTGTGATCTATACAGGCTTGTAAATACTCATTGGACTTTCTTAACCAATTCGATGTAAAGATTTGTTTGTAGCAGATTTTGCCGTCTTGTTTATTATATAAGTTTTTAATCTTTTTAATTTCCTTATGATAATCCGCGCCTTCCGCGTCACTATTAAAATCAAAGAAGCTTAGATTCTTAGTAAATAACTCAGACTCATTGCAGCTATCTATGAATTGAAAACCAGCATTATCAATACATATCATCTCAAAGTCAAAAGCATTACATAAATAATTAAAATACTGTATATGGTCTTTTAAGTCTCCACCAGCCACCGCATAGCTGTGAACCAAGGTTCCAGTTTTCATTTCTTCATCTAGCTCTATAACGGACATTGCAAAATAGTCAGAGCTTGGGCTATTAGAAAAACTGGGGTCAATCGCGCAGATGTATTTTGATTCAGAATCACCCTTAACCCTAGTTGTCGGTAAATCCCCATCTGGAATGGTACACTCATGCATTTTCTTTGCACTAAAATAAGAATCACTTCCGTCCGTGAATTGAGCACAATACTCACGTTGGAAAGACGCGCTAGAAGTTCCTCCGTTTTTAGCTTCTTCAATTACCGTTGTGTCAATCATCTCTGCGGGAAGGGCTTCATAGCCAAGCTGAGAAACAAAGTATGATGAATCTTTTTCTTCTTTACTATAAATGTGCTGGACCCACTCTTTATAAGTCTTATAGAGATTTTCAAATGTATAGCTTGCAGAAGACAGGGCAATCATTTTAGAATTGTTCTCAAAAACCATTCTATCTTCTTCTTTCATAACACCCTCTTTTATCAGTTTGTCTTCAACCTCTCTAATCTCTAAACGCTCTTTCATGTTTTGGGGGGCTACCAAAAAGGGCATGAGAACAGTGTTAATAATATCTTCTGGCAAGAGAAGATACTCATCAAGAACCAAGACGTTTGCGCGAAAACCACGAATCTTTTCACCGTTGAGTGGAATAGCTGTTATTGAGCCTCCATTTATTTGCCATTCGAATTGGTCGTTTCTTTTTGCTTTTGCACCAAAAGCCTGAGCCAAAAGCTCTGCCCCCTTAGACTCTACTATCTTTTCTAGGTTATTAAATATAAAACGAGCAGTACGAAATGTTGGACCTGCGATTAGTATCTTTGTCCCCGGTTCAAATATACACTGAAGGAAACAAAACACAGAAGCAATAAAGGTTTTGCCACAGCCACGGCCCCAAACACACATAGAAAAGTTTCTGTTAAGCATTCCTTTTAGAGTTATCTCTTGAAAGGGCGCGAGCTTGATCCCGGCAATCAAGTCAACTGTCAAGCCTAAATTAGCTCTTAGAAATTTAGCAAGACTTATCTTAGCTTGCTTGTTCTCAAGCGTTCCCTTGAGGCTAAGAAGTTGCTCGTTGACTGACTCAGGTTTTTTATTTTCTTTCGCGTACCACATTACAAAATCTTGTTGTCATAGCAATACTGTAAATCAATTATATTATGTTTTGCTTGACCTAAAAATATTTTTTCTATAATTCTTGAAGCATCCTCCCTAGTGTTCACAAACAAAAATTGTATGTGAGGGTAAGCCTGAATTAAATACCTAACGTTGTGAAAAATGTATTCTGGTGTTGCCTTGATCTTTCTAGATACTTGCGGCAAGTGATTAAAAGATCGGCACTTATTTAAATTCTCTTCAACCAAAACAATCAAACTTGCTTCAGCTTCGCCAGCCCTTTCTATTTCATTGACAAATCTTTTAAATCCTCCGCTTAGAGTTCCAACAAAATCACTAACTGACTTTCTTTCTATATAGCAGTTTTGCGAATACCCCGGATGACTAAAAGCATAATCTCCAAACTTTAAATTTTTAATTTCAGTTTTAACATTAAACTTGAGGGGCTTTTGTTCTCTTGTGTCTACGTATATCTTGAATCTATCTTTGATTGCATCGGCATTTAATTCAAAGTCATATTCAGATGTTTGCTTCTGATACTTGCTAATTAAACCGACCTCTTCACAAACATCATAGTAACTATCAAATAAAGCATCGTAAACCTGAATGGCTGGCATCATAAGGGTACGAAGCTCAACTTGCGTAGGGGCAAATATTAAATTCTTTTTTTCTTTTCTAGTTTTAAGTAAATCTTTGCAGTACTCTTGTGCTACTTCTTTTTCTTGACCTTTAAGCCATAGTCTCAAATTGGTCCGTGAATTAAAATCATTTTCAAAGTAATAGTCTTTACTTTTAAACTTTATAATTTTACCATCGTGCTTGTCGTGCCGTGGGTAATAGGTTTGGTAATACTCTGCCATCCTCATCTTATGCGCTTTAAGATGAGCGTGTAGTTGCCTTTCAGTATCAAAACTTTTATCGCAAACTTTGCACTGGTGCTTCTTCATATTCGTAGTTAAAGCGTTTGATGTCATCTTTGTATAACCTTTCTATGATACTTATGCTTTCATCATCGTAAAATCTTGAATAGTGAGGTCTTTTATTTAACTTTTTGGCTTCTAAAAGCTTAACTCTTTTTTTGCCCACCTTATCACAAAGCTTATTAAAATCTTCTTGTAGATTCTCAAACTTTCCAATAAAGTTTAAATTAACTCTACCGCTTGTATTTTTTAACCATTCAGTTTGAGAGGCAACCCATCTTCCCTCGTGGTAGTTTTTTATTGAAAGATTCTCAACTGCACTAATATCTGTATTTTTAGACGTTTTTATTTTTTTTAAAAAAACTTTAAAATCTTTTTTTAAGGGTAGATACCAATTTTCATTTACGCTTGGGTGGCCACCAAAGTTAACTCCTTTCTCTGGTATGTTCGCCATACCATCGAACTTGGGCATTCCGTCATACCAAAACTTTTGCCTGTTCAGCCAAAGATGCCAAGATACCATCCTATCCCAAGGATTCCTGACAAAACTAAAAGTAAAGTATTCTTTTACATCAACCATTCCACAATAGTTCCTAAAAGCTAAGTGTTGCATTTCTGGCTGCTGTTTATTAAATGCTATCTCAATACTACTGCCAGCAGTTTTATTGATGTGAACATAAATGATTTTTTCTTTCTTAGATATCATCCTTCTAAAATCTCATCTTCACTTATGCCTAAAATTCTAGCCTTGACTTCATCCATAGAAGAAATATTTTGCACCTCTTCTTTTACAACCTGCTTTCTTAGCTCTGCTAATTTTATTAGTTTCTTTCGGGACTCTTCCTCTTTCCATAGTTGAACCAAGTTAATAATGCTTGCGTTTTCTTTGATTTGATTCTTAAGCCTATCTGATCTTTTCTCTTTGAGATCATTAAGTAATTTATTTTGACGGCCAACTGATTGATGGTAATCGTTTTGAGCTTTTCCGATAGCTTCAACCAAGGACATTGAAATCCTTCGACCCTCAGTGTCGTTGGCGGCATCATCCAATAACCCCTGCAGGTGCTCAACTCTTCTTTGGATATTTGAAGCTATTACCACTTCGGAAGCTAACACGATATACTGATCAACTTCCTCTTGGGTAAGGTCTGCTTTGTCGTAGGTGTAACGAACAAAGCTGGATTCAAACAAGTCCCTATCGACTTGACTATCGTAGCCATTGATTTGGTGAAGAAATCTATAAGTGTGTAAATAACCAATTAAAGACTCTATTTCTTTTCTTTGCCTAGCAGTCTGCTTGTCTTTGTTTATTCCATCAAAAACATATTTATTTATTCTACTTATGATTAAATTTATTGTGCGAGGAGGTTTGTACTCAGCCTGATTGGGTACGTCGTTTGTTTGTGACGGAACAAGCAAGCTTTGCTCAATGCCCTGTGACTGTCTGTAATCTGATACAAGCCTTGTTTCTTTATGTAGGTTAGTTAAGGTATTATCATCAAAAATAATCTTTGCTACATCTAGATCGCTCATAGCGTGACCATTATTAACAATGTACTCTTTCATCTCATCAGATAAAGATACATCATCTCGACCTTGGTACTCGTGAGATGCTTTAGCCTTCATGTCTTGGGAGGCCAAAAAAGCTTTAACACATTTTCCATATTTGCTTCTGCCATCTTGCAGCTTTTCTTCGATGTCAGGAAAAGCTATCTGAACTGACTCTTTTAAAGAGGGTGGGTTGTTTGGTCTTGATTCCCACTCGGCCAACAAAAGCTGCTGTCTATCTTCGGGGATAGAAACACCATCATGAACGAAATCACTCATAAATCTATTTCTCCTTTGTCTAAAACCTTTTTAACCTTTTCAATTATAGACTTCTTTATATTTTTAATTTGCTTGTATCCGGGTACTCTATTTTTTTCACTTGTTTTATAATTCATTAACTTTGCAACTTCTTCCTCAGACTTGTGCTCTATGTATAGGTAGTTATAAACTTTCCACTCAACTGCCTTTAAAACTGTTTTCATTTTTTCGTGAAGCACAATCGCTATCTTTTCTACATCGCAGTGACCTTGTCCAGCCGTGGATATTTCTTGAGGATGTTCTTCGAGAGAAACAGGAAGCTTGGCGTCATGAGCATTCTTTTTCGTTCTTTCCCAATTAGCATAAAGGGGGCATACTGAAGATTGCTCTTTGTAAATGTAACAGTGACTATCAGACTCTGCAGCCGCGCACCTTAAACATGGTCTTGCATAATTACCATAGTTATTGCGTATAAGGTTTTTTATTTGATTGGATATGATTCTATTGATCCACGGAGCCAACGGCTTTTCTGGATCATACAAATCCCACTTCTTATAGATGTGAATCCTAAGAATTTGAGAAACATCTTGAAAATCCATCCACGCTAAAACTGTAAGATTCCACTTTCCTTTTCTTTTATTTATTTCGACATTTATTAAGTCGATACTCTCTTCGAAAGTGGGCTTTTTCGTTTTTTTATTTTTTTGCGTTTTTTGGGGATTTTCCGATTTTTCTGAATTTTTACGTGGTCGTCCTCTTGGCATCAGTCATTTTTGCTTGGGGCATCAGTTCTTCTTGATGTCCCTGCTTCTTTCAAAAAATCAGCTAAAAATTGCTCAGTATCAACTTTTACTTCTGGATCAGCTTGGGGAAAGTCTCCCTCTTTCGGAGGAGAGGCAGTCCCAATGATTGAACCAAACTGAACACCTTGAGGTTTATCCACTTCGATCTCAACATCCAGAGAACTAATTTGAGGTAGATCGGTAACTACCTCTTCTTCGGTTTCAATTGATTCTTGATAGCTTGGTTTGGGCTTTGAAGCACCAGCAAAGGCATAACCACAATTACTGCAAAATTTGGGCTTTTTTGCAATATACTCCATTTTTGTTCCACACTCAGGGCAGTAAGTCTTCATAATAATAGCTATATTAGTATAATATAGGTATTACACGTTAAAATCTAAAATTTTACCTGTAACTCATAATTTTTTAAGTGTAAATAATTATAGGTATGAGAAAGGGTAAAAAAAGACCGGGGTTTACTTTTAAAAATACCAAGGGTATAGAATATGAAGTGTTATTCTATAAGCCCAACAAAAAGGTATATGATGGGGCGGTGGGCATTTGTGACGATCCCAAGGAGAAAGACCCTAAGATACTAATAAACCCTTACCTAAGTGATCAAAGCGAATTGAATACAGCTATTCATGAATTTGCTCACGCTTTCTTCTGGGACAAGTCTGAAAAAGATGTTATGTCCTTTGCTAACGCGATAAGTAGATTCTTATACAATGAATGTCATTGGAGAAAGCATTGCTCTGAGAAAGCAGCCAAAAAGCCCAAAAAGAAATGAACGATACGACTAAAATTGAAATTGCTAAAGCAGCACTCAAAGAGATCGGAAACCTTACCGTTGAAGGTTGTGAAAATGACAATTCTGAAATGGCTCGAAAGTGTCAAGAGCTAAACAAATTAGCAAAGGTAACATACGAGTTACTAAACGAATGAAAATATGTTTAAATGTGAAAAAATATATAAGTACATTAAAATATCAATCCTGTTAATAATAATCTTATTAGTATGTCAGGGTTGTATTGTCTTCAATCCTAAATATGCTGAAAAAGACAAAGAAGGATATTATGTATACCATTACTCAGCGTGTGGCCCATTGGCCCTAGAAAAGGCTCTGAGGGCTTTTGGTGAAGACGTAAACCGAAAGCAGCTTAGTCGTGAAATACAAACCACAGGCAACGCTAGTAGAAAAGCGGTAGCTCTGATTCATTACGAGGGTATACAAATAACATGGCCGTCTGAAATCAAAACCATATTAAACAGGTATGGTTATGACATACAAAAGCTTGATAACTTTTCAGAGTTAAAAGCGGGGGATGTAGGTATTGTGTTATTGTTGGGGGATACAATGAATTTTCAGTATCATTGGGTATCTTTTCCTGAAGACAAGAAAATTGAAACCCACTTCGGCAAAAACACCAAAATAATCAAGATATATAAACTTGTTCCCCCGAAATAAATTATCTTCTGTTTTTAAACAAAGAAGCTTTCCAATAACATTTCCAGTTATCTTTTAGCCAACCTATAATCTTACGTAATATACACATACCATATATTACACTTAAATTAATTAATTTATATGTTTTAGCTTTTTAACAAGGAATTTAACAAGTTCTGATCTCATAATATCTTCCTCAGTGAATTCAAAAGTATAAATACCATTCTGCATACTTTCTTGATCTTTAAGGAACACACTAAACATACGAGAGAACCCGCTTTTAGCACCATGAAGGTCTGTCTGCATAGGATCAGCTAAAACATAACAAATACTACCTTCCCCCAATCTTGTTAAAACAGTAGTTAATTCCTTTAAAGTACAGTTTTGTGCTTCGTCCACAATTATACATTTGTTTTTCCAGTTAACACCACGAGTAAAGTTAACAGGGAACATAGATATACGCCCTTCTTTCTCTAAACGCTCTGTGGTTGTCTCTGGAAGTAGCTCGTCGAGCTTTTCTAACAAGGGAATTTTGAAGTACGCCAGCTTTTCATCTGCACTTCCCGGAAGAAACCCAATCTTTTGATCAGAAGACTCCACAGAAGACCTCAAATACATAATATCAGAAATAGTTTTCCGATTAAGTAATTGAAGAGCACAATATATAGACAAAAGGGTTTTAGATGTTCCTGCTGGCCCATCTACAAAGACTATCTTTGTGTCGTTGTGTAAGGCAACTCTAAAAAACTCCTTTTGTTTTTCAGTCCATTCAAACTGATTAATTTTCAGTTGTCTCTTGATTGGGTCAAAGTCAGCGTTTGACTGCATTGATTCCATCAACTCTTGTTCAATTTGCTTCTTCTTAGAAGCATTATTTTTTCTAGCCATTATGTTTTTCCAACCTACATCTATTTACACTTAATTAATAAAAGTAGAAAGAACATTTTGACCCTTTCCATGTGACACACTGACCCCATCAGTCTCACATAAAAATAAAAAACCCACAAATAGTGCCATTATTGCATGGCACAACAAATGCTTTTCTGTACCCCTATGAATAGTATGCTTACAAATCGTTTGTTCGACTCGTTTTTTAGCTCGGACCATGAAACATATAACAATAATAATGATAACGAACTAAATTACAAATTAAACTTAGCAGGTACAAAGAAAGATGACATAAAACTATCATCAACGCAAGACTATCTTGTATTAGAAACACCAAAAAACAAATATAAATTATCAATCCCCCAAACATGTGACCCCAAATCAATCGAAGCAAAGTATGAAGATGGTTTGCTCACCCTAACAATAAACAAAAGGAAAGAACACAAAGCCCATCAAATAGAAATAACGTAGGTATATCGTAAGGGGGGTATGTGACAAGCGTTTGCTTTTTCATGTACCCCCCGGATTTTTTCCCCCGAATCAAATATTATTTATATTTAAATTAATTTTAATTTATTTAAAGGGGGGTATATAGGTAAGGTTGTATATCGGAAGGCTATCATTCTTCGGGGAGACTCATGTCACCCCCCGCGCACCCATATTGGCGTGTGTGGGTCTCGTTTTTTTTCAAAAAGGGGGGCAAAGGGCTTGCGCTACCTGAGTAGCGCAGCCTGTTGGGTGCTGCTATATATGTAGCAGTGTTGTCTACTAGTCACGCAGTTCGCGCACACGGGTGAGGTATGCTTCGATCTCATCATCGCTTGCCTTGCGAATGCTGTTGAAGCTGATGGTCTCGCAGTCGCTAACGCCTTCGGCAGTCTCGACCCACACTCCAGTGCAGGGGATCACGTTAGTGATACGCACGGCGATGTTCTCGTTGATGTTCCACCAAATCTGGCCCTCGTTAATGTTGTTAGTCATATTCATATTCTATCTTTCCATTGCGATCTGTTGATTCACCAAGGCTACAAAGTGTAGCTTGGCCTTAAAGAAGGATTCAAAGCTGCGTTCAAATCCATCGTTCCACTTGATCTTCCAAGTGCCGTTTTCGTTTATCAATTCCATTTCTTCGTTTTTCATAATCTTTTAGTCCCTGTCTTTGGTGTCTAGGGGTTGGTTCCAGTAGGCTTGCTCTTCATCGCGCTTGCGGTTGATCTCCCGCCTTCTGTTCATCTCAGCGAGCCACTCGTGGAAGTTGCTCTTGAATTCGTTTTGGTTTTCTTCGTTCTTCATTTTCATCATGTGATTAGTATAGCATGGGGGGTAGGACATCCGCTGTCCTACCATTCATTTTCTTCAAATTGTTCTGCCATCTTCGCTGACCATACAAGGTCATCTCTGCTGGAAAAAACCTTAAGCCAGTAGCCGCCATAATCTGCGGCTTGTTCTAGGGCTGCGGTGTAGCCCTCACGGGTGTGAGGGTAGGTGTGGAGGAGTTTGCTTCCGTCCCAGAGGGTGTATGTTGCTTTCTCAATCATCATGCTATTAGTCTACCACAGGGGGTAGGACAAAGGCTGTCCTACCCTTTAATTTCTTTTATGCATCAGCTTCGCATTGGCCAGCTACTTCGGCTGGCGTCCAACCTTCGGCAAATCCTTGTTCGGTTAGCGCGTCCACCATTGGCAACGCATCCTCTGACACTAGCGCCAGCACTTGGTTTTTAAATTGTTCTTTGTTCATCTTGTTGTTGTCGTTCATCATCATGTGTAAATACTACCATAGGGGGTAGGACATTGGCCGTCCCACCTATAAAAAACTTTTCTGCATTTTACGGTTGACAGTACTCCCGCCGAGGTGCCCCCCCCTCGCAGGTAGTACGTGTACGTACTATCCATTATGATTATAATAATATAATATAATTATAACTCTTTAAGCTCTTTAAGTTTGTAACGTTGAACCGTAGCAGTCCACCACAACGGGCCAAGTGTCTTGCAAACTTTATCACCGCGCAAGTAAGCGTCATAAGCATCGGCGCAGTCTTCAACGCGCACGGTCTTGCGTTCTTCCGTGTTGCTGTTGCGTAGGTTCGCATGGTATGTGGTAATTTTTCTAGGCATAGTCAGGAGCAAATTCATCTTCATAGAATGTCAGCGCGTCATCGTTACTGTGTACGACTCGCACGTTAGCCATCACATCCATAACCTTAAAGCTCTCAAGCGTTCCCCCGAAGTCGTCGAAGGTGCGGTGGTCGATGACCGAGTGAAGCACTCCGTCAATGGTCATGTGCTTCTCGTCTGTGTCTAATGTTGCGTTTATGTTCTTCATTGTCTTATACCTTTTCGTAAACGGGTTTGCTACGGTGTCCCTCGAAGTATGCAGGAGAGGATGCTGTGACTTCTTCGCGTTCTGTCTTAACGTACAGATCGCCAACCACGTAGCCCTTCCAATATCTTTTGTTTTGATTGTAATAGCGATCAATGGCCTGTGTTAAGTCTTTGACGAACGGGCGAGTAGCTGGCTTGTGTTCGCTACGGAAGTGACCGCAAATCTTATCCGATCCGCCCCAGCCCTTAGTCACTCTCTTCTCGAATGCGGATAGTTCAATGTAATAGTCTTTCATAATCTTTTTAGTTCTTGGCTTCTTCGATACTTTTGATGATCATCTCAACTGTCAATTCAGCCGATAACCACTCTGTGCCGTTACGCTCTACGATGCGTTTGGCGTGTTCCTTATCCGTCGCCTTGACGAATACAGTGCTATCGTTGGTGAATGTTACTTCGAAGATTTTTTCTTTCATGTCGTTCATAATCATGGGTAAATACTAGCATAAAGGGTAGGACATTGGCTGTCCTACCTGTTAAATTCTCCAATCTTTTTTCCATCGAATCGGGGAAAGGGTTTGGCGGGTTCTACCGTCACCCCCAACGTGCCAAACTTGGCGTTACTGATTCTCTTGGCGTGGTCTAGGTCATGTGCCCTTATGTGAGTTTCACGGAAGGCTTCGTTTTTGCGCCACAGGGCGATTCTTACTCTGAACAGTTGGTCTTTCATTTTCATCATGGGATTATGATAGCACAGGGGGTAGGACAAAGGCTGTCCTAGTCTACAAATTCTCCAAATTCTTTCTTGGCGTCCAAGTGGAAGGATACTTTGAGCGTGGTCTTAGGCATCAGTGACTCGCGCCCGTTGTGATTGACTACCACCAAACCGTTTACAGGCTTGCGGGGGTTGAGGTCGCGCACCACAACGGCTCGCCAGTTGGGGTTGTCTCTGTGCTGTACTTGTGTTCCTGTCTCAAACTTCATGAGTAGATTAAACCATAATCCGCCGCGAAAGTAAATGACAAACTTCAGAAAATATTCACAGCCTGTGAATAACTTTTTCTTGACAGTACTCCCGGCGGGGGGCGGGGGTCTCGCAACTAGTACGTATACGTACGACCTGTTATAATAATAAAAGTAATAAATAAAAAACGACCAAGAGGAAAAACCGAAACCTCTTGGCCGTTTATGTTTGCGATGAACAACTAACGCAACTTATAAAACTTATGGTTTTTAATAACCTTTAGAATCTTCTCACCCTTTGTCCAATAGTTGTGCGTGTCGTTGGTGCAGTAATGGTCGGCGTATCCAACAAACGAACGGTCTAGGGTGTCGAGGTTAACGGCAAGGCGTTTGGCGTACTGCGCGGCCTTGGTGTTCTGCGTCATGTGGCGGCGTACTGCTGCGCGGTTGTCATCATCCCATGTTGCATACTTGCGCTCAGTCCAAACGTCAAACTGCGCTTTCTGAAAGCAAACGTCTTTTGCATTGTTCGGCCAATGCTTTGACTTGATGCGTTCCTGTATAACACAGGCCACGCCGTACATCCCAGCCTCTCCCTCGCCACGCGCCTCTCCAAGAATGGTTTGCGCTACGATACGCTGGCCGAGTGTTAAGTCTTGCGCTTGTGCCATCGTGGCAAATCCAAACAAGCACCATGCCGCAATGAACCACGGCACGAGGCCCACAACATCATCACATATATCAAAAAAGGTTTTCATTGTAATAGTCTTTTGGTTAAGGGTTAGCAACATTTCTCGTACCAGTATTCCGAACCGTAGTCGGAAATCTCTCCAGAGAATTCATCGTTGAAGTAGTTTAATTCGCGCTCGGTAGCGGCACGGGCCGCGCCGTTCTCTTCGACGGTGCAAGCGGTTAAGGTGTACTCATCCCAACTGTCTTCGTCTGAGTAAATCTCTACGTCGAAGTCGCGAGCGGTTGTCCATAATTCGTTTAATTTCTTTATGTCGTTCATCTTGGTAATATTAAATCATAAATCTTAAAATCTTACAAGCTTTTTTTTAATCTTTTTTACTGCCCGTAAACCTCTCGGCTGTCGGGCATCATGTCGCGGAAGCTGTCAGGCTCGTTAAAGGTGACTTGCACCACGCTCAGGACGATAGAACCGTCAACCACGTTCACGGGCTTGTTGGCGATTGCTTCGGCCTCGGCCTTGTTGTTGGCTTGCACTTCGTACTCGCTAAAGCGTCCGTAGCGGTCCTCGGTCTCGATTCGGAATGTGTTTTTCATGTCGTTCATCTTGAGAATATTAAACCATAAATCTCACAAACTTACAAGGATTAAAATCAGAAAGTTATTCACAATGTACGTGTACGTATAATACGTGTACGTACTATCTCGGAGGCCCCGGCCCCCGCCGCGAGTACTGTCAAGCAAAAAGTTTGATAAAGTGCAAAAAAAAAGGCCCCCTTTCGGGGGTTGCGTTTACCACCGAGCGGGGTCGTGGTCACAAGGCTCGTACTCACGAACCTCGTGCTCGGCACGGCGAACCATGCGGCCATCATCCTTGAGGATGAGCCACTTGCCACCGCGTGGGGAGGCGGCGACCACACCGAGGTAGCCGCGCATGTCCTCCACTTGCATACCTAATTCAATCATAATGATATTAAAAGGGCGCGATCTCCAAGGCCATCGCGCTGGCCCGTGTGTTTATTCGTAACCGTCAAAGTGACTGCATCCTTGCCAATCGTCTTCGTCGTCGTCGTCGCACTTGTAAGAGTTTTCAAAGTCCGCCCATGTGGCATCTGCCTCGGCAATAATCTGATCCATGTCCTTGCGGTAGCCGTTCAGTTCGACCTTGGTAAGCAGCGGCCCGTGAATGGCCTCCGCTGCCTCCCAGCGTTCCTCACGCTCGGACTGGCGCAGCCATTGCTCGTGCTCGTGCTGCGCGATGTCGTTCAGGTCGATGGTTTCTGCGATTGTTGGCATCATGTCGTTCATCATTAAAAAGAATATAACACACAAAGGGCCGCTTGGCAACCCCTTAATTAAAAAAGTTATTCACAGCGATCTTTGTGGAGCGAACGCCAGCCGTCATTCAATACGTCAATTTCGTTCCTTGGAATCCGACCTTGCCAACCGTCTTGAGACTCAAGCATCCACGAATGCACTCCATCTATACGGTCACGACGCATCAAGGTGAAAGCCATAGGGCAACCACGCCCGTCTTTGAAATCTTTGCCGTGCGGGGTTCCGTGCTGACGGATACGATCCTTGGTGCGACGGGTGGCGGTGAGTTTGGGTTGTAGGATCACTGTCGTGTCATTCATCGAGAGTATTAAACCATAATCCGCGAAAGATTGCAACAATCAAATTCAGAAAGTTATTCACAAAGAAAACCCTTGACTGTGAATAAGTCGCGGGGCGGGGGGCTCGCGGGTAGTACGTGTACGTACATATTTGTCAATGTCTCGTTTCCCTCTGAGTATTTAATTATTATATTTATGTAATAGTATTTTCCCTCTGGGCATGAAAAATCCCCCGACCAAGGTAAATGAAGCCTTGGCGGGGGAGGACGTAAAGGCGATTACATATCAGCAAGCGTAGCTTTTATATAATCAATCCTTTTATCTAGATTCCTAATTTAGCCCTAGCACTTTCAAGACTGGGCTTCCTTTCTATTTTATAGTCGTGGGCTAGAGCCTTGGCCTTAATCTCGGCAGACTCTTTCATGTAATCTTCAACCTGCAGATCAGACGCCTTAAGCAGATAAGACCGCTTAACGGGTGTGAGTTCTGAGTATCCGTGTGACACAGTGAACACGCGGGTTTTGTTGAGCGTTCCAACAACGCGCTCGACTCGCTCGGTGTCGAGGTTATACCATAACTGACCATTCTTCATTCTATTTCCTTTTGTTCAGGGTTTAAGGGTGGGGGGAGGTTTTACCCTCCCCGATTACTTTTCTATTATGCAGCCGATTGATTCCTGCGTCGAGCTTTTTTTCTGACTATTTTCGACACAGGCTTTTTCGATGCTAACTTGGTGGCATTTACCTTGGAAAGGTCATTGATCCCTAGTGAATTCTTAACTTCCTCGGATTGGTTATCAGTACCATCAAAGACCGCCTTGGTTGTTTTGACGATTTGATTATAATAATCTTTATCAATCATCTCGCCGCCGCAATGCCTTTCAACAAAAGTCGAGAATGCAGCAAGCCGTAAGGGGCCAACGGGGTTTTTGGTGTTAATCAATTTAACATTTAAGCCTTCAGCCCGTAAGTCTGAAATTGCTTCTACAGCGGTATTAAGTCCAATTTGCTCCCTAAAGGAAAGCACATCTAGATCAGTGAAGCCTTTAAATTTGGGTAAATCAGTTATTCTTTCATTTTTTCTAACTGTTACCTTTGACCCACTAATCCACTCTGAGTCTGAGTAAACATTACTTGATGTACGCAATCCTTTTGGCGAACGCCCTTTTTGAACTTGGTACGGATTTCCACCGATTCGCTTTGTTAGTTCATCTTGTCCAGTTGCACCTTCGTACCACCAAAGGGTTTTGCCTTGCTTGGTAGTCCATGCGTAGTTAATTCCTCCACCGTCTTTAATGTTTTTTATCACTTTTAGTCTTTCTTCTTTTAGGTTTGTTTGCTTGCGGCCTTTGGGCTTTCCCTTACCGCTAAGTAGATACTACATCAGGTTAAGAATCTAAGCAACATCTTTTTTAAAGAAAGTGACAAATAAATTTTCCCCAATAGGTAGTTTTTCTATTGACGTACTCGGCGCGGGGGGGAGGGCCTCGGACATAGTACGTGTACGTAATACTTTCGTGCTACCCGAAGACTCTCATTAAGATGCACCCCACCAAGATACCCAAAGCAAAGTTTGGTACATTTATATTTATTATGTATTGTTTGTTACTATCTTCCATGATTTTTAATTAGGTTTGAGGTCCACCATTGCGCGGGGTGTTGTAGTTTTTGGGTGCTGGGGCAAGCCTGTTGCAAGCCTTGACGGATTCTGAGGGTTTGATATTTAGACATTCTAAAAAGTCTGACAGGTGACCATTAGGGCATCCAGTCAAAAGACTTTGCCTCATTTTATCTAACATGTCGGCCTCTCTATTAGTCATACATCCCCTTTTAATATAATTTGACAACGCAAACACCTGATGGTGAAAGGCTCTATCCCTTACGAACTCTTCGGGTATACTTGCCACCTCTGGATACCAGTATAGTTCACCACTACCCTCTAAACCCCCCTTGTGCCAATCAAACAAAACCCCATCATATGTTTTATACACGGCAGACATGGATTGAGTCGTGGCTTTACCTTCCTTACTAACACACTGCAATTTGTTAATCAAAGATGGAACATCTTTCAATGCGGTTTTTCCAGTTTTATACTTTCCCTTTATATGGAGAAGGGTTAGCTTTTGGATTGCAGAGAGGGTTTTTGATTGGTGAACTGCTTCTGCGGGATGTCTTTCCAATTTGACCTTTGGGGGTGCTGGTTGCGCCCACTCCTCTCGCATCTGTTTGGTGCGCCCCACTGACTCGTCAATAATTTTACAAACATCAGCAGAGATTTCCTCGCCCATCATTACCTGTCCGTGGGTGTTCATCCACTCGGCAACGTCGAGTTTGATTCTTTCAATCATTACTTTATCGTGTTCCATTTAGTTCTCCAATTTCTTAAAGTTATCAACTACGATTTGGCAAAGCATATCCTCAATAAGATGTCTCTCGTCCATGCTCCACATTCCGTCCATACAGGTGCGAATGTCCTCTTGGATTTGTTCTCCGCATTCTTCTTTGGTCATTTAATTCTCCAAGGTAACGCAGTGGACTGCATCGTTGTCGGGTGTGTAAGAGTATTCACAGTCAATCATGTCACCGTCTCCGCCTAGGGCTTTGTCTACTGCGTCTTGTTCGCTGTTTGCCTCAACATCCCAAGTGGATACATGAATTTCGTTTATCTTTACTCGGTAGTTCTTTTTCATATTAGTCCTCCACGATGTGCAGTCTTGCGACTGTGTTTCCGTTGGTGTCTTGAGCGGATGCGTAGTCACCCGCCTTTGCCGCCATGATGTGCGTGGCGTTGTCGATTAGTCTTTCGGTTACTTGGCGCAACTCAAATAGACGCTCGGCCTCATTGTTTCCAAATGCGGCGTTGCCCATCTCAATTTCAATCAGTGCTTTCATTTCAATAATTAAACCATAGGTTGATGTTAATGACAAGGATTTTTTTGGTGTTTCTCCCTGCGCTTGTAAGAGCCTTTGCCCTTCTTCACTTTATGTTCGCGGGACGCGCTGCCCATGAACCCGTCTTTGTTTACTCTCGCTTTAATCTTCATGCGTCTATTAGATCATAAATCCCACAAACATACAAGACTTTTTTTAGTATGTTACTGTTTCTTTTTCAATGTGACTCGCACCCAACCCTGTACGCCATCCATAAGTAAACATTGGAGTAGCTGGAGCGCGTCCGTCTACTGGGTCGCCGCCCTTGTATAGATAATTAAAGATTTCAGCGCGTGGGATACTGTTCCTGCTGGGATACTTTTTCTGATAGTATGAAAGAATCTCATTGGCATTATCTTTGGGATTGCCAGATTGAAAATTAAAACCTTTTTGATGCCGAAGGGTTCTTATGTTTACAGCATTAGTTTGATAAATCAAAGCATCATCAAAATTATTAAGGAAAAAGGTCAGGTTCTGCATCGGTGTAAGTTTCTTTTCTGGGTAGTCTATGGGGAAACAGCAGTAATCAGCCCACAAAATCAGTCTTTGGTTTCTAACCTTGCAGCCATTGTTGATGTCATCGGCATCCAAGCCACCCCACTGGTAAATGATTTCTACATTTAATTCTTTACCATAAACAAAAAAGTCTTCCCGCTTTGTAATCTCAAAGGGTAGGTTTGCTTTGTTGTCGCCTGTGGTGTTGGCTTTGTAAGTTCCCCAGTTGTTTTCAAAGCAATGCAAAGTAAATTTTACGTTAGGATACAAACAGTTTAGAGTGGTGATGAGCATGGTTTCAAACTTCCAGTTAGAAGCTGGCAAACTAACAATGTAAGAATCAACAGGGTTTTCTTGTAGCTCGCTTTTGATCTGTTCCAGAATTGAGCGTCTAATCTTTGCTTTGGATGGGTTGTTCTCAAGTCTCATAACGCGTTAATTAAACCATCAATCTCACAATCTTGCAAGCACCAATTCGATAAAAGTTATTAACATATAGTACGTGTGCGTACTACTTCGGAGGGGCGGGGGGCCGCGAGATAGTACGTGTACGTATCATATATAAATATTATTATTAAATACTTGGTTTAAAATCTTATTTGCAAGCACGAAAAATCCCACCGCTTGCGCGATGGGATTATTCTTATTAGTCTATTATATAGTTACCATTTAATAAATATGGCTCCAAGAATAGCAATTGCAAAACTTAAATATGCGATTTCAATAGTGCTTCCTTTCGTTTCTTGTTTATCACTTTCAACGCTTCCCCTGCAACGCTTCCTTTTGGCTGCGTACCATGCAAGAGCAACGCGAAACTTTTTTTGCCGAATGCCGCGTGGGTGTCGTCGTGGTCGATCTCCAACCCAAGGTCGGCGGCTTCCTCTTCACTATACACAACGCGAGCTTCTTTCCAACCCTTTTCGTCGATAAGATTATCCCACTTGCCACCACGGGAAGCAGTCAACACAAGGTTGTCAGGCTTTGGAATACCGGCCACAATGGCCAAGCTTTTTGTGTAAGAATAAAAAACTTTGTCGGGGTTGCGCTCGGCCACCATGCACCACGCCAAAAAGTAATTGCGGGAAAAGTAATCGCCGCCAACGTGGACGCGCATGATGTCAAACTTTTCGGGCAGACTCTGGCAAATCAAATCCGCTGCGCGTTCGTGTCCGTCTCGATGGCTCAAGGCGTCCTGTAGCAATTCAAGATTGTGCCAAACAAGCCGACGCAGTGAAGGGCTGCGAGCTTCCGCCGATGCCATGAAGCAGCGAAACTCTGTATCTTCTCCGTCTGTGACTTTGCCCGTGATGCTGTCGGCACGGGACAAGCAATCTTTTGCACCGGGGCAAGTATGCCCTGCGGGAAGGGTGAACGTTTTCAGACGCAAGCCAAGCTTGGCTTTGATCATCTTTTTGAGTTTGGCGTTTGGGTCTCCGAATTTTAAGGTTGTCATATGCGTTTGATTATATAGAGTTGCGATTAAATGTCAAGCGTCATTGTCAGAAAGATTCTCGGCCTTTCCGTGTCCGTTGTCGTAGTCGTTGAAGTGAAACCGCCCACGCTTTGCCTTGTATCCGGTGGTATGCTCAAGTTTATCGTATTCATTCTGTGCGAACTGTCGCGCCTCTGGCAACGCGCCACCCTCTACACCCTTGAACCGTTCGGCCTCGTTGTCGATAAGGTAGAACAAACGGGCAAGCGCGATGCCTTCAACATACTTTTGCTCGGTGGTAAAAAACTGCATCGCATTGTCGGCAAGCCAATTCAATGATTCATTGTCTGGCTCTAGTCCAGCGACACCATAATGCCAAAACCGATAGTAGGCATCCTGCACCTGTTGCTTGTCTTGCCCCTGAATGAAAATGATTGTCTTACTGCCCCACGGTTGCCGCTTCACTTGTACGTTGTTCGTCATGGGGATAATTAGACCATAACAAACAAAACAAAGCAAGCCCTAATCTGAACAAACTTATTCGCAGAATGTGAGTAAGTTTTGCTTGACTGTACTCGGCGCGGGGGGCCGGGGGTCGGCGGATAGTACGTGTACGTACTATTGAGGGGAAAAATATGCGGGAGGGTTTCCCCTCCCGCTGTGGGGATTACTCTCCCGCGATGGTGTTCCCGACCTTCTGAAAAGGCTTCGCAATCATCTTCCGCGTTCCGGTTACCGCGCTCCGCAGTCCGTTCTTGACTCGATTCTTCATGTCAGAAATCAACCTTCCGAAAAGGTCTTCGTCGGTGTGCTTGAGAATCTCCTGCTTCTCAGGCTTGGTAGGCTCTTCAGGGCTGTGAACAACCTCCTGAACGTTATTCATAACCTTGCCTTTCTTTCCATGCTCTTCAGGAAACTGAGGCTCGTGCAGGAGATCAACAGTGCCAGCAATCGTCATCATCTTGGTCTTGGGAGACTTCCGTGCCCAACGAGCAAGGTAGTGTTCCACGTAACGGAGTACGCATTCCTCATATGCGAAAACCTTGGACTTGCTTGAACTTGAATCGTCTTGCCATGCTAACTCGATTCGTTCATCCTTGAAAGCACGGTAAAGGTGCTGATCAAATCTGGAGAATTCTGTCCATACCTTTGAACCTTCGGGCTTTCTAGCGGAACGGATATTGTGACCGCGAACCCATAGCCTCTTGCTAATCGCTCTCAGGGGTTCAAGCTTCATCTTCTGCTCTTCGCCGTGGCGATTCGTCAGGGTCACTGTCTTGGTGCGTCTGCTCATTTGCTGTATTCCTTTGGTTAGTTGTTGGTGGTGGGGTTGTGCCAAGTGGCTACGACATCCTGCGCGTTCTCGTACATGTATTCGATGAAGAAGGTTAATCCCTTATCCGCATCGGGGTCCATAGCGCAATCCCTCTGAAATACTTCATGCATCTCCACGAGGGTGTCGAAGTGGGTGATCGACCAGTTTTCAAACTGGTTCGCCGCGATTGAATCACTATTGATGATCATTATAATAATCTCCATTGGGAGGAGTCTTCCTCCCCGTACAAACCAACCTACATCAGGTTATACATATCCGCAAGCCCCTTTTTGGAGATGCCTATACATCTCGCTGTTTGGCCCTGTTTTTGTGGGGTTTTTTGCTCAACGATTCTGAAAATAATTTTCCGGTAGTGCTGGGTTCGGGCAGGTAAACCCACACCCCATCCCTGCGGACCTCGGCAAACCACGCCTCCCTAACGGCCACCGACTCATCCTCGACCAGCACAAAGCTCTTGTGCCTGTATGGGTTGTAAGTGATCTGCTTCCACTCATGGATTCCGATGCCGGTATTGTAATCGTCGATGAGGGACTCCCGCATTTTCTTTCCCTGCATATAGGCATGGACGTTCTTGCGCTTCTCGTCGCGCACTCTCTCGTTGCCCTTTGGCCCTACTCGCAGGATCGGCTTGTAGATTGCGATCTGTGTAACGTGATCCACCACGATACCCTTGTCGTTCTTCACGCTGTAAACCTTCGTGCCGTCTTCGAGGGTCTTGTGTAGATTCCGATAAACTTGGACTTGGTCTTTCATTTCCACAATCTTACACCCGTTTGTTATTTGATACAAGCAAAAAAATGGGGAGTCTTTCGACCCCCCATTCATATGACAACAACATGTAATAATATGGAGATTATTATATTTGTTTGTTTTTTCTTTCCCACCGAGAGAGGCGAGAAGAAATTAGTGGGAGGTAGGATTTCTGCATTACCTACAAGACCAGTACTCAATACAGTTCAGTTTACCAGTCTGCTCGAACTACAGGGCTCATACGATTGCACTCTACCACTGTTGCCCGACACCTTTCCCCTTGAAGATACAAGGATATTCAGTCACTCCCTTGAAGCCAACCGTCGCCAGCTTCAAATTGTTAGCTATGGCTGTGCCACATGACTGCACTCAGCTTTATGAAGGTTGCGAACCCTCTGTCTTAGGTTTTATCCCAAGGCTGACCATAGCAAGTTGTTCTGCTGGTGCTTCCTCGTCCCTAACAGGGCGCGTACCCCGTTCGCTACGTTAGGCTTGCCAAGACTGTGTTTCGTCTCCCAGCAAAATTAAATTGTTAAAGATCGGAAGGGTTTCCCCTGTCACTGTTTATAGTATAGGATGGTTTGATGTTTTCGTCAATAGTTTTTTCAAGCTTTTTTCCATCAGCCTCACGGATCGCACGGATGATCTTGTTCCACATCCAATACTTGTCGGCATCTTCTTCTACGTCTGCCACTAGCATCATCTTGGGGTCACTGGGCAAGTTAGCCCAAACCTTGCCTTGTTTTGTATCAACTACACTTGTCCACATCAGCCTAGTTTAATATAGATTAAAAATTACCGCAAGCATTAAAAGGTGGTACGTGTGCGTACTACCTGCGGGGGGAGGGGGGGTCGGCGCGAGTACTGTCAAGGTTTTTTATTGTTATTTGCAAGAAAAAACCCCCTGCTCTCGCAGGGGGTTTGGGGGGCGGTGCTACTCTGTCACCGTGATCTGATCAGCCACAGGGATCGCCTTGGTGAGCTTGGTGAACTGGGTTTGGCTACCCGCGCCACGCTCGAAAGCCTTCAGCACTTGATTGCTCATGCGGCTGGCGTACTCAAAGCGGGTTTCCTCCACCTCGTCGGTGAGGTGCTGGGTCACGGCGTTGTACAGGTTGTACAGGTTCGCATCGTGGTTGTCAGACCGCAGCAGGTCGCCGCGATTGTTCCACAACTGAGCCACGCGCTCGCGCACCTTCTCGCTCATCACCTTTTTCTTGGTGAGGTTGGCGAGGGCGTTCAAGCCTTGCTCTTCGTCAATGGCAGTAGAGGCGAGCCGCCCGTACACATCGCCCGACTTGGACAAGAATCCAAGAGCCTTGTCGAGTGCCGAATCGGTGATGAGACTGCCAAGGTCTAGCTTGGTCGAGTGCTTGCTCACCATGTCCACATCCTTCTGCATTGTCTGCATTCCGTTGGTGCAGACGAGGCGCATCAGGCCCAACGCGAACGACACGCGAAGAGTGCGGTCAAACGAGTTCTGGACGGTCAGACGGTAGCCCATGATGTCGCCCACTTGGGGAACCTTGGTGCGGAACTGGTCGCCCGTGAGATCGTACACGGCTCGCATCTTGGCTCCGTTATCGGTTGCGAAGATGTTGCGCTCGTACTTGATACCGCGAGCGGCGAAGGCATCCTCTGCACGACCCACTAGGTCTTCATTTTGAACAATCCCGTAACGCTCGGTGCTGGTTCCAAGTATCTCATTGGTATCAGTCCGCACGTTGGCGAAGATTGGAGTCTTGGAACCGTCTTGGCGGAGCAGTTGCTCAGAAGCCACGTTGAAGTCCCAGTTTGTGTTTTTGGTTTGCTTTGCTGTTATAGGCATGAGTCAATTAAACCATGGTTTGATTTTCCGTGCAACAATTAAATGCATCTAATTAGCATTTTTTTTACCCCTATATAGTAGCCATCAATTAGCCGCTCATTTATGAGTGGCTAATCCATTTGTCAGTCATAAAACGCGAAAAGTGATCGGCAAGTTTCGTGAAAAGGGGGGTTTTCTCCGTTGCGAAATATCGCCAAAACACGAAAATCCCATTGTGCATAACTTGTGCTTGACAGTACTCGCCGCCGGGGGGGGAGGTCCGGGCAATAGTACGTGTACGTATTAAATTAAAATTAATATAAAATTATAATATATATCTTTTATTATTTGATCTCTTAGGATGTGTGATAGATTTATACTTTATTATTTACAAAGATATAATTCCCATAGGGATATTTTATTATTTACAAGCAATAGATTCCCACAGGGATATTTGCTTATTTGTAATTTTATATAGAATGGGGGAATTTTTGTGTTTGAAGATAGTAATACTTAAATAAAATAAGCTTCGCGTACCATTCTTACAATCTTTAATACGGAATAAGCTTCCTAACTTAATGAGGTCAACTTACTTATAATATATATTACACTCTTATTTGGAAATATCCAAAAAAATAAGGGCCACCGGAGGGAAAGACAGTCCTCCGATGACCCTTGGGCTGGGTAGCCTACTCAGCAAGAGCCTCTAAATATTTCTGACCGCAGGAGGTGATCGCTCGACCCGCCGTGGTGATCTCCATGAGGTTCATCTTCTGGAGGTACATCTCAAAGTCGCGCTGCAAGCAAGCCTTGGATAGCTGAGTCTTGGCCGACAGGTAGGTGAGCGAGCAGTCCTTCTTCTCGGACAGGTGACGCAGCACTTGCACCTCAATCGCGTTAAGGCCGAGCGGCAGTATGCCCAGTTGATCCTTGAGTTCAGCCCAGTGCTTGTTGGTGAACTTCTTGGAACGCTTGGACTTCAAGAATATAGCAATGTTGTTTGCCATCTTTTGTGCCGCTCTTGCATTGCCGCGCAGGACAACGGCAATCTTATCAAGCACACCATCCTCAAAGGTCTTGCCCTCGCACACGCGAGCAACTATCCTGCCCAACTCATTGTAGGAATACTCCTCAAGGTCGATCCGCTCGGTGCGATCCATGAGCGCGTGGAAGATGCTCTGGGCCTCGGTGGTGGCAAACATGAAAGTCTGGCGGCTGAAGTCAAAGTCAACCGTGAAGTCCTCATAGCTGAACGAGGTGCGATTCTCTGAGTTGGGGTTGAGAACCGTGAGCAACGCCATCGTCACATCCTTGGGTAGCTCAGATGCCTCATCGAAAAGAACGGTACATTCTTTCTCGTTGATGTGGGGAATCACGATCTGGTTAAAGAACTGCTTGACGCTCTTGAGCGTGGAACAGTTGATCTCCAGAAACTTCTTGGGGCGACCCAGACGCTCCTCGTCGTGGCGAGCAGCAAGGTTCCTGCCTAACTGCTTTGCCATCATGGTCTTGCCCGATCCCTTCGGAGCAACAAACATAAGGTGGGGGATAATGCCACTAGCATCATAACCATCAATAAAGAATTCTAGTTTCTTTTTTGCTGACTTCTGCCCGATAATATTATTGAATTTGTCTTTCATGTCTTTCACTGTTAGTAGAATAATACAGATTAAAAATTAGGTCAATGTTTTTTTTTAAAAATCTTCAACACTTAACTCAACTTTTTCTTCTTCAAATTCTTCCACCTTGAAGTCTGCTGGCTCAAGTGATTCAAGATGTTTGTTATTGTTTTCAGTCTTAATAGGTTTGCCAGTAAGATTCAACTGCTCGGCGTACTTGCGGGACACCATCACGATAGCATCCTCCTTGAGTACCCGATTGAGTTCGCCAAGGTGAACACCAAGGAATGACGCACCCGCGCTGCCTTTTGGTCTGCCTCGCCCTGCCATTATACTTGTTCCTTGATAGTGACAATCGTGGGAACCCAGTTGATCTTTTCGTAGTGATCCATCTCTGCGATCTCACTGACAGCTTGCTCACGAGCCGCCTTCATAACTTCAAGCGTATCGCCGTCACATTCAAACTCTACGGTCATTGGGTATGTTAGTTCTACTTCGTACTTCATGTCTCAATTAAAAACGAATTTAAAATTAAAGTCAAACACTTTTTTTGTTTTTTTTAGAAGGTTAAGATACTCATAATTAAGAAGTCTTTTTTCTTCTTTTTTTGTTTCTTAGTATCTTCGTCACCCTTGGAGCAGAAACGGCCTTTGTCATCTCTTGTTATATTTGGCTCTTTGCTATTCTCAGTGGATTTCATCCCCGCAATTAAAAATGAATTTAAATTTATTGTCAAGTATTATTTAAATAAAAAACCCCCTCGTAATGAGGGGGGTGAACAATAGGAAACAATAAAAAGGCTGGAGTGTTCAGTGAGGGAAATATAAGAAACCCCGTCTACGGCTCTCTCGTAACTCTATTCTCTCAACCTCTTGGAGTAATATAACAGCAACTAAAATAAATGTCAAATATTTTTTATGTATTCTTTTAGCTCTGCTTTGTCTGTTGGAATCTTATTGTAGTTCTTTTTGGGTTTGAACTTTTCGTCCTCTGCTAGTTGACGTACTCGTTTTGCGTGTTCTCTGTGGGTGCGTCCGTTGGCTAGTGGGTCTTCTATTAGTTCCACCTGCTTCCACTCTGGAATCTCCCAGAATGCTTCGTGCCATGCGGCCTCATATCGGTGCGCCCACATCTCTTGTTCTTTAGTTGGTTTCTTTTTTCTTGGCATCTTGAACTCCTTATATAATAGGTTAAAAATAAAGTCAAGCCCATAATTAAAAATTAATTTTAAATTGGACGGTAAAATATTACTTTCTTTTGTTTTTTATAATCATTCAAACAAAGTTAATCACAATCAAATCAAACCAAATCAGCCCAAAGGCGGCATTATTTGGCTAAAGTCAAATAGTAAAAATATTTGGGCCAAAACCATTCCCAGCCAAAAAATAATAATTAAAAACTAATTTAAAATTATAATTAAATATTAATTTTTAATTGGGGGCATACCTTTTAATATTTGCAAGTATCTCTTTCCCAACACAATATTTTACACTATTTTTTTTGTTTTTATTGCCTTATATGTAGTAATTGTATAAGGAATAAGAAGAATAATTATTTATTATTTTAAATATAAATTTTCTTCACTACCCATAAACATTACATACATACAAACAAACACGTTTTCTTTATATATTACTCTCTTATTTAGGCTTATATGAATTGATAAAAAGTATTTGGTAAGAACACAAAAAAACCCCCAAAACTGGGGGCTTTCGCTTGTTTTTAGTCTCTATCGTGGTTGCAGTCTGTTGTGTCAGTGTTTAAAAAGCTGACAACGAAAACAATAACCATCCAGACCATCAATACTTCCATCATATATATACCTAACTTTCCTGCTCATATATGTTAAGGACTGTTTGTTTATATAATTTACCCCACTTTGATACATAACAAGACACTATAACCCACTTCAATCAACGAGTCAAATTATTAATTAAGAAATTTAAATTATCCCCCAGTTAAGGTCTTGTGTCAAAGTTAAATGACAATGTTGTTCTGCCTGTGGATTCTTTTTGTTTTTCCACGGAATGCCAAGAAGAAGAATTAAATAGAATTATATCACCCTGAGTG
>WLWF01000281.1_pt1 | contig 50444 bp, 94 predicted proteins | sample 6718331 | NCBI WGS metagenome assembly WLWF01 (sample SAMN12718692, study PRJNA515312) | sponge metagenome | isolation source: marine sponge | host: Mycale hentscheli | place: New Zealand: South Island, Marlborough, Capsize Point | collected 2003-05-01 | reverse complement strand
GCAGGCGGTACAGCACCCACACTTACTACGACAGCGAGTGCAGCTGATGTAATCGTGTATTTCGTGGATTCTGCAACTCGTATTACAGCTCAAGTACTACTGAACGTATCATGATTCCAGGATCTGCAAGTCCATTACTACTGATCTCAGCTGATAGTGACTTCGCCATTAAACGTAGTCTTAGGTTCAACTCAGCAGATTCAGCGTATCTCAATCGAACCCCAAGTGCTGCAGGTAATCGCAGGACGTGGACTTGGAGCGGATGGGTAAAGCGTTCAACGGTAGATTCTACAACTTATGTATGGGGAGTATATTATGGTAATCAAACAAGATATCTTTTATGTCGATTTAACGGAAGTGAAAAATTAGACATTTTTGGTGGTGACTATTCAACCGGATCATCAACAACTCAAAACTTTCGATTTGTCACAACTGCTGTATACAGAGATCCGGCAGCCTGGTATCACTTAGTTTTTGCTTACGATACAACCCAAGCAACTGAGTCAGATAGGTTTAAAATTTATGTTAACGGTGAATTAATAACTGCGTATGACACTAGCAGTTACCCAGGATTAAATTCTGAGACATATGTAAATAGCACTTCAAACCACTTTGTCGGGGCTTATACGACAACTGATACTTTTGACGGCTACCTAGCCGACGTTCAGCTCATCGATGGTCAAGCATTAGCGGCGACAGATTTCGGGGAGACTGATGACAACGGTGTGTGGCAGCCGAAGAAGTTTGCTGGTGACTATACCTTACCTGCAGGCCAGAATTACAGTGACAACAATCAAGTTACCGGTTCATCCGGCCTTACAAATGTTGAAAAAATGTTTGACGGGCTTGCCACAACGACTGACAAAGCAACAGTAGGCTTATCAAGTGACAACTTTATTTTATGGACTCCAACATCACCTGTTAGTTACAGCAGCTCAGTAGAGGTATATACTTATGCCACTTCTGGATATAGCATTACAAACTATTATTCATTTAATGGAGGAACTGAGACAACGTTCGGGGCTGCTGCTAACGGTTTTCTTTGGACAACTGTCGCCACCGGCAGTGGCAGCATATCAAGCATAAAAATAAGACTAACGCGAAGTGGGTCAGCCTCAGCCGTTGGCTGGTCTGCAATTAGAGTTGATGGGGTAATTTTAACTAATCAAGAGGCACAAGGCACAAACTCTTTCCACCTCGACTTTGCGGACAACAGTTCAGACGCTGCGCTTGGTACGGATACAAGTGGAGTCAGCCCTGCCAATACGTGGACTGTTAATAACTTGACTGCCAGTGAACTACAAGGCCAAATTTACAGTCAAGCAACTGGAACAGCAACAAGCGCATTCTCTAGCACAAATTTTGTTGGAAATTTTCCGTCTGATGGTTCTGGAAATCGTATCTATGATGTTAAATTAAACACGAGCGTAAGCACCGTAACATTTGGTTATCAATATGGATTTAACGGTGTTGAAATTCTTGTGTCAAATGACGGCACCAACTGGACAAGTAAAGGTGTCCAGGGAGCAACTTATACCACAATTAGTGATAGCAATCCGTTTCAATATGTACGTTGGTATATAGCTGCATCATGGGTCTTTGGAATTACCAATAATCCTGCCAATACTGATTCCCTAGTTGACACCCCAACCAACGGCGACACAGTAAGTGACACTGGAGCGGGCGGAGAAATAACTGGCAATTATGCGACGTTCAACCCTTTATTGAAGAGAGATAGCAATATAACTTACAGTCAAGGTAACTTACAAATTACATCTGCAACAACTTACAGGAGTGCATGTTCTACAATTAATCTTGACGGTGGTAAATGGTATATAGAAGCTACATGTACTACGATTTCCGACAACCTCTACAACTTTGTAGGAGTAGTAACGCGACCTGAAGTCATAAGTTATCCAGGAAGCAATAGTGGCGACGATGGCTTTGGTTACTACGCTGGAAATGGAGTAGTCTCTGTAAATACAGCAACTCAGGCAACATATAGTACCTGGACCACGGGAGATGTTATTGGCCTTGCTTATGATTCTGCTACCAGAAAGTGTTGGGTCTCAAAGAATGGTACTTGGCAGAATAGTGGTGATCCTGCGAACGGCACAGGTTCAGTACATACTGTTTCTGGCACAAAAGACGTGTTTTACGCAGTAGCTGCTGGCACGAATGGCGTAATGACCGCAAACTTTGGCTCTAGACCCTTCGCGTATGCGGCACCAAGCGGCTACAAGGCTTTAAACACTTCTTCGTTACCGACCCCAACGATTGCGGATGGCAGTCAGTATTTTGATACGAAGTTATATACGGGCAATGGCGGCACACAATCAATCACGGGTTACAATTTTTCTCCAGACTTTGTGTGGTTAAAATCTAGAAACCAAGCCTATAACCATTATTTCTATGATCAAATTCGCGGTGTTGCACAAACCCTTCAACCTAACAGTACAGGCGCAGAAACAAATCAGAGCACTACATTAACGTCGTTTAATTCTGATGGATTTTCTTTAGGAGACAGAACTGGAGTTAATAGCAACAACAACACATTTGTCGGCTGGGCGTGGGACGCCGGATCTTCCACGGTATCTAACACTGACGGCACGGTAACTTCACAAGTCAGAGCATCGGCAGCAAGCGGTTTTTCAATTGTGTCTTGGACCGGAACAGTGAACGCAACAGTGGGCCATGGTTTAAATACTGCCCCAAAACTTGTAATTACTAAGAGGCGTGCTGCTACAACAAGTTGGCGTCCTTGGAGTTCTGAATTTTCTGATATAGCAAGAAATTATTTAGGTTTTACTAGTGCTGCGCCGGGCACTTTTGGTAGTGCATATTGGGGTTCTATGACCTCAACCACTATTGGCCTCAAGGGTCTTTTAGACAACAACAATGGTGACATGATTGCCTACTGCTTCGCACCTGTCGAAGGGTATTCAGCAATAAGCAGTTATCAGGGGAATGGAAACGCGTCAGGTCCGTTTGTTTATACCGGCTTTAAACCAGCATTTATTCTTTTGAAAAATATATCCAATGCTGCAAGTTGGCGCATTCATGACAGCGCAAGAGATAGTTTTAATGTAAGTGCAACCGGCTTAGCTCCAGACACTTCTAGTGCCGATGCAGTTTCTAGCACGAATATTATTGATTTTTTATCAAATGGATTTAAATTAAGAGGCACAGGCGGAAGCACTAACTCATCAGGAAATACATATATATATCTCGCATTTGCTTCTAATCCGTTCGCCAGCAATGGCGGGCTTGCTCGTTAAACAAACTAATTACCTAAATTCAAAACGTTAAAATAGTAACATCAGAGAAATTGTCATGCTTATCTTAAACGGAAAACCTCTATCTTACGACCGTGCTTTTACGCATGCCGGAATTCAGTATCCAGCAAATTGGTTGAGGTTATCATCACTTGCAGAAAAACAAGCTATTGGCATTACTGAAGCAGCAGATGATCCCGTTTATGATCAAAGATTTTACTGGGGACCATCAACTCCAAAGCAACTGAATGATGTAACAGAAACAGTTGATGGCGAAGAAGTTACTACTACTGGACTAAAAACACTTTGGTCGAATATGCAAGATGATATCTCTAATTCTTTACTAGCCACCAGTGATTGGCGGGTTGTAAAAGCTAGTGAGACTTCTACTGACATTTCAACAGTATGGGCAACATATCGTGCTGCCGTACGTACTGCATGCAATACACGTCAAACAGAAATCTCAAATGTAACAACCGTAGAAGCATTAAAAGAGTTGTTTTACGGAGCAGCTGAAGTTATTCAGACTAGAGAACAGCAACAAACAGATGCTGATGGCAACGGTGTAGTAGACGATGATGGCAATCCAGTAATGGAAAATGTTAACGTTACAGAAGAGCAACCTCGTTTAGATGCCGATGGAAATGCTGCAGTAGATGAAGACGGGAACGCAATTACAGACACAGTAAATGTAATTATTGCTAATCCTGGATTAGCAACTGCATGGCCTACTGCCCCTGCTTGAATTAGTTAATTTCTTTCAAACAGATTTCATAGTAATGCTGCCGATCAGCAAGACCGTTAGTGCCCCCGTTTACACGACGTGTGACTGCCAATACATCAGCACCACTATCAATAAGATCATTCATCTTATTATCCATCCACCAGTAACCTGCTGAGGTGAATGGATATGTTTCTGCTACATAGTCAACACCTTCCATGACACGTGGGTCATTAAGGTATTTTGACAGTCGAGAATAGTTATATTTACCGGTCAGTTGAATGTATCCTGCTCCTTTGTATTTAGGACCATCGGTTGGACCATTCTGCAAATCAGAACGATTGTTATATGCTTCTCCACTTGCCAGTTCTTTCTTATAACGCCCACCTCCACTTTCATGTGCTGTCTGACTTAAGAAATGACGAATACGAGCGGGAGTAGTAATCTCATACATATCAAGGCATTGATTCATCTCATCAATTTCTAGATCTTTAATCAAACTTTCATTGCACTGCCATACAGCTGCTAGTTGTTGCTTAGTGATGTGAACAGCATTTGTGGCTGTAGGTGGACCCTCTGTAGGTCCATCACGATACATCTTGATCCATGATGATTCAGAATCTTTACTGACTAAATCTAAATAACGATATAACTCCTTTGCAGCAGCTACTTGATGTGGTTTATTATCAAAATACTTAAAGAAATTTACAAACTCATCTACGGTAATCTGGGACATAAGATATTATATTGCTATTGGTATTCTATCTACAATAGATATATCAAGAGTACTAGTTATGACATCAGAAGAACGCAAACAGTTTTGGAACTCTATTGAAAGTGGTACTAATCCACTGCTCTCAGTAATGTCTGGACTTGTGGAAAAATGGGGTATGCCAGCAATTGTGATGGCACTAGGAGATGTTGCAGTAGTGCTGTCAGAAGATGCTATTGACGCGTCTAACTTAACCCCAAATCAACGGGGGTTAATTATGAGTTGCTGTGCTCAGGTTTCTAACCTCAGTGATCTGATGCATGCAGAGATGGATCACATTGCTGCAAATCAGTGAATAAAGACGAGCGTGAAAATTGGGAAAAAGTAAAAGAAGCTTTAGAAGAAGCTGGTAAAACAGATAGCTTCTATTACAAACGCGCAATAGCAATTTGCAAAGGCAATGACGATCCGTTAGATGAGACGTGGAAATAGTACCTATACCTCCAGCCTTTCCAATACCTCAGGCATTTAATGTCCCAGGACAGCCTTTAGATACTCCTGATTTTTCTCTACCTGCGTGGGTTAATCCTCCCAATAGATTAGATAATATTAAAGAGTTAGTGCCCCCTTTTATTCCTGAACAAAATAATCAAAAGGAGGAAACATCAGAAGAATCTGAAGATACAGAAGAAAAAGAAAAAGAAAAAGAAAAAGAGAAAGAAGAGGACAAGAAAGAGGAGTCAGAAAATTCACCTCTTGAAGGATTAGCAGCTCCAATAAATACGCCTAAAATACAGATACCATTTGCTAATCAACAGCAAAATCAACAACAGGTTGAAGTTGAAACAAGATTTGATAACTCAATAATAATTCCAGGCATTGATTATGAAATGCCTTTACCTAGTACAGAGGTTATGGTGACTGCTGCGACAACAGCATCGATTGCAGCTGTGGTATCAGTGACTGGAACACTCGCTGCTAAAACTGTGTTTGATTATTTACTTAAACTAATTAAACCTGCACTTAAAGTTGCAGTTAATAAGCTTGCCAAAGCAAGAGGCAAAACAACAACTAGTTGGGCTCGTCAGAGGCTACAAGAACGTCGGCACAAATAAGATAGAAAGGACTATTTTTATGTATAGAATATCCAGACTTATGAATATTAATGCATTCTTTAATTCGTACTAGCTCATAATCAAGCCTACCTTTCTCTAACTTCTGCTTTGCCATAGCTTTGCAAAGTTCAACAGCACCTCCATCTAATGGCATAGACAAACTTACTTGTCCACCATAATTTCTGTTAGTTGTATATACAGATGTAAAAGTTTCTGTTTGTAGGTAATAAGGTGTAATGCTAATTACTGGACCATTACAGAAGTGATTACCGCCAAAAGACTGTGTACTAAGAGAACCTTGATTAATCTGCACAGCCTGATTGGCAACTGAACCACTTATTGCGGCTTGTGGATTTGCAGCAACAGTAGTCCCTTCAGCACATACTGGAGAACAAAAGATTATTGAGAGAAGACCGATAAGGTATTGGTAACCGTATCTGTTTCGATTGTACGAGATATATCTTCTGTTTCCACTATGCCTGCTGCTCTGGTTATGATTTCTAGTTGCCATGGTTCTGAAGTATCAACAATATGAAATTCGGTGCCGGTATCTACAATATCTACAGCAGCACCATTAGAGTCTAATGCTTTAACATTATCTCCATTCCAAGTTTTAACTGCACCACCAAATCGCTCAATAGCATTAGTTTCAGTAACAGTCTGAGTTGCTGTCACTGTTTGCGTCATTGAACCAGTTGTAAAATTCGGCGTAACAGATTGAGCGTACGCAGGACTTCCAATAAGTAATAATAGAAATAAGAGCTTCACGATATTTGAGCATAAAGTTCTTTTCTTATTGTATCTTTTTGCAGAGTGTATTCTAATGGACAATAAGTCAACTAAAAATACTATTCAAGCATTATTTATAAATTTAATTCCTGCTGCTGTACTCACGTGGTCATTAGCGGTATTGACGGCAAGTTATTTTGGGATGGCAAAGAGTGTTGACTCTGCATTTATAAGTTCGTTGGTGACAACTGTTTTGGCTAGCTATGGAATAACTAAAGTGCAAAAGCCTCAAGAGAAAGAAGATAAAAAGAAAGATGATTTTTAGTTAAAATAAATAAAGTGGATTGTAGTTGACTATGGCAGATAGAGCTAAAGCTAAATCAAAAGCTAAGTCATATACTAAAAGCAAAAAGAAAGGTGCTATGGATGGCATGACCGTTAAAGGTGGTCACAAGCTATCAGTTAAAAGGGGTGCTGGATTAACAGAGAAAGGACGTAAGTCTATTAACCGTCGAACCGGTTCAAATCTAAAAGCACCTGCTCCTAATCCAAAGACTAAAAAAGATGCAGCTCGCCGTAAGTCTTTTTGTGCCCGTTCTCGTGGATGGAAAGGTGAACGCGGCAAAGCTGCACGTAAACGGTGGAACTGCTGATGGATTATCAAGATCGCAAAGCGCAAGCTAACTTAGGTAAACACGTTACCTATCACCAAGAGAGCTGCCCTAAAGCAACTCAAGATGTGCACGAAAATACTAAGAATCGAGATTGGACAATCGATAACTTTGGTTATGGTCCAATGAACCCAGACTTCCCAAACGATGAGTTCTGGGAAAAGAAAGCAGACATCTTCCATACGTCGATAGAAGAAGCAAAGTCAGCTCGGTGTGGTAACTGTGCTGCGTTTGATCAGACGTGGAAAGTCATGTGCTGCATCGGTAAAGGCATAGGCACAGATGAAGAGCCATATGTTGATCCACGTAAAGTCATCATGAAAGCCAACATTGGTTATTGCCAACTCTTTAAATTCAAATGTGCTGGTGATCGTACCTGTGATGCTTGGGTGCATGGAGGCCCTATCACTGATGAATGCTTACCTAAAAAAGAATATAATCAAGAGGGGTCAGATGTGAATAACGAAATGAGCGAAATAATTGAACAGTTGCATGATGCATCTAATAAGCATAAAAACCAAGCAATTCGACTTGCCTCATTAAAGGAGAATATGTAATGTCTCAATCAACTAGATCAAAAGCTAAATCTAAAGCAAAGTCTCGTGTTAATGAAGCTGGTAATTACACCAAACCTGAATTACGAAAAGGGATTTTTAATCGAATTAAAGCAGGTAGCAAAGGTGGAAAACCTGGTCAGTGGTCTGCCCGCAAAGCACAGATGATGGCAAAAGAATATAAAGCCAAAGGTGGCGGGTATAAAGACTAATGGCTAAAGCAAAATCACAAAAATCATTAGATAGTTGGACTAAAGAAGATTGGGGTACTAAGTCTGGCAAAAATAGCACTCAAGGTAAAAAAGCAACCGGTGAACGCTACCTGCCTAAGAAAGCTAGGGAAGCTTTGACTGATGAGGAGTACGCGAGAAGCACTGCTAAAAAACGTGCTGCTGCTCGTAAAGGTCAGCAGTTTAGTAAGCAGCCTAAAGATATTGCCAAAAAAACTTCTAAGCATCGTTCCTGATGGCTAAAGAATCTCGCAAGAAAGCAAAAGGATTAGCTAAGGCATTTAAAAAAATGTCGCATGGTAAAAAAGGTGGAACCAAAGGAACCTTCACTGCTGCGGCAACAAAAGCTGGTCATCCCGATACACCAGAAGGTCGTAAAACATTTGCCAATTCTGTGCTTAATGACCCAGATGCATCTAGTAAAATGAAGAAGAAGGCTACCTTCTATAAAAACATTATCAATAAAGACTAATGCCTGGACATAACATGAAACCCGATTTCCTTGATATCGATGGGGACGGTGACAAGCAGGAACCTATGAAGGATGCTTCGCAAGAACCTGATGCACAAGATTTTAAGGACAAAAAGATGCGCAAAGTCATGCAACGCGGTAAGGGCTAATGGCAGGCGCAATTACAATCACAGGGTTAAAGACGTTCAAAGATCAATCTGGCGACCTCACTTTAGTTTCGCCAACGACTACTGACCGTCCTGTCAATTACTTCAATGTTCCTCGCTGGTGGTGGAATGGTGACAACACGATCTACGAAAGCTGCGTGCGCGTAAACAACAGTGACAACAGCGAGTCTGTTTACATCGCAGTTTCTGACTCCAACCCACATTTAAAAGTGGAGTGGAACGGGTCTGCCTATGTATTTGACGGAGATGACAAGCGTAAATACGTCACTCGTATTTTTGTTACATCAGATTCTGCCTTGAAGGTAGGCACTGATTACCGAGTACCTCTACGCGGAGCGGCAATTACAGCAGTCAGTTAGTGATAAGCAGAGCTGATTATTACTGCCGCTGAAGTATGGTAAGTTGTTGTTCGCGCTCGGCTGTAATGGGGTTCGATTTGAACCCACGCTGCTTCTAGACCCAACCCCACATTAAATGGGGTTTGTTAGTAGCTTACAGATGAGCGTTGCTTATATTAAATGAATGAAATGAACGTGCTGACCCTGGCCGAAACGACTCGAAAGCTTTATCAGCATCGAGTTAAAGAATCGACCTATGCCAACTGGCTCAAAGCAGTTAGGCCAATCGGTTCACTGACCATTGATCAAGTAACAGATGATGTAGTCAGAGCACAGCGAATGTACTGGCTAACCGAAACATCCCAATCAACAGCCAAGACGCGACTTAGCAGCCTTAAAGCAATCTGGAATAAGGCAAGAAAAATGAAACTAATATCTGGAAAGAAATCAGATAATCCTTGGTTGGATGCTGACGACGGTTTAGTAATTGAAGCAAGGGATCCAGAGTTCTACCCATGGGAACACTATGAGTACTATCACAAAGATCCGTACTTTGTTTTTTTGTGGTTCACGGGAGCCCGAATCAGCGAAGTAGCAGGGCTAGATCCAAAGAATATTGTTCTAAAGTCAGCCATACCTCATTTCGCATTCGAAGATCAAGAGAATCGTGATTTAAAAAATCGCCCTTCTAAAAGAAAAGTGCCTATACACCCTGCTTGTTTTCCATTGATTCCTAATTTTCGTCAATCGAAGGCTTTGCGTCCTGGCCATGGATGGAGTTATCAATTTAAAAAACGAATGAATCTACCAAAAGGAGACGCAGCACATACTCTGCGGCACAGTTTTCACACACGTTGCCGTGATGCAAAAATTGAAGAGTATATGATTGATATTATTACTGGGCACGCCAAAAAATCAATAACGGCACAATATGGTAAGACCCGACTTCATCTGATTGATGCAGCAATACAGAAACTACACTAACTACGCTAGCTCCTATATACTGTTTAATAAATAGTGTATAGGTAGTAGGTAGCTAGGATTAACGATATAGGTATATAGAAAACCTCGTAGTTTGTGTAGCAAAGTAGTTAGAATGATGTCAAACCTTTAACTATATAACAATGGCAATCTTAGAATCTGCAATCTTTTGGATCGTACTTGCAGCTGCTAGTGAAATCATTGCTCTGACTCCACTGAAATCAAACAGCATGATTCAGTTGGTAGTTAATGCTCTTAACTCCATGAAGCCTGCAAAAAAGGACTGAGCAATATCCCGAAGGACGGGAAATGGCTATTTCGATTTAACACTCGGAGCCCGATGGAAACACTCCAACGGAAGATCCGAGCTAAGAAATTTTATGCGACACTTCCTCATAAGTTAGACAACGCAGTAGAAGACTATAAAAAAGAAGTTCCGGAAGAGGACCCAGAACTTGATTGGGAGTTCGAAGAAGTAGGAGAATTTGGTCAAGACGGCTGGACTATTTCCTACAGTCATAAGTCAATGCAAAGGGATTAGTAATCTCCAAAATCACTGTCGTCATCTTCACAGCCATAGTCGATAAGAATCTCTTCTCCAGCTGATATATCTTTCACTGCGTAATGCCGCATGACTTGATTGACAGTGTCAAGTTCGTATGTCGCATTATTGTCTACAGAGTGATTATAAATTGCAGCAAAGCCAAACCCAAGCACTAGGTCGTTTGTGCCTGGATTATCGTAAGAATCATAGGTATAGCGAGCAACTACATCTGCTCGTTTTTTAAGTTCTTTATATGGAAATGTGCAGTAAGGGGATTCTTGCAGTACATCATATTGAGCTATATCATTTTCAGCAAATACACCCCATCGGTGAATTTCGGACCTAGAAATATAAATATCGGGATTCAGATATAACTCGTCAAGTTTTAAATTCATAGTTATAGTTTGATATGCCTTAGTCTAAAAACTTTAAATTAACAATGTGAGATAGAATAAGTAAAAAGACTGGCGAACAGTAGTGTCATGGTCGAAGCAATAGTTAGTGCAAGTTTGGCCGTACTTACAGGCGGTTTTATTTTGACTTCCAGGATCAACAGCAAGATTGAAACCGTCAGCAGACGCGTTGATGAAGTCGAACTATGTATGGCACGATCATATATTTCTAAAAAGGATTTTGCTTCTACAATGGAGCGCGTTGAAGCACATATGATTCGTATCGAAGATAAGTTAGATGAACTTGTGTTAACTCAAACCCGGTCCCGTTGATACTTAAATACACAAAAGGAACGGAGTTACGTTACATTCTTAGTAAGTTCCTTAAATAAGAACGAATGGGAATTGCTGAAGACTGGTCAGACCTAATGTTTGACCTCTCCTGTTTATCTAAACAGGTAGCCAAGCGCCGGTTTAAAAAGTCAATTAAATATGGTTGGGGAGGCTTGTGTGCATATTGCAGATGCAATAGGGCTACATCTCTAGATCATATAAAACCAAAGTCTAAGGGAGGCGATAGTCTCCGAAGTAACTTACTCCCTGCCTGTATTGAATGTAATCACTCAAAAGGGTCAGAGCCTTGGCTAGTATGGTTTAAACAACAGTCGTTTTACAACGAAACTGCACAAGAACTTATTGAAGAATGGATTACAAACAAACGGTTTATTGAGGAAGAATTAGATGACAAGCCCACTTACCATCGAACAACGGTTTGCACTCACAAGAGCACGATACGAAGTCACTCGAATGAGCAGACCTGCATTGGAAAAAACGGCCTTACGACTGCTTAAATCACGAATGGAGCAGAAGAACGGAGTACAAGAAACGTTGATGGCAAGTGGAATTGTATTCAAGATTGACGAGCAACAAGCAGGGTTACCTGAAATTATTTCTGAACAAACGTTTTGTGAGTTACTAGAGCTGTCAGCTGATGCATCAGAAGAAATGTCAACTGACATTATGGATGAAGGATGGGAAGATGATGACCTAGAAGATGATGGCCTACAATTTGTTTAATTGAGCTAGACTTTACGAAGTTATTTAATATCAATGGAATATATTATTGGACCAGTAATCTCATTGCTTGTAGCTTTTAAGTTTGTTGATATGAAGCAGAAGGCTCTTCAGACAAAACTAAAAGATACACGTGAGCAAGTCGCATTTGTACAGATGCTTCTAGAGCAAAGAGAAACAGAGCTGCCAAAGAAGCTTGTAGCAACAATGGTTCCTCTTGCTAAAGAAGTCAAAAAGCTCAAAGAAGAAGTAGGCATTCAGTGAAGAAAGTAAAACTTCTGAAGTACTTCAAAAAGTTCACAGAGAACCCACATCACCTAGCAGCAATATCAATACTTCAAAACGAGTTACCAGATCATTTACTGAGCAAAGATGCAGAGTGGATCGTATGCTTTGAAGCTGAAGTCGAATGTATACCTGGGTTTCCAAAGTATAATAGATAAGTATTAGTAGGAATCTATAGTGGTTGATAGAAGGCGCTTACGACAAGGTGATTCCTATACGCCCAGCAGTCGCGGACCAGCATTGGCTAAACAACGTGCTGCTCAATATAGATATAACCAAAGTCGTAAACCATTTAGAACTGAACAAGCGCCAGGCACAGGGGGCTTCACAGGAGGCTTAGGCACTCAGATTATGCGTAATCAAATGGAGTCATACAAAAAAGCAAGAGCAGAATCTTTCCGTCCAGAAACTGAGGTCAAGCAAAACCTCTATGAAGAATTTACGTCTTAAGCTACTTGTTTGATTTTCTGCAAGCGACTAAAGCCTTGCTTGGCAATATCCATGGCTTCATCAAGTTGACCACCATTGATCAAGTCGTAAACAGTATCTCGAAAGATATCACCTATATCACCAATACCTGCTGCACGAAATCCATCTTCTGTAGCATCTGCTAAAGCCATTACTTGGTCTTCTGCTGTGACACGGTCAGCAATGCCAAAGTCTAATTGCATTGGCCTACCAGTCATTTTGTTCTGCATCATATTGTCTGCTTTACGGTCATCTAAGCGCACACCTTTAAGTGCCAATTGACCTAGCTGCTGCGATGAACGTACATTAAACATAGGATTTGCAGGATACAAACCTTGAATAGATTGCACAGGTTCAAAGTTACGACGTACATCTTCCATTTCAATACGGTCACCAATGCCGCCAGTAAAGCGCTCTACACCAGCAACACGAGGTGCGAAACCCATATCTGCTGCTACTGATTGCAGATTAGCTTCTTGAACAAAATCATTGTCAAATCCACCAGGCACTCCTTGCTTCATTACATTGCCTGGCCTGTCTGACTGATATACAACACCATAAGCACCGCCACCAATAGGAGTTGAACGATTATCTTTTAATTTACCTTCTCGTAAGAAATCATTAATTAAATCGCCAGCTTTACGCATTTATCTATTACATAGTCTTTAACTATTGTAGAAGTTATCGTAATTAAGTATCCACCAAATAAGAACACAGGTTCCTACAACATCAATTGCTACGAATGCAATTACACTCCATACAGGGTCAGACATGGTTATATAAGAAGACAAAAAAAGACCTCCGTTAGGAGGCCATATAATTTATTTTTTAGAAGCGGAAGGTACCGCCAACCTTGGTACCCAATGCAAGGGTATCCAACTCAAATGCTTGGTCTTCAGTGATGAATACGACTTCTCCGTAGAGTTCAACATTAGTAGAAAGATCTGCAACAATACCAATTTTACCTGATACTTCTGTCACAGCATCTTCATCTTTGGCGTGAATAATGGCAGGGCCTGCTTGTACATAAATAGCAGCATCTTCACCAGTTTGCAGTTCGTAACCTGCATGAACTTCGGTGATTCCTACTTCAAATTCGTCAAAACCAATCCACTGAGCATTGTTCTCAATGTTGGCGTAAGGTCCGGCAAATGCTGGTGCAGACAAAGCAATTAATGCGCCTGCAGCGAAAAAAGATTTCATGATAATAGTAACTAGTATGAATAGCGATTTGTACCTATCGCTTCAATTATTATACGTATTAAATAAACAAAAAAAGACCCCCACCGTTAGGTAGGGGACAGATAATTGATTGAATTATTTTGTATAAGTGTTACCACGATATGTAAATGTTCCGTGGCGATCTTGTGTAATCCAGTTGTTTACTGTGGGAATACCACGGTAACGAGTCTCAGAAAGACGATGAACACGTAGTTCGTTCTGTGCGCGATTGAAATCACGGCGTGCATTTTCGATAGCACGAGCTTGTAATTGGGTCATTGGAAACTCCATAATGAGGTGTAGTTTCCCGTTCCTTCCCTCCATTCGTGAGGTACTTGCGTCTGCTAAATGTCAGCAGATGAACGTATTTATATTGTATCTATTGTTATAGGTTTATGGCGAACATCTACTAGCTAGACATTCTGCGAAAGTCAAATTCAAAGATCGAACTTTGCAAGAAACATTTTAATTTAAAAAGTTCTTCTTGATCTACTTCGCCTTGCCCGGTCCACTTTTCTAATGTCATTGCTACAGCAGAATGGAGCGCACGAATTGCACGCTCATTAAACTCACAAGCAATATGAAGTTCTTCCATATTGTGATTGTATCAATCAGAGCGTAAGTAGATACTTATTCAGCTGTTCACGGTATGAACTAATATTATGATCTTGAATACGATCTAATAGCCGGTCGTTTGCATCTTCAAGCATGATCACAGGTGCTGTGTGTACATAGCCTGTAACCCATGGAGGTGTAAGAGGAACAATGTCATCTCCATGCCTATAACGATATTGAGTGAGCTTGTTGAGTCGCTCTCGTAGACAACGGTTGCCCGGACGTGGAGCACCAAAGGTCACAATAGTCAGGCTTGGGAACCTTTCTTTTAGAAGATCCGCTAAGCACACAGCAGAAGCACCACCTAGAGAGTGCCCTGTAAGTACTAGTTTTTTGTCATCTTTGAGGGAATGTCCTTTTGAGATGGCACGAACCATGGTTCTCTCAGCATTAGCCTTGAATCCACGATGCATTCCGTTTGCACGAAACAGGAATTTAATATTAGTAAACCAATCAATCTTTTCTTTTGTACCTTCAATAGCAAAGATTTGATATCCAGGAATGCTTTCATCAACAATGTAGTCAAGTTCTTCTGAATACACTTTTTCGCATAGCTCAGCACATTTACTGAGCAATAATTTAGTATCTGAATCCATATCTGTATATAAGACTATGTATATTTTAGTGAGTTGCAGCCCAGTTATCGCCGTTATCTGCAGCAGCAGTAATCGGGACACGAAAGTTATAGTATTTTCCTGACATTGGAGCAGCCTTTACCAGCAACTCTTTGACACGATCAACTTCTGCAGGGATGACAGATAGCTGAACTTCATCGTGCACATAGGCACAACGTGTGTAGTCATGATCATAGACAAGTCCAGCTTCATCGAGAAGATCTTGTCCGATAACACACCATCTCTTGCTCAGAATTGCACCACATGACTGCAGCAAAAAGTTGAGTGAACTGTGTTCTGCACGACAGAAGATAGGTCTACCGTCAAGTGCTTTGAGTTGTCCAGCACTACGTACCTTAGCTTTGACAGCGTTGACTAATGGTTCAAGACCTGGAATAGCATCTAGGAACTTACGACGTAGCTCAGTACCCAGTGATTTCTTCTGAGCATCACTCAATTCAGGATGCAAAATATGACCCAACTTAACATCTCCAGCGCCATAGATGAACCCATAGACCAGGGACTTTACTTCAGATCTTGAGCATCCCACACGCTCTGCATTTTGCGTATGAATATCTCCATTAACTACGACATCAGCAAAGGCCCCTTCATCAAAGACGGCCAAATAGTGCCCAAGCGCCCTGAGTTCTAGGCCTTCTAAGTCAGCTCCAACCATCACCATGCCGGGGTGAGGAATGAATAGTTCACGTGCCCAGGGTGCAGATACGACCTGGCCCAGATTTGGAGATCGATGAGCATTTCTACCACTGATCGTTGCTAGGGAACAGCTGTGATGAATGCAACCATCATCAGCAATCGTATTGAACCAGGAGTTTGAGCCTTCAGACAATTGGCCCATCCATTTTTGGAGAGTAAGCAGACGGATAAACATCTCGCACTCTTCGTGGAGCTTGAGGTTCTCTTGCTGCAGTGCACGGTCACGCAGTTCGGAAAGGGCTGCTTCATCTACCTTTGGCTTGCCTGTATCGGTCACCTTGGTAAATCGAGCATTACTAAAATTCTGTAAAGCCCATGCAATGTGCTGGCGACTTGTGGGATTAAAATCAAGCAGCTTTGTCATAGGCGCACCTGCTACATAACCTTTAGTTTTATTTGCACGCTTAGGTGTGTAAACCTTGCCGGGAACATAAATAAATCGCTTAGCAATCTTATCTTGCAGTTGAGCCATTTCTTGCTCGAACTCACCACGTACACGTTCGGCAGCCTGTAGATCAAAACGGAATCCACTGGCTTCTTGTTGCGCCATGATGGAAGCCATACGCATTTCTAGTGCAACACAATCAATCACTTTCATTTGTTTCTGTATCCTCAGTAGAATTATTTTTGTTAAAACCGAACTTAAGCTTTGCAGCTTCTTCTCGTTTTTTTACTCTTTCTTTCTGAGCTAATTTAGCAACACTCTCCATAACTTTTAAGGTGTCTTCAGTAGATGCACGTTCAGGCATACGTTCATCCACAATATTGAAGAGTGGAAAGAAGATATCAGCAGCTTCTGTAATTTCTTCAGATGTTAATGGTGCGTTTTTATCAGGCATAGTCGTTCATTCTCCGTTGCATAAGTTGCCATAGTTTGAGGGTGACTTCAGTGTCTTGGATGCAATAGTCGAGCATCTCTGGTGTGTAGACAGCCCAGTTGCCATCGTGCTTACCAAAGTCACCTTTGAAGCACTTCAGTCGATAGCCCCAGGCTTCAAGCGAATGTCTGCCATACATACGTTGAGGCATGCCATGTGGACGTCGCTCATAGTCCCTATCTTCAATGTGTGGATAGAACAGTCTGCTAAGGACAAGAGTGTCCATGACTTGACCCTTAGGATCAAAGTCAGGAAACTGTTCCTTCAATAAAGGAATATCAAATCCGATAATGTTGTGCCCAATAAGTAAATCAGCGCTTTCTAGCTTTTTTACTCCTTGGATGATGGAGCGGTCAGGCTGATGATCAAAGATATGAGTACTGCTGTCGAGAGCATCACGCATAACCATGCAGTGGAGAGTTGATCCACGTCGTAGCAAGCCAGTTGATTCAAGGTCAAAGAGTAGTTGAGTTGTCATCGAAGGTATGTGTTGCATTGTCTGGATCATATTTATCTGGCGCAAACGGGTTTGCTTCCGGGAAGAGAGTTTCGTCAATATGTCTGTCATTAGTGTTTTTGGTAAATCTTGGGTCTTCATCAAGAAACAGTGGCTCAATTGCCACGTTTAGTTCGCGAGCCAGACGTGCAGAACGTCTGAACTCTTCTTTGTAATACGGCTCCCAGTCATGCGCTAGGAGAACAATCTTTTTGATTCCCATCATGTGTGCCTGAAATATGGATGTTGAGAACGGATATCGTGTCGTATAAATCACAGAACCGATAGCAGGAGTTCCAGCTTTAGCAGCTGCTGCTATTGCATATGAAATGCAATCAATCTCAACCATGCTGTCTGTAAGTAAGCTTCTACCATCTCCTATGATCTCTCTATCTCGAACAATAATACATCCACCAGGTGCTTTGGGATGTGTTGAAGCTTTACTAATTGATAGTGCAACATCCATAAAGAATCGTTCTTTATTTTTGATATAAGTCGGGTCACCTTTAGGGCTTGGCATATCCACAAAATTTGATTCTAGTCTCTATATTAAGGATGGATAATCTATAACGCGAGACTAACAATGAACAATGTAAAAGGTAATTTTTCAGATGATATGTTTAGCGTAAGTGATTACCTGTCATTCACAAAAGAAAATGAATGGGAGGATGATTGGAAAAAATCACACACAGATATGGTCAATAGCCCTGCGCATTACACAGCTGGCCGGTATGAAGCGATTGAGGTAATTGAGGATGCAATTGAGGCAGCTCCATCAACTAAGCAAGCATTTTTACAAGCACAGGTACTGAAGTATCTTTTACGTCTTTGGTATAAATCAAATGGTAAAGAAGATGCAGAAAAAGCACAATGGTATCTTAATCGTTTAGTTGATTCGTTAAACTATTAAAGCCGCAGTTAAGCGGCCTTGCTGTTAGCAACGTCGGAAGAATAGATAATCTTTGCGTAGCTCAAGTGTTTCGTGATCTTGTATGTGAGGCAATAATTCTAAATAAATAGACGACAGATCACGAGCATTATGGACAAAGTAAGCGGAGATACCTTCGGATAGTTCAGAAACAAAAGGTTGATACCAACCTTTAATTCGTAAAGAGTTCCAAGGCTCTAATCCTTGTGAGATCCAACTGTTCAGTTCCTCAAGGCGCTGAGCAGTTTTTATTATGTGTCTTTCATGCGCTTCGGATTGGGGTATACAAACAAAGTCATCTTGATACAGCAGCGCATGCTTCCACATTAAAGTACCGTCTTTTAAAATTAATCGACAGGGATGAACCTTGTCAGATGAAGGCAACGTATACAAACAATCTGGAGCAATATGCTTAGACATCAAATATTACCTTTGTTTTCTTCATAGTATTCAAGGTCTTTCATCCAGTTATCACCTGCATATTCACTGAAAATAACTCGACCAATATCTCTAAAGCTGTCATAAAATAAAGATACTTTATCGATATCAGTCAACGCTTGGTGAATTGGTGGACCATAGATAATTAAGTTCCAAGTTGACGGAGAAACTGGCTCAAAGCCTGTAGCAGTTGCTCGAAGCTGTTTAACACGTTTAAACGGAATACAAATTGGATAATCCCAGACAACTGGAGCTGCACGGAGTAGCTCGGAAGCACTGCTAAAGAATACAAAACTGTTGATATATCCATTTCGATATTCACTAATAGTCTTATTCAGCCATACACGGCAGTCACGTACAGCACCTTTTGGTGCAACCCAGACATTGCCATGCCAGTGCTCTTGCAGCGGATTTACCTCAATACTTGGTACTGAAGTAGCATCAACTAATACCTGCTGTACAGGATCAGAAGTAGGATCAAAGTCGATACTGCCCATCACTGAACGCGCACGATCGATAATCTGCGGAGTTGGATATAGCGGAAGCTTTAAACCTTTGGCTTCAAGCTTATTCGATAAATTCTTCTGCGAGCGCTCTAAAGCTTTCTTGGCCCCTTCCTGCTTCGACTGCAAATGTTCTTGTTCCAGCATCACTAATTAATGTTATCAATACATTTTTTGACCAATCATTAGATTCAATTTCTTCAAGCAAATCGCGAAGAAAGCTGACGATATCTTCGTCTTCTTCTCGTTCTGCCGTACGAAGATCAAACTCAATTGATTCAGGCCACATGAACGTTGTAGAGTCATTCACAAGGTTGATGACTAATGAGCCAGTTCCCCGTTTTTCTACACCTGTGATTGCAATATTAATCAGATCAGAAAGAATCAATTCTGCAGTAGCCATTAGGAACTGCTGCTCTTGTTTCTTTTCAGGACCAAATTTCTTAGAAGAAATTAGTTGTTGAATAAGATCACTACGTCTTGACATATTTAAATGACTCTTTACTAAGGATAAGTTAATTAAAAATTTTCTGTGGAATTTTCATCGTCAACTTCAGGAGGCTGTTGTTTAGTTGTTTTGAATGACTGACTAGGGTGACGGCCACTCAACATATCCTCAACAACCGCTTGAAATCTGTCGGAGAAATGTGAATCAGGTTCGAACAATAAATTTGATCGATCTTCTAGCTCTTGCTGTGACATAAGTTTCTCTTGCTCTTTAACAGCTTGCTCAAGGTTGTACTCGGCAATCTGTTGCTTGAGAGTGTGTAACTCACATGCAAGCTCAAAACTTTCTAGATAAGAATCACAGTCAACAAACACCCCAATATTTTGGGGTATAAGGTGAAAGGGATTACAGCAATATTTATTTCCACACGTGGATTTAACACCAGTGTAACCAAGATCACCCCAAGTGAACCACATAGCCACACGCTGTGGATGGTGCTGTGTACTGGTACTGATACCAGGTCTACGCCATGGGAATTGAGGCATGCCATTGCCCTTCCCTTTATATCCTTGCCATTCCCAACAGTCATCGGGTTGACCAATATCGACTTTAGACCAAAACTTCAGTGCACGTTTACGTTCTTTCTTTAGAAGTCGGTCAATGTTAAAAGACATCCTCCCTTCTCTAGCAGCAGCTACACAGCGGACACAAGCTTGATGGCTGTCGTATCGCATAGAGCTAGAACTAAACCTTCCAATAGAGTGACCGCTATACAGGCAAAGAGATCCTTCTTCAGCTGTATTAGAGAGAATCAAATTGCGACGACCGTAGGTATGCCCTCCAACCTTCTTTTTAGGCTGTGACTCAGGCATCAAAAAGTACCCTCTGGTTTTACGTATTCACCTCCGTGTGCTGGATACTGATCTAACTCAGGCAGCAGAGTGAGCTGATGGTTAATCTTGTACTCATAGCGAGTACTATTTTCGTACTTAATTCGTACTAACTGTGCACGTGGAGTGTAGTACTCAGGTTTTCCTACGATTAGTGCAATGCGATTGATAGGCGAAACAAGTACGCGCTGACCAATCAGAATATCTTTGGCTTTCATTGTATCTGAATAATATAGTTTTACTTATTTAAAGTGTAATTAGAAGTCGTTAAGAATGTGATCCTCTACTAAAGGATCATTCTTAGGACGTTGCCATACACGTACAGACTTGGATTTGCCATTGGCATCCTTTCTGCTTGTGACTAAGCGTCTCCAACCCATAGACTGGAGAACATCTGCTACACGTCTACCTTCTCTACGACCTTGATTACGAGGATCAAGTTCAAGAGCATTAGTAAGAATATCTGCTGCAGTAACTTCCTCTCGGATAGTAACGTAAGAAGCAATCTTATCTAACCAAGGGTCGGGGTCACCGAACTCTTGGATGTACTCATATATAGCAGCAATCTCACCACTTGTAAACTCATATCCTTCATCATTTCTGTACGCTGCAACAGCAGATGCCCACAAGCTATCTCTAACATTGCAAAGCTCTTTCCAAGGAATCTGGAATCCAGCACCAAGTTCTAGTGGGACAAATCGACGATTACCGGTGCTGTCAACCAAAAACTGATTCCTATTAGTAGTACCAATAAAAACAAACCGGCGAGACAGTTTACTAGGAAGCGAAGCGTACGGATAACGAACCTCATCAGTTCTGGTAGTAACAAGGTTTTTGAAGTTCTCGATATTGCGAGTGTTAAAGTAATTATCAATTTCAGGTAGTTCTAGAAGCCACGCGACATGAAGTCGATACTGCTCTCTCATCAGTGTATCTAGAGGAGTAGTAATTTCTGAGAAAAGAGATTTGGGTACAAGGCTCCGAGCAAACATTGATTTACCCGCACCCTGTGGACCTACAAGAATGGGTAGCCAAGACATTGTGCAGCCAGGGTCATAAGCTCTAGCAACCGCACCAATCATCATCCGCTGCATTGTTGTGGTGGAGATATTGTGCTTGTTGCCTAAGAAGACTTCTCCAATCCTGTCCCAGTCAGGGTGTGGTTCAGCATTAGCTGCGCAATGATCTAGGTAGCGACGAATAGGGCAATACATATTTTGATTAGCCGCATATTGAATTGCTGCTTTGATCCGCTGCTCTGGAATAAATACTCCATTTTCACAAGCAAGCTTTGTAGTCATGAGGTCAAGGTCTTGACCTTGTAAAAAAACCTCTTGACCATTAGGTCGTGTGTACTCAATAGCGCCTGTCAGTTCATTCTTACGTAGATCATGCAATATCTCTTTGACTTTCTTGACATCACTCTCTCGTTGCTTAGCTAGGTCATCGTCAGTCTTTTTTGGACGACCTCGTTTTTTTACTTGTTCTGCGTCAGGCAGAGGTTCTGGAAGAATATTGTCATCAGAAGTATTCATAGATTTTTTTGTACCTTTGTTTATTAAATGTGCTTCTACGAGCTGATCAATAGCTGGAATTGGATCAAACTCTGTATAACCAGCAGCGGCTCCAACAGCACCAAATCTTAGATGTGAAGGAAGCTTATGTGCCCAGTCTGCATCTTGCCTTTTGGCAATTGAATACAGTGTAGTTGGACCGGAGAAGTTACCAAGACCTCTCCACTTAAACGGTTTAATATTTTCAGCTTTCTCACCATGGTGGCCTTTTAGTACCCACTCAACCCAGGAATCAAACACTGGTTGCCCAATGCCTGCACAAGCAGCCATGACTGGTACGTAGTAAGTCTCATACTCACCGTCTTCTGAAGGTGTCAGAAAGCTTTCTAGAAGCCATTGAGCACGTTTGACGTCAAGCTCGGTAACGTCACCAGAAACAAAGTTAGAAGATTCCTCGTAGGCAATATCGTTAAGAAGAAACTCAGGGACTGGTTCAAACTCAATATTGCTTTTGACTTCAGCATTGGTGTTACCAAACCAAAGGCGTTCTGGCTTCTGTCCACAGTTGTCAGCAAGCTCTTCAAGCTCTAGCTCGGCAAGTAGACGATTGACGATTAACCAGTAAGCACCACGATGTTCAGCTGTAGAAGGGAGCTCTTTGCTGAGGGGGAATAGTGCTCGGAATCTATGTTCGCTTTCAGAGTGACTAGCTGAGGTATACGTAGCTGCACACCACTGTCGAGCAGTATCTGTAGACCAGAAGCGAGCAAGGGTGGTGTCACCGTCAAAGTCGATGACCACCATGTTGGAGCCAGCTGAGTTATCAGCTTTCCTGTGTCGGTCTTGGAAGTGAGTTGCACACCATCCATAACCGTTTTTTACCCAACCAAGCAACCAATCAAGATCTTCTAAAATATTTTGCCAATCGCGAGCAGGTTTACTCTGCTTGTTCTTGCAACTCTTGTGTACTGCAATCCGTAGTTTCATTATCTATTTCATGGAATTGTTGACAACGCTTCAAAAAACGTGATTCATGCAAAGCGAGCTGATCGCCATCAATGAAGATGCCCTGTGTAGTCTCAGGAGTTGAGACGATAATCAGAGCAGCGTCACAGAGGAAACCAGTTCGCTCATTTAATGCATACCTGTACGCAGCCATTTGCTGCGCACACTTCGTATATTTTCGGTAACCACCGAATCCAATTCGGTCACCACGATCGGGGAAAGAAGAGCAATAAGGAGCATTACTAGTTTTAAAGTCAGCAATGATTCGTACTCCACCAATCTCACCAATGAGATCAGGACATCCAGCATATTTGTGTTCCGTACTCCAGACAAAAGCTACCTCTCTATCATCACTTCTTAGATGGTTCCAATCGGGACGTAATGGACGCTCCGACCAATGAATTGTATCAAACCAATCGAGGTAAGTAGACATTCCATTCCAAAAATCTAAATAATCTTCAGGAACTTCTGGATCTAAACCGCGAAGGTAGTTTTCACATCCAAGGTGAATAGCCGAGCCGCGAGTTGATGCTGCCTCTAGCGCACCCGGATTATTCTTTTGCCAGTTCCTAAGACCTGCTTTGGATTTTTCGCTTTCTGTAGCCGAGAGAACCGTGGTCACACTTGGCATATAAATGCCGGAGCATAGATACTTTCTATGTCCGGCGGAAGTTTGTATTCTGTATGGAAGATCAGAAGTCACCATCTACACCCTGTTGCGTTTGATAATTTGTGCTGTAATCTGTAGTTTCGGTTTGCGTTTGAAAGAGTTGGTATAACTCTCCTACAGCTTGACCTACTGCTTCAACAACCTGTCCGGTTGCATAAACCTGTTGGGACAGCTGATTGACTTCTTGACGAAGTGCAAGCGTGTGATCCATCAAGGAAGGGTTGCGTGGAGCAGCCGGAATATTTTGTACGTCAGTAGGCATAGAACTATTAGTCCCAGCAGCTGGAACATTGGCATTTGCTTGTTTCAATATGTCTGCAAGTCGCGCTTGCATTTCAGGCGGTAGATTTTGTAGGTTTGTATTTGTCATTTGACTATTAGAATTCAGTTTCAGGTTCGTCTTTTTTAGTGGTAGCGACACCAGGCTTTACGTAAGCTCCACGTTTGTCGGTTCCACCAGCTGGAAGACCCTTAGACTCCACTTGCTTGCCTTCGAAAGGATCTTTGCCTTCAAAGAAATTAGGGAGCCAGATAGTGTCTTTTTCTTTCTCCCAAGATTGCTTGATTTTATCTGGTACTTTACGGACTTTTGGAAGAATGCTGTATGAAGTTTCCAGACCGGCTCCCTTGCGCGTAATCTTAATTGAAAAATTAGCCAGCCCGTCTTCTGTCCAAGTGTAATCTTCAGCTTCTTGAAGAATCTCGGTGAGTTGATCTCTAAGTGATTTTTGTTCAATAAATAGTACCTCTAAACGACTGCGGGAAGCACTCGTTGCAACCCAAGCTAGAAACCTACGTGGCTTGACGTAGGAGCCATCAATTTTTGGTCGCTCGGGCTTTGACCAATCGGTTTCACGAGCAATATCACTAGGGCTACCAGGATGAGTCCTAGTGACAACGTAACCGTTGAACTTAAGTTCACCGTCAGGTCCTTTTGCTTCGGAGGCATACTGCCATCCCATGATTGCATGGCCTGTTTCGTAGCATCCGAGTAGTCGAAATTCTTCGCTTTCTCCATCTTTAAGTGAGCTTGGTTTCCAATAAGGTTGTGGTTCTTTAGTTTCAATTCTTTCTTTTGGTGCCTCAAGAAGTTCAGGAGGCAATACTTGTAGGGTCATATGTAGTAATTATCGACCTTCCAAATATAGTTAGTACAATAGTTAAATGTGAGATAATTAATGATGCGATTTGCAGATGCATTAAAAGGTGGATTGCTTGGTGCAATTACTGGTAAAGACATGTCACAAGGTGTTATCCCTGGTTTGTTAGATAAAGATATGTCTGGTGGTGTTGCAGGAATGCTCGTTGGAGAAAGCTACCCATCATTAGGTAAAGTCCAGGGAATGGCATATAACTTTGGTTTATCGCCTGAACTAGAAAAAGCTTTTGGTGCTCAAAAAGCGTTCGGGCATTTTGGAATGATGGGCGGACCCACTCCAAACGCCTAAACGCTACTTATATACACGAGCATCCCAGCCAGGTTTTAAAGAGTTGAGATGTTTAATACGATCAATAGTCCGGCGTTGGATCAACCTCTGTGTAACCCGCCGCTGAACCGTTCGTCTGTGGATTCCGTTGAGTACGCTCTTTATCCTTTCGAGTAGTGAAGTCAGAAGCAACAATGGCTCGATAAGGACTGTCACCCCCATCTTTGCGATATTCGCGGAGGTAGCCTTGAACGCAGATAGGCCGTCCGCTACGGATTCGATCCGTAAGTTTTTTCTTACGTGATTCATGTGTTTCTAAGAATAGCCATGTAACGATGTCTGAGTTATCTAGTGTTGTTCCAATCTTGACTGCAACTTGGTTGTTCTTACGATCTTTGATTTCATTCGATCCAAAGAATGCATTGCCAAGTACAACTTGATTGCAATACACATTGTCTGGGATTGAAGGTTCAATCGTGGTCACAATTAAATCTAGTGGCTTACTTACATCATCAGAGAAGACAAGGTTGCCAGTAATCAATGCACGAGTACCTTCTTTCCAGTCTTTAAAAAGTGAAAGTTTTGCTCCTTCACGGTTGTAGCAGAGGATTCGAAGTTGAACCTCTGAAGCACCGCTGCCAGCGGGCACGACAGCGTCAGCACCGCAATAGTCAAGCCCGTAAGCATTGATCGGATCTGCAATGAAGGATCGTAGTTCAATAGTTGCTGCAATAAAGTTCATTATGACTGTTTGTTTTTCCAGTCTTTATCTTAGAACTCATCCCCACATTGCGCGAGCAATGATTGGAACTTCTGTGTCAAGAATGTCGCCAACAGATCTAGCAATTTTCATATGCTCTGCTTGTGTTCCATTGTCTCCTCGAAGGTCAACGTAATGAAGCCAGCTACGAATAGTACCTGACATATACAGACGAGTCACTGTATTGATGGGTAGTACAGAGCGAGCACATTCTCGTGCAACACCTGTATGAAGAAGAGATTCATACAGCTTTACTGCTTCTCGAAAATGGTCATCAATGCGTTGTTCATAGTATTGCTGAGTTTCATTCTCAAGGTCATCAATCGAGTTTTGTCGATTGTTGTGGTCCTGCCTTCTAAGGTCAGGCAACACAGTGGCGAACGTATCGGTTGGAATTGCGTATCTTTGACTGAACTCTTGGAACGTGAAAGAGCGGTGACGCAATATTTGAGGAGAGATGGCTCTAGTCGTATCAATCTGCACACACATTGAAGCCATTTCAAATGGGCTCCAGTGCTTGTGTTTGATTAGATACTTAATGAGTTTCTCAACTTCTGGATTATCTTCGTTGTTTGGATTTGATACACGAGCAATCTTGCCGACAAGAGACTCAGCATTTGGCGTGATCCAAACGAGTTTTGCTGAATGCATTATAAGTTAGGAAAATGTTTTGCGTGTAGTAGTTTGAGTTGCTTTATAGTTAGTTTATTTACTTTGGCTTCAATCCTAGCTAAGAGCTCTTCTACATGTTCGCTTTTAGTTTTAGCTTTTGATTTTGCCATATAAATTCGGTCTAATTTTACCTAGGCCCGATCTTATTTCTTTTATCGTGCCAATACTCTTAAGTTTATCGTAGTATGCATCAAATATATCTACTTTGGTGTATGCACGTACAGCATCGTAATATGTTTCTCCAGCTACTGTATAAGTAACAATATGAACATCAGTTGGCAGTTCATTGTCATTAAAAGTAGCTGGACAAATTTCTTGCTCTACAATTTGAATTTTTAGTTTATCTACTGGCGAAAAGGTTAGTTGTTTATCCATAGTATTGCTTGAAGTATCAAGCGTATTGAGGCAGATTTTGATTTGCAGTCTCAAAAAATGCTGGCATACGACTAGCTCGGGTTTCAGCTAATCCTTCAGCTTTGCCACGTGTGTACAGAGAATCTGAACTTGCAAGCCAGAAGTTGCTGGAGAGATGTTTGTGATCATCTTCCCCTTGGAGGGACTGAAGGCACCACGCGACCGTAGCGCGTCGGAGATTGTTGAGGGTCTTGTCAGATTTAAGACCGAGCGACTCACATACGAGTGTGTTGGCCGCCACGTGTGTCTGTTCGTCTCGGCTGATATCGGCACTTGTGGTGCGTAATCCTGTATCTCCGAGGAATCGGAAGATAGGCAGTAAGACAAAGAAGACTGATCTCTCCAGTACCACAGCTTTAAGAACTGGGTGACGGTCCAACTCAAGCCAGGTCTTGCAAATGTGTGCAGCTTCCTTCTCAAACCGGGGGGAAACTCCATGTGCAACAGCTGCATAGTTAAGGGCAATATCATGATTTTCTTCATCAACAACATTAGAAGCTAAAAGCTCTTTACAACCTTTGACGTCAGGAAGATCGCCCTTCATGGCATCACTAATGAAATCTCCTACAGGGATCTCAAGGCAACGCAGTGCAAGTGCACGTTGAATGACTTCTTCACCGCCAGTAAGCAGTTGACCAGCAGACACTTCGACTGGAGTCCAAGTACGCTTGCGCTGGTGTAGATGAATGTAAGGAGTTTCAGCTTTCATTTTTATAGTAAATAAGTTTATTCGGCACAACCCACGCAAGAAGCTGGGTCATTAAAGATATCAAGTACGGGGTCTTCTGATAAAGAATCTTCGTCTGAATCATTAAATCCAAACATAGCACCAAAGTTACCATCTAGCGCAGCTAAGGCATCATCTTTAGCTTGTGTATTCTGCATAACTTGCAAGCTGTAATACAGCGAAGTTTGCGGTGAATCAAGCCATGTTTCAATGAAGTCATTGTCGTAAGTTACGACGTCGCTCCATGAGTTGAAACTATAGCCATGCGCTAGGCCAGTGCGGTTAAGCATTTCCATGATTCCATCTACTACGCGTTTATAGTTTTCCCAGCCAACAGATTCAGCTGTTTCAACTTCACCGTAATCGAAGGTTTCGACCCCGAATGTAGAGCTGTCCCTATCCACGGTGCGCCCGATTGGCGGTGCAATTTCGGGGGCGGTGGTATAGCCTGCTCGATCTTTATAACGATAACTACAAGAGGCAGTGGGGGCAATTGCGAAAGCACGATCCATGTTGGCGTTACGTGCTACCTCAGTTGCTGCATCAATACCTAATTGAAGTGCTTTCACTATCTTACGGGCTGCAGGAGTCACGATGTAATCACCTTCTGGATAGTTGTGAGCTGTCAATGCTTCACCAAATTCAGCATATGAAACTCCCTCTAGCGCAAGGAGATTGGCTAATCCAAGCATTCCCAATCCGACTTGACGATCATCTTTTTGAGAAAGATACTCGCCTGTTTTCTCAACACCTGTTGTTGGATGTAAAGCACAAAGCTCAGCCATACCAGCAGTAAATGCACCAGGAAGTTCGTCAACTGTACAGCCGGATACATTAATATGTTCTAGCAAACAAGTGCCTCTTGATTTGAGAAAAACTTCGAGGCATACATTTGCATAGATACGTTTGCCGTGCTGGTCATAACGAATTTTTGCCAGCCAAATATCACCTCTTGCGATGCCTTTGAGAATTTCTTCTTTGACTTGAGGATTTGCCATGTCCCACATAACTGGAGACAAGTTGATGCATCGCTTAGCCCAAGGAATTTCTTGCCTTGGCATTTTGACAAACTCAAGAATATCTGCGTGGTTTAAATCAAGGTGAAGAACAACAGCGCCATTCTTGTATACACCGCCGCGCCTTAGCTGCTCATTTAGACAACTGTAGATCTTACCGAAAGAGCAAGGACCAGAACTTACAAGGCCTTTGCCATTGTCATGTCCTGCGGGACGGAGGTTAGTTAGATGAACTGCAACACCTGCTCCAAAGCGCAATCCATGACTCACGTAGCGCCAGCTCGCTTCAATTCCATTGGGTCCTGTCATGCTGTCATCGACAACAAAAACAGTACAGCTGACAGGCAGACGGCTTGTAGGATTGTCAATCCAATTTTGTACACGACCAGTGCGTGCAATTACTTGATTATTTTCCATTAGTGTCGTAGCAAAAGAATTGAGCTTCGGGTACACAACCAGATAAATCTGCTTGTTTATAATTTGGGCCTTTTAGAACTTTGCCATCTTTTCTATAGATAGGCTTCCCTTGTTCATCTAGTTTACTGAGATTAGATTCAAAAACGCGTTGCATTGCGGTATCTAAATCGATGTTATAAGTAGCAGCAAACTGATAACAAACAAAGACAAGATCTGATAATTCTTTTACTAAATTTTCTCTTAGCTCTTGGTCTTCAGGATTGTCAAAGCACTCATAAGATGCTTGAAGAAATTCTACAGATTCTTCGTTGACTAATGAGATCTGCATATCCCATAGCTTCTTTTTAATAAAGCCATATCGTGAGATATTGTCAAGTGATTCTTGGCCAAATATTTCTCGAAACTTTTTTGCTTGATCTAACAAACTCATCATTTTTCTCTTAGTGTAATTCGTCCACGATTTAGGTCATAAGGACTAAGTTCTACAGTAACTCGGTCACCAACTAATAGTTGGATTTTTCTGGTAATTAATCGACCAGATGCACGGCAGAGACATTTATGTTCCGCAGGCTCATCTAGTTCGACATTGAAGTAGCCATTGCCACTTTCTTTGAAGATTGTTCCTTTAGTCTCAATGACATTTGCTTTCTTGCTCATATGCTTTTTTGGTCTTAAAATATAATTTGTTGTACTTAATAATCATGTCTTGAATAATTTCTCGGTCACTTTGTTGTCCTAACACTTGCAGGTGTTGGGAACAACCATTAAGTTCTCCAATCAGCAATAAGTAATAATCTGGGTTCACTAAAAACCTTTAGCTTTTTCGTGTTCTTTGCGGCTCACCATATGTAGGTTATGTGGAGCTATCTTAAAAAGTTGTTCATCTGTTTCGTTAGAAAGCAGGTGACACATTTGATCTACAGCCATAGCAAATATACCAGCATGTGATAACTTTTTAACTCTGTGATGAGCTAGATCAAAAATAAACTCTTCTCGTTCGTCTTTTGTCATTCAGGGTGTGCGTAAGTGTAAGCATCGAGAGTTGCAGGCAGGTGCTCAATAATATTGTTGGCACCTACAAAACGTTCAACAGATTGTTCAACATAATCACAATCTTCATCTCCGTCATCATCTAACGAACATGCAAGTTCTTCGTGTACGACGACAAGCGTTGGTGTGAGTTCCACCGATAACTCCTCCGCAAGCGCCGTACGAGAGCCTGAGGTCGTCTTAAGAGGCACATAGTGGAGCTCAGCTTGCTCAGCTTCCGTAAGTGTGGAAACATAGTCTTTGAGACGCTGGCAGGGAGCACAAGACTCTTGAGTAAAAACATAAAGTTCGTAAGTTTTCATCATTAATTAAGCAGGATTCCCATCGGTGTAATAAAAGCCACCGACACAGTTATCGTTATTTGATATTACTAAATGACGCGAGTGTTGGTAACACTTCATACCCATATGATATGAAATCATGACAGGTTCACCAACATTTACTGTATCTAGTCGATCACACAAAATCAAACGATTAGCGGGTGGCTTACGTTTGTACTGAATCTCAGCTTGATAGCCAAGGTGCGTGTCTTCTTGCATTGTGTTTGGATTAAAGACAGTACGAACTTCGGGAGCAGTTACAGGAATTGCTTCCATTTCTGTGTTGAGATTGAACATTAGTCTTCGAACATGGGTTTAGGTGAACAGCGAATAACACGTCGACAATCTGGGCAAAGCTCAATTGTGTTGCTAATCGCTGTGCGTACATCAATAGAAGTAACTACAAAATCTTGTTTGTCACCTTCTTTATCGATATAAACAACGTCGTAGTCTTTCATTAGTCTTTGTATCGTTCAGAATATAAACGTTTGATTTCATCAGGCAATTGATCTTCAAGCTCTTGCCTGACATAGTATTCAAGAAATGAAACAAGTTCTATTCCATGAATATCTTCAGCAACATCTGGAACTAGACGATCAATCATTTGTTCTTGTGTCTTTGTCATTAATTTGGCAAATGTAGTTTCAAAGGTGGCAGATACTTCTTCTCAGCAAGGTAGACTTCGACTTCCTTTCGCTGGTCCATAGTGAGATAAGCAAACATGATGTTGAGTATCTGGTTGAGATAGACCGTAGGAAATTCAGGTGAGTCTTGGGCCAATGCTGCATGGCACAGCAATACGACATCGAGGACGTCATAATCAGGGAGTTTGTCTAACTGTGTGGTTTTGGTCATTGATTAGTTCTAAGTATTCATCAGGATATTCTGAGAAATGATCAAGCATCACAATCAAAGTTGAGACGCTTGTTTCTGTAGCCTGAAGAGGGAGATTGAGCATCACACTGGTGATATACCTGCGTGCTGCTCTTAGATGAGCAATTGAATCAATTGTCATTCGGTGTCTTCTTCATCCTCCATTTCGGATAGATCAATAGTTGGATCATTAGCTTTTGCATAGTCATAGACAAAAGCATCAAGGAAGTCAGATAGCTCTTCTTGTTTGTCAACAAGAGAGTTGCTGATGGATTCCATTTGATCTTCTGAAAGTTCTGACCAGTAGTCTTCAAGATATGCAAACATAAACTCGAAGATATTATCGTCAGACTCTTCATCATCTAAATCTTCATCATCTAACTCCTCGTCTCCTTCTGTTTCGCTTTCATCTTCATCTTCATCTCCAAGGACTACCATGGGATTTGATTCAGCATAAATATAAACCTTTTCATCAATTTGATCATGAATAGTATCATAGTCAAAGTCTTCATCTGTTTGACATAAATGCCATACAGACTGTCGATGTTTGGCAGTTAAAGTTGGCCATTCTTCGATGAGATATTCATTGACATCAATGGTTAGATAAGGATCGTAGTCATCATTTGCCTCCATAAGGAGGGCACGACGCTCAGAAGCAGCTCCCATTAGAAGTCACCTGCAACTACAGGAGCAACTTCAACCAATACTTCCTTGACTTCGTTTTGTGCAGATGCCGGTGAGTTAAGCGCTTTGCTCAAATCAGAGATGATAGTAGTCATAGTCTGCTCGTAGCTGTCCCAAGCTTTTGACTTGCGATCAGACATGAGCATTGCGTAAAGCTCTTTGTCTGAGTAGACGTCAGCAGAACGGATTGAAGCAAAGATTGGCTTGCGTCCCATTTTTCCTCGATAAGAATCAAGATTGAATGACTCTGTGAGAAGACCGTTTTGGAAGAGACCAAACAGTCCAGCCATCACACATTGTGACCACCATGTTTGGATGCCAGAAGTAACAAGAACTTTGTTACCGTTGCCAAGCTCAAGAATTACATTGAGCTTAGTTGCATTCTCAGTGCCAATGTTTTTGGCAATATCTAGGCCAACAAGTTTGACATTGCTCAAGCGAGTCAATGGATTACCCGTGCGTGGGTGCATAAGAGCTTGTGGTTGCTCTTCATTGCCAACGTAGTGAAACAGTACAGCTTCACTTTCTTTGACGACGCCAACACCAATCATCATATTGATTTCTGGTGCTTCGCCTCCTGAAACGAGCTCAGCAACAATCGCGGAACTTTCAGCTAACATGGTCATGTGAATTTTGTGAGTAAGTGACAAAAGCCCAAAAGGGCATTAAGAAATAGAGCCGCGAGTCAGCGGCCTTTTGTTTATTTGTTTCGATCAGAATCGAGAGCTGCTAACCGATTAGCTTGGTTCTGACAAAGGTCAGCACATCTTTGATATACAGCTTGAGGGTCATCAGCTTCATGCTGAATAATTAGTTGTTCTACAAAATGCAAGAACAACCGAGAAAGTTCTCTTGTATCTAGCATCAAACAGGTGCTAGTTCTCCCTTAAGCTCAGCAAGCTTTGCTGTAGCTAGGCATTCGACAAGTATCCATGCAAGTTCGCCGGATACAACGTATTGATCACAGAAGTACTGAACAGTATCTTCGATAACCTCTTGGAGCTCATTGCTTTGTTCTCTGGATATTTCCATTGATAAATATATAAACTACGGAGCTCTGCTCCATTCCATAAATATAGCCGCCAATCGGCGGCTATGGTTGCTTTATTAGATTTGTTTAACTAATTAAAGATAATCAGCGTCTCATCCGACGTTTACCTCTACGTGACTTCATACGTGACCGCATTGGACGTGAACGCATGGGTCGTGAACGCATAGGACTTGAACGTCTGCTTGAAGACTTACGACGCACAGACCTGCTTGAACGTTTCTTTGATGATCTTGAAGAACTCTTACGCGAAGGGTTCAGCCGAGTTCGCATCGACTTCTTTCGTGAAGACTTAGACTTGGAGCCACCCCGCCTAGATTTTACACCCTTAAGTTTATTTTTTAAACGCTTAACTTTCTTTCTGTTGCCGGAAGCTCTAGCTTTTCTTATACGAGACCTAATTTTCTGCTTTTTTGATTTCGTTTTATTCCGTTTACTTTTAACCTTTGATTTACGTTTTCGTTTATCTGCTTTTTTTGTGCCAGAGGAGGCCGGCCGACCAGGCCTTGTAACGCCACCCATGCCGCCACCACCGCCACGGCCGCCACCACCGCCGCCTCCGCTATTACTGCTTCCACCTGAAGAATTAGATGAACTTCCTGATGATTCAGATTTTGATTCAGTCTTAGGACTAGAGCTTGATTCGGCCTTAGGACTAGAGTTAGAATTACTAGTCGAAGACGACGAGGAATTACCTACGTTACTGATAGTAACTTTATTTACATTGCGGGTACCCGTTCTAGCGGCCATCCGCATTCGTCGAGTATTTTCCTCAGCAGCTGACATAACTTTATTAGAACACTACATTTAGTTTAACAATCAAAATAGTATTAATTAATTAAAACTAATTAGTTTGTTCTGCCCCTTCAGCAGGTTGTGCTGGTTGCGGTGCAGGCGTTGGTGTACGTCGATCGGTACGAGTATTACGTGCGGCTGCTTCATCACCTAGTGTCATGGTTTTGTTCTCAATACATACATGTATGATAACTATTATTTACCAAATTCCTGGGATAATTTGTCCGGTAATTGCATATGCACCTAGAGCTGCAATCACTCCAAGCATTGCAAAACGGCCATTCATCATTTCGGCTTTTTCGTTGTGTGTCACGGCGATCTCCATTACGTTAATTTGTGGTTCTTTAGCAAAGACGTTTTGACGTCCATGGTCTTCAGTAGTTACAGTCATATTAATTATTAAGTCTTGTTAAATTTTAACTCTTTACATTCAATTTGTGCGATGTCTTTGTCAAAGATTTTTAATCCCTCATCAGTAAGAATGTGTTGATACATTCCTTCGAATACTGTTGAAGGCATCGTCACAATATCGGCTCCGTTGTAGAAGGAACGTACAGCTCGGTGAACGCTGCGAATTGAAGCAGCTAAAACTTGAGTTTCAACTCCTTTTGCTGCGTATAGACTTTTAATTCCTCGCACAACTTCTAGACCCGATACTTGTTGATCGTCTAAACGACCAACAAAAGGTGATACATACGTAGCACCTGCTTTAGCAGCAAGAATAGCTTGTGGAATTGTAAATACTAGAGTGACATTAGTTCTAATACGCTTACGAGTAAGCTCTTTACAAGCAAGCAATCCGCATCTGGTCATTGGTAGTTTAATTGTGGCTACACCTCCAAATGAATTTGCAAGTTGAAGCCCTTCCTCAAACATTTCTTGAGCACTACCATAGACTTCCATACTGATGTCACGAACACCAATCTGTGAAAGTTCTTCGTAAACGTCAGTAGGTTTTTTACCTGACTTACGAATTAGTGTGGGATTTGTTGTAACTCCATCAATCAAGCCAGTTAGGAAGTGCTTTGCTACGTCCTCTACATTCGCTGTATCCAGAAAGATTCGCATGTTTTATTTCTTCTGCTAACAATGTCAATATATTAGTAAATTCCTCATAACGAGGATTGTTGATGCTGATATGGTGGTATTGATAATACCGCATCGCATGCATTACATCTTGAAGTTGTTCAACTGTCAAGTTCATCTGAGTTAAGCTCATGTTGCTGCGATTTCTGTTGCAACTTTAACAAAAGCTTTGTAGAAAATACAGATGGGTTTTTTGTTAATGCGTAAACACGCATACGAATAGGTCGCATTTTCCACATACCTAACGACATTGTTAGGCATTTACTTTGATTCATTATTAAGTGAACTAGGATTGTACTTTTTGTATTGACTCAAGAGTATTGGTCAATTTACTGATATCTCTTAGTCCTTCAACTGAAAACCAAGGGGCATTAGCCCAACTAAAGCCAACGCCCATGGTGCTATCAGGTGCTGTGATGTACCAGTGACAAGAAACGTCAGGCACATCAACAGCGCACTTACTCCAGTCATCGCTCCACTGTGGGACTTGCACCCACATAACAGCAGCGAATATAAGACTGAAGAGTGATTTAATCACAGTGCATTACCTCGTGGTAGAACTTCTTCTGGGAATACAAAGTTCTCATGTGGCTGGTCAACAGGTGCCAACCAACTACGGAGACCTTCATTCAACAGGATGTTCTTAGTGTAAAAGGTTTCAAACTCAGGGTCTTCTGCTGCTCGTAACTCTTGGCTTACAAAATCGTAAGCACGCAGATTAAGAGCCAGACCAATAATACCAATGGAGCTTGTCCATAGCCCCATGACAGGTACAAAAAGCATAAAGAAATGAAGCCAACGCTTATTACTGAAAGCAATCCCGAAGATTTGCGACCAAAAGCGATTGGCAGTGACCATCGAATAAGTCTCCTCTTCTTGCGTGCTATCGAACGCTTTAAACGTATTAGCCTGTTCACCATCTTCATACAGTGTGTTCTCTACAGTTACGCCATGAATAGCGGAGAGCAAAGCACCACCAAGGATGCCAGCTACGCCCATCATGTGAAAGGGATTGAGCGTCCAGTTGTGGAAGCCTTGTAGGAACAGAAGGAAACGGAAGATTGCTGAGACACCAAAGGATGGCGCAAAGAACCAGCTGCTTTGTCCCAGTGGATAGATAAGGAATACGCTGACAAATACAGCGATAGGTCCAGAGAACGCAATTGCGTTATACGGACGGATGCCAACTAACCTGCTGATTTCAAATTGCCGAAGCATGAAACCAATCAGTGCAAATGCACCGTGGAGAGCAACAAAGGCCCAAAGCCCTCCAAGTTGACACCAGCGGACGAAGTCGCCCTGAGACTCAGGACCCCAAAGTAAAAGAAGAGAATGACCCATAGCATCAGCAGGCGTTGACACAGCTGACGTGAGAAAATTAGCGCCTTCAAGGTAAGAAGACGCCAACCCATGGGTATACCAGCTTGTGACAAAGGTTGTGCCAGTAAGCCAGCCACCAATGGCCAGATAAGCAGTAGGTAGAAGTAAGAGTCCAGACCAGCCAATAAAGACGAAGCGATCGCGTTTAAGCCAGTCGTCAATGAGGTCAAAGTACCCTCTCTTCGGTGTAGTTAATGTTGCAGTTGTCATTGTGATAATTCCAGATAAAAGGTTGTCTGGTCTACGGAAGCATTTTCATAAGAAGAGATCTCACCGTATGTTTTGTGATCTTTATATCCAACCATGCGTCCTTTAGTGTTTTGCAAGGCAGGCATAAATACAATCAAAAAGAAAATAGCGGGAGCACCAACAAGTAGTGCGCCACCGATAACGTAATACGTTAAAAGTTCAAGCATTTGAGGATATGACAGGTGTTACTTTACGGATGACAATAAATGCATCTTTGTTGTATTTGCGGGTTCCTTTTTTAGGGGACCATTTAGTATCAGTACCTTCGATTTCATAGACTTGGGTGCCAGCAATTGCAATATCTAAAGGAACATCTGAAGTAAATTCCAGTTGCTCCATTGCTAATGCAAGTTGTCCAAGAAAGTCATTTTGTTTCATAAAAATCTAAGCAGTCAAGTACTTTGTGTGCGCGGCGATCTCCGAGGTGAGGGAGCATCTTTAAAATGATTCGTGTAACTTCAGCCTTACGGGAACAAGTCCAGCGATAAGTAGCTTTATAACCTGAGGCTAAACGCCGTGGTTGCCTGCTTTCATCGTGAACTTTTCCGCCAGTGCCCATAACATCTGCAAACATTTGAACAACGTCTTTATCTGTCATACGCATTTGTAATGTCCAAGTATTACTACGCTTGTCTTTAAAGAGAGATCCTTCACCTTCGAAGAGCCCTACGGCCCATTCGAAAGACATAAAAAGGAGGTGTATTAGACCTCCTTAAACTAGCCAACTCGCCAGTAATATGTGGTTAAAAATTAACCAATAGTAGGTGCAGTAAGAGCAACAGGTGTGTTCTCTACAGCGGCCAAATCGAGAGGGAAGTTGTGAGCGTTGCGCTCGTGCATGACTTCCATTCCAAGACCTGCACGGTTCAGAACGTCTGCCCACGTGTTGAGGACTTTACCTTGACTGTCTTGAATTGATTGGTTGAAGTTGAAACCATTAAGGTTAAAAGCCATGGTGCTAACACCAAGAGCTGTAAACCAGATACCAACCACTGGGAAAGCAGCAAGGAAAAAATGAAGGCTACGGCTGTTGTTAAAAGAAGCGAATTGGAAGATAAGTCGACCAAAGTAGCCATGGGCAGCCACGATGTTATAGGTCTCTTCTTCTTGTCCAAACTTGTAGCCATAGTTCTGTGATTCAGTTTCAGTGGTTTCACGTACCAAAGAACTGGTAACGAGAGAGCCATGCATCGCAGAGAAAAGTGAACCACCAAACACACCGGCAACGCCAAGCATGTGGAAGGGGTGCATCAGGATGTTGTGCTCAGCTTGGAACACCAACATGTAGTTGAAGGTTCCAGAAATGCCCAAAGGCATTGCATCAGAGAACGAACCCTGACCAAATGGGTAAACAAGGAAGACTGCGGATGCTGCTGCAACAGGTGCAGAATATGCAACACAGATCCAAGGGCGCATACCTAACCGGTAGCTAAGTTCCCATTCTCGTCCCATGTAAGCGTAGATACCGATAAGGAAGTGGAAGACAACGAGTTGGAAAGGTCCGCCGTTGTAGAGCCATTCATCGAGGGTGGCTGCTTCCCAGATGGGATAGAAGTGAAGTCCGATTGCATTGCTAGACGGGACAACTGCTCCTGAGATGATGTTATTTCCGTAAAGGAGCGATCCAGCAACTGGTTCACGAATGCCATCGATATCTACAGGAGGTGCGCCAACAAAGGCGATAATGAAACAAATAGTCGCTGCGAGGAGCGTCGGGATCATGAGAATTCCAAACCAACCGACATACAGACGGTTGTTGGTGCTCGTAACCCACTGACAAAACTCTTCCCAGTTACTGCGAACGCCAGTTCCGGCATTCGAAATAATTGATTGGGCCATTTTTAAAAGTGCGGTGTTATATGTGGGTATTACTCAGCTTTAAAAGCCTACCCTTATATGTTAAGTTATGAAACCAACATATGGGTAGGTAATGTTACTTAATATTCTTGAGCTGGAATAAAAGCTTTTCCAGTAAGAGTTTCAATGTCGTTCAACATTTGTGCTTTGTTAGCACGAATTTGTTTGCGAAGTTTTCTTAGCTTGCTAACGTTATCAAGGAAGCCGTGAGTTTTTTCTTGCTTAATTGATCTAGACATAATTTCTCCTATTAATTAGCAGACAAAGTCAAACAACTTTGTCTTGAGTTAAATATATAAGGATTTTTATGACGATGGGTTAGATATATGTAACGCTTACATAATCTACACCTGGTTGCGTCAATCCAATGGCGCTTGCTGCCCCATAAGATAAATCAAGCTCGCGAGCCCCAATGAAAGGACCACGATCATTAATACGTACGTTGACACATCCGTCGTAGCAAACGCGTAACTTCGTACCGAAAGGTAGCGTTTTATGTGCGGCGGTATGTCCGTACATATCGTAAGTTTCACCGTTCGCTGTTGTCCTACCGTGGAAATATCCACCGTACCAGGAAGATAGCATTGGGCTTTCTGCCTGGGCGGATGTGCTAATGCTGAGGCAGAGAGCAGCAGCAAAAGTAGTAATTGATTTAAAAAACATAAGATTATATTTATATTTTGCATGAAACTAAAGGATAACAATTAAGGGGCACTCATGCGTACCCCTCATGTTAGCGATCAAGCAGTTACTAGTTCACGAGCAATAGAGAATGCTTTCTTGCTGATTTGTGCACCAAGACCAAAGGTCCCACGTGCAAATTGTGAACGAGACTTAGCAGCTGTTTGATTACGAGTGCTTGTTTCTAGTTGTGTAATGGCATTAAAGCCATTCCAAACACTGAAAGATGCGTACTCGGATCCATAGCCAGAACGGAATGCTCGCTCTAGCTTTTGACGTTTGCGAAGAATTTGTCCTTCATCAATGTCATATACTTCATCTACATATTCATTGAATGCACCCATACTCATGTGAGTGGTAGCGAATTCACGCATGAACTCACACTCAGTAGCAAAGTCTTGACGAGATACGTCAATGCTGTTGATAAGTGCGTCAAAGTTAGCATTAGCAGTACCTTTGTGGGTAATGCTAGATGAAGCCCCACTACCAGTTAGAGCAGCAGTCAACGTGTTTTGGCAAACCACACGGATGTTGGTGAATTTTGCTCCACAGCCGGTTTTACCGTCGTGGCCCAAGTAACCGACAATTCGTCGTTTGACGGTGTCACCAGGGACGATGTCCGTTTGCGCACCACGGAGTGTGGCGGTAAAACAGACTTTGGCTCCGTCTGATAGAACGATGACGCAGTCCATGTCTGCCTCCTCACGGATGAACTCAGCCATCCGAAGGAGCGAGTCATTTTGAACGATTTCATATTGTCTGCTGACAACACCAAGCAGGGCTTGGGTGTCAGTTCGGATAATTCCGAAGTGACCGGTGTTTTTGAATCCACCAAGAGATTCAGTGTTGACCGGATAGACGAGCTCTCGTTTCTCGACAGAAAATAGTGCGTTTGCTGTTTCAAACGCTTCTCGCGCTGGGAGAGTACCAGGGGTGACAACCCCTTGCCCGTGCCATGCACGTTCTCCATTGCCGAGCCAGCCAGATGTGAAATTTGCGGGCATTGATTTGTAGCCATGTATTGGACACCAGTTGTGAAAGTCGCTGCTAAGCGACATTTAAAGTATGCTAAGTACTGACAAAAATGCAACGTAAGCGTTGATACATTAATTGGATTAAATATGTTTAGACATCTAGATATCGATCGTCTAACTTATTATTAAGCTTTTAGGCAAAAAAAATTATGCTTGGAGATTAATATACTGAGATACTTTTTCAGACATTTCCCAACCACCTTTGTAAACCCCTGCTTTGCAAGGGACTAAGTGTTCACAGGCAAAACAGGGATGTCCGTAACATTCTTTAGTTAAACGTTTGTCACTTTTGATACGTCTAAATGTAAACAAAGAGTTGATATATCCACAGTTTTCTGAATGTTTGTGCATAAAGCAACGAGTGGCTTCATACATAACCTCCGACATTGTCATGCCCCAAGCATTGGCGTAGTCCTTTAATACTGCGTGACACGGGTCAGGCATTTGAACTTGAATTTTCTTCATGGTTTCTTTTTAAGCAAATGCTTACACTCGTCAGCAATTACCCATTCGCTTTTGTACAGCCCTGTTCTGCAAGCCAACTGATGTTTACAGCAACGACATAAATAGCCATAGCAATGTTTTGCTGATCGTTTATCAGGGATCATCCCTTGTTTATGCAAAAGCCCATCTGCAAGGGTGCAGACCTGTGCTGATGAGTGGATGTGCTGTTTCGCTGCTTCATACATGAGCTCTCCCATAGTCATGCCCCAGTAAGCGCAGTACTCTTTGAGCACAGCAGCAAATTTTTCGTCGCAAGGAACGTCGATGCGCTGCATAAAGGCGATCTGATGATCTGATGATGTGAATAAAATACCTACTAACTGGTCCAAATAGAGCAAAATGATAGAATTTCAGCTCGGTTACGAATTATTTCAAGAGTAACGACTTAAATTTGCTGCTTTTGTAGCGGTTTTTAAAAAGCGTTTTTTTGCGTCAATGTGCTTGCGCTGCAATTAAAAAGGGATATTTTTGGGTACTAGGCAAACTACGGAAACTACGTAAACCGCACAAGTTCCCTATATATAGCTTTTTTTATTACGTTACTTCCTCTCTTATCTATACCTTTTAAAAATGCACATATAGGAAAGTAGCGTAGCAAGTGTAGCTTTTGTAGTTTTTAAGCTCTAAAGCTATTGTCCTTAAGGTTTAGCTTATATTTATCAAGAAAGGTCCCTGCTTGATCTTGATCAACAGAGTTGTTTTGATCAGCGGAGTTACGGGTACCAGCAATATCAATACCACTTGCTTGGCTGATGGAAGAGGCAATGCTGTTATCACCGGCAGTGGCGTTACTTGAAGTTGCAGTGGGTATCTCTAGTTCAGTATCAGAGTTTTCTCTAGGACCAAGATTTTTTTCAATGTAATCATCTTTAAAATTTTTAGCTATTAACTGTTCACGATCACGTTTAACTAAGTCATAGGTAAGTCCAGAATAATCAGATTGACCAGCAAAATCACCACCATTGCCAAACCGGCCATGCATTCGTCTGAACATATTATTAGCTTTAGTAACATCTCCAAGGTCACTAAATCCGCTTTCAGCATACTTCTGTGCTTTTTTATTGCCACTTAAAGCGGCAGCTTCAATACTGCGACGAGTATCATAATCTTTATTGGCTGCAGCAGTCACATCATCGCTGAAGTCATTTGGACTTTTTTTTCTGACTCCACCTCCACCAGGACGTTGATAGACATATTCATCAGGATCTATACCGTATCTTTTAGCAGTTTTTCTTTCTTTATCAGTTAGCGTTCCAATATTTCTCCAACCATAATGAGGTTTTTTCAATTTATCTTTTTTAGCCATAACAGTAAATGTTTTCAATCATTTACTATTTTATCTAATCTTTTGAGGAACTTTGAAATATAGAAGGCCACTCAGGAATAGGTGGCAGTTCATCTTCTTCACGTTCAAGTTCGTCGATGTCATCGAAGGGAAACTTGCTTGTTTCTTCAGTCATTAGTTTAAAAGTGTATAGAGGGATCGGACCACCCAAAAGGAGGCGATCCGATTAATTAAGCAGACAGAAACAGCAAAAATGCCTGCAACCTAGTTGGTCTCCCTGACGCTGTTCTTCTACGGGAGTACTTACTCATCGTAGGTAATTATCACAGTAAATGTGATTCAAGAGATTGGATTGCATCACGCATTGTTGCACCTGCAAAACCAGAAGCTCCTGAATAGAACTCAGTTGGTTCTGCATAGATGTCCGTATCTGGATTGAAAGGATAGGACGAACGTGCACGTCTGCAATAACCCTCAGCACGCTGAAGATTATCAAGGATACGTTCAATGTCAGGTTTAGAGATCAGGACCATTTGTTGTTCCATAGATCTAAATGTCAAAGGACACTTAAACATAGAGACGCTGGTAAGCGTCAATTAGTGGTCCAAGTTAGTTCTCAAAGTTAAATACAATTAAGAAGAAGTAAGTGATATCTATGTGAATTAATAACCATAGGTATGTGTATGGGTGCGTGCAAGAAATTTAAACAGTAATAATGATTATTCGTTGAAAGCTATTGAACGAGATTTGCTTGCACCGTCTAATTTAAAATTTGTACGTGATGATTCAGGTAATATCGCTGACTTATCATCTACTAGAGCAGGTAGTGAAGGATCAGTAGGTGTAGAGGCGGTAGAACCAGAGGCTTATACGCCCACATTGCTTATGCAAGCTCTTGATGCAGCCGAACGAGTTGAAAAAGATTTTATAAAAACAGGTCAAAGACAGTTATCAGCGGGTGATAATCCAAGAACAGGTGATTTAGATTACGAACGTGCAGAAATATTGGCAAATTTATTGGATGGTCAATCACTTGAAATGCTTGCAACACGTGGTTTACACGGTAAAGCTGCTGGAAATAGAGATACTAAAATTGATGCTGTAAGAGATCTGTTATACAGAGGAACATATGGAAGAGATCTATATACAGATGCACCTATATTAGGAAGATCTCAAGATCAAGGGCATTTGGAATCAAATAGTCAAGGCGGCACACGTTTGCGCCCTGAGCTGTCATTGATTAATCAAATGCTTGGTGATTCAGAAGGAGCAAAACGATTAGAGCTTATTGATGGCGCTAGACGTCGTATTAACGCTGCTGGGCTATACAATAGTAAGGTAATAGAAGATAGCGACATTCAGAGATTATTAAAATACAAAGATTTTCAAAACATGGTCGCTAAACAGGATAGAAGAGCTATGAATTACGGATTCGATGATAAACGTTTTGCAGACAGTTCAATATTAGATGCTTACCGACAAGCAATTGACGGAAGTGATCGTGCAGATAGCCCAGGATCTAACAAAGATCGTTCACTTGTTGTTGATTCAGGTGGTGGCGATGTCACCATTGGTGCTGACTTTATGGGCCGTAGAGGCAAAGGGAAAAACGGCAACGGCAACGGTAACGGTAACGGAAAGTACTAAAGCTTCCCGTCGACTACACCACTACGTGGAGTTGACGTGTACCCTTTGAATTCTCCTTTCATGACAGGAATATGAATAGTGTTCGTAACTATACGAACACCATCTTCAGTCATGCCAGTGACCATACGAGTGCCATCTGTAAGGACAGATGTGTATAGACCATACCTGCTTTTAGAAAGAGTGTATGTCCAATCAGTCCTCTTGCACTCTGGTGAGGACATAGCAGTAGATTGCGAACGCGGCATAGATAGATAAATAGATTGCGATGTCCATAGTTTAAAAAAAGAAAAAACCCAGCCGTGGGATACACGGCCGGGAGTTGTTATCAATAAGGAGCTACAAGCTCTTCTGCTGCTAGTTCAACAGGCTCCATAGATGGAGTTTCGTCAACCTCAGGTGTTCCTACTTGAGTGATGACAGTTCCTGGTGTAAGACGCTGTGCTTGACCATCTGCATTAGGCATAGGTCCAAGTCCACCATCAAGGACGGTAACGCCTGTGAGGTGGATCTCAGGACGCTTACGCATAGCAACTTCACCTGTTCGTGTGGTGTAAACCTCAGAAACATTGTGAATGTGACCAGTGATAGTCACTTGACGGCCTTTGCAGAAGTAGCCTTTCTCGAAGAGGCTCATCAAGCCATTGGAGTTGTTGAAGGTGTAGACCAAGTCAGCACCATCTTTAGAAGCTGTGCTGATTACGGATACACTCAAGAACTTGTTGCCTTTGTTGTCCACGATCTCAGCATTGAAGATGCGACCGGTGACGGTGAGAGCGTTGAACTGAGCGTAGCGAGGTGTAGTGTTGTTCAAAGGATACCTTTGATAAAGAACATGTAAAAAGAAAGCCGCTGTTAAGCGGCTTAAGTGTCAATCAGTTGCAGTCTTCTGGACAGTATGGGTCGTTAGGACCACATGAGATTGATGTCAGAATATTTTGAATGGCTTGAAATTTACCTGCATCACGAATCCAAGAATGTGTAGATTCTTCTGACATATCAACAGAACCACTAGCTACATTCATGTGGAAGTCAATCATCTTTGAGATGATCATGACCGCCATAATTTTATGTAGTCCTACAGGATCATCAGTCATACGACCGGTAAGCTGCAGCTGTTCCTGTGCGATCTCAATCAATTCATCTGTTTCAGCTGAATGATCGCAAGTACATTTGTCATGAATATCTGCCTCATTTGGAGCATCTTTGAGATGGGACGAAAGGTCGTCCATAGAGATGAAATCAGGTACGTCGAAAGATTGGGTCAAATAAACCTCTTAAATTACAAAAAATGGGAAAGGCGCAAATTTGCGCCAATGGTGGTCAACTCAAGCGATATCGCAGCACATGTGTGCGTGGCCTGCATCGGAGATGAAGTCACCGACACGCTCTGCAAACAGAGCAGTGGAACCGTCAGCAAAGACGGTGTAATCGGTCTCATCTACGAGATAGCAGAACGCAGCTTCGTTCTGAGGAACCACCTTAGACAAACCAGTAATGTTGGTAGCAACAATGGTGAAGTCGTAGGTGATTGCCATTAAGCATTCGATTTGAAGAACACTAAAAAAGAGAGTCGCGATTCAGCGACCCTCAAGTGTTCACACGATGGCTGTCATGACACCTGCTTTACGCAGGTAATAGGCGTCACGCACTCGTTCTTTAGTCTGACGTAGGAGTTCAGCTCTAAGGCGAGCAGCAGCACGCAGTTGTACATCAGTCATAGTGACAATTCATTGGACACGAGAAAAGAAAGCCGCGTGTTAGCGGCTATTGTTCATCGGAACAAATGTCATGCTTAACCGCACCACTAAGGGGAGGCAGCAGGCATAGACCTATAGAGGTAGCTTCTGCATTGAAGTAGAAGGCTAGAAGGAAATAGAGAACTAACTTCAAACTTTGACCACCTCTTCAGGATGGGCAGCCCAGTACTCACAGTTTTTGAGTATGTGTATACGTTTGATGCGTTGAAGGCGAGCACCTTCAATGTTGTAGGGACTGTCATCGATAAGGGTTCCAACCATTCGGTATTGCTTACGGAGGTACTGAAGCATGTGCTGCTTCGTATTACCGCTGTTGTCCACACCAGTGGACACAAGTATGCAATCGAATGGAATAGACCACTTACGTAGCCAGTTGAATGATTCAGTAAGCCTGTCCGATGGACGGGCAGTGCAAATAGCAATTGAATCACCCCACTGATGCATCATTCGTAATAGATCAACAACACGGTCATCGGGTTCGAATGACCTGGAGGCATCAAAGAACTCATCTTTGGTCATGCCTATGTTGTTGAAGTCATCAGGTTTGATCGTAATAGTGTCGTCCAAGTCAAACGCATGCACGATGCGTTGTTTAGATGGAGACGTACGGTGTATACCCACGTAGTGAGTTGATGCAATAGCTTTCATGTAATCTTGCAAAGAGTACATAAAAAGAAAGGCGCAGTTAAGCGCCAATCTTGTTCACTCTGGGGTTGTCATGCCTCGTCATGCGAAATGCAGAGCTCCCACACTGTTATCCCCAGATAGATCAGACCTGCGCTAGCCAAGCGCCAAGGTCATGGATCTTTTCACCAGTTACAGCGAGGACAAGTCCGACGTTGTTAACTCCGGCACGACATCGATTGCGGACGTCCTCCCAATCCACCTGTTTAAACCAGACAATGGTGTCTGTTACAGGCGGGAAGCTTGGACGTGATTGTGCATAAGCACGCTCTTGCGCAATATCGAGTGCCTCTTCTAGAGTTACTGGTTGCATAGTCATGGAGTTATATCCAAAGGACAAAAAGGAATACAGCCGCAGTTATGCGGCAGTAGATGTTTCGGTGAGCTTTGGCAGCTCTTTCTCTAACGACGAGATGTGTGTTTCGAGGCGTTCAATAGAACTCTTATGACTATCAACAAGACGTTGCAGTTCAGCAATCTCTGCGACTGCTTGTTTCTGTTTATAGGCCTTCATCTCTGAGTCAGATATAACATATACGGACGGACTACGCGGAGTAATCCATGGTTCGAAAGGGCTCATAAGGTCAAATACGGACATTGCTTGTTTCTATATACCGACCCTATTAATTTACCTAGGTAGGGGTATAGATAGGCATCGGTATATACGGTAGTTGTGGTAGTAAATACCGAGGGTATTACTCTCAATTCAATGGTAGTTATAGTTATACCTGGATGTAGATACAATGAGGTATAAGTAAGGATAGTGTTATGACATTAGGACGTAGATATTTGCAAGAGTTAATGGAACGTACTCCGTCAGAGATAGCTGACGATCCTGTTAATCAAGTTAAACGTAAGGCTGGTGACATGCTCAACAGTATTATCGACAAACTTAGGGCGTTTGATGATAGTTACACCGCTCGTATCAATAGGATGTACGAGGGAACTAATCCAGCTGTTCAGGCAGCTGTAGTAGTAGCAGGTGGTGGTCATCCGACCTTACGTAAAGGAAGTATTGACGGACTTGAGGGAGCTGCACAAACAGCAATGGAGTATGCACTTCCAGTAGCTAGTGCAGTCCCCAAATACGTAATTCCGGCCGCAGGCGTAGCCTTAGCAGGTCGTGGAGTTATGGACATCGCTGCTGGATTCGGAGGACCCGCAGACCAACAGGAGTCCGGACAGATATCACTAATGCGATAACAGTAAAATAAGCCCCCGCAATAGCGGGGACAGGCGTCAAGCGTCAAGCGCTAAGCCGCAGCGGCGGGAGAAGCGACGGCGACGAGAGGCTCGTTAGCTTTGGCAGCCTTAGCTTGCTCAGCCTTCTCATCAATAGTTTTGACGAGTGACTTGGCATATGCAAAGGAACCGCCGAAACAAACACTGTCAATGATGGGATTTTCCTCATCTTTGCCAGGTCGTTCGATGCCTACATCGAAGAGGTCGTACTGGTCGTCAACAGCTTTCACACGCTCGAAGAGACGAACGTTGAAATCTTGACCAGGTACTTTGATACGCATAAGTGATAACGAATAAGTGAATAAGCCCAATAGGGCATAGAAAGAGAAAGGCGTCGATAGACGCCAATACTCTTGTTGCTCAATAGAGTGCTACCAACTCTTCTTCTGCAGGTACAGGAGTTGCTGCTAGTAGAGCAAGCTCCTTCTGCATGGAAGGTGGTACACGCTTAATAGGCTTAGGAGTTACAGATTGTGGTCTGTTGTATCCATAGGACACGAACATGCACATCAGGTCCTGAAGCTGGTTATAGGAGTGTAGAACTTTGCATCGGTTAGTAGTACCACCGAATGCAACGTAGACACTGTCACATTGAGCGAAGGTCCAAGTTGACAAGCCTTTAGCAGTCATCTTGGTAAGGGTAGCGAGTTTACGCATGAGATACTTAGTATCGAAAGAACACAATGAAATAGAGGCGTCAATTGACGCCATTGTGTTACATACCAGCTATGAACTCGTGTAACTCATTCATATAGTCATCGTGTGACTCGAAATGACGCCCATGAATTTCACATGGGAAAGTCATAGGACGCAATGTAGGCATCATGTCACGGACGACTTCGCGCTCAGTAGCGCCAGTCTGTTGACAGATTTGATCTACATAAGGATTAATCATATAGTGATTTGATAAAGAACACAGTGAAATAAACCCGTCGATAGACGGGTAATGTGTGTTCAGTAGGAGACGAGTTCAGTGTTTACCTGGAGGTAATCAACGCGAACATCGTCCCACTCTTCAAAGGACTTAGCGTAAGCCTTTGCTTCGTGATAGGAAGTGAAGAACTCTTGAGTAACTTCAGGGCTCCTATCTTCACAGTTGACTTCGAAGTAAGTGACTGTGTACATCTGATTGATGTAAAGAACACAAACAAATAGAGGCGTCGCATAGACGCCAATGTGTTCAGTTGTTGAGATACATATTGCAGAACGCAACGTGAGCCTCATGTTGATGAGCAGGCCAATCTTCTGTAAGACATTGCTGCTCTGTTGCAGATTCTATGTTGTAGACGAATCTGGAGTGAGCCTCACCTAGTGCAAAGCATCCTGATGCAAGCATAGCGAGGGTGATGAGTGAAGAACGAACAGTTGTGAACACTGATGTTATATAAAAAGAACACCAATTAATAGACACGCCGATAGGCGTGATTGAGTGTGTTCATTGATTGAATTGAGGGGGAATGATGACACCTCTACGAGGGGAGACATGAGTCATCAATGTATACACATACGTCAACGACAGATGTATAAACGACAGTGATACTTTCGTGAACAGATGTTGACGTGTGTAAGAACTCAACTGTTACAACATAAGTTAAACAGATGTGAAACATCATGAGTAAACTTAACTGTTGTTAACTTGAGTTGAATCCTTCTGTTGTAACTTAAGTTAAAAACAAATGTTAATCACAAGTTTAATGTGAGTATATTTTTTTTGTTCCACCGGTTACCGGGGTACAGAAGGGATTAGACGTGTCGAAAATTTTCTAACTAATTTAGGGTCCTATAGAGCGACCTTTTGTGCCATATGTCAATATTTACCGACTCTGCCCCCAGAATATTTGAGCAAATACGGAATATCTTAGGGTACATACTTTATATGGCTGTGTGAGCGGACGTGAATATCCGCAGATATGACGATGCAGCGCTGCTTTGTTTGAATCGATGCTACGAACTACGCTAACTACGGCACTTTTGTATATATGTCTATTTAATTCCCTAGCCTCTCTTCTCCCTAATCTTTTTCAAATAAACAATATAAGAATGGAGCGTAGCAAGTGTAGTTTTGAGTGAGATAAAATTAATAGATAACTAAAAAAATAAAAATAATGGCTAATCAGGGTAGAAGCGGTGCTCAAGCCAGAGCAAAACAAAAGCTGGCGCAAAGAGTAGCCGAACAAAAAGTAAATACAACAAACCTGCTTACTCCTGGAACAGCCTTATCTGGTTTAGTGGGAGGTAATAATAAACCATTCGACGGAATTACAGACACATTAGACGGCGTTCCAGTAATTCGAGTTGAAAATCAAGGCTTTCAACAGATGGGCAGGGGTGTGTCAAAAGGTGGGCTACCTAAAAGCATTCAATATGCTGGGACCACATTGTACGGATTAAAACAAGGAGATGATGTTTTATACAGAGCTGCTACTGAAACACCGTTGATGAAAACGACTGCTATAGAAACGACTTTAAAACCGGATACTAGTCCCACACCTACTCCATCAACAGGACCAAGTTTAGATCCAAATGCTACTGAACAATATGCATCAAGCTTTAAAGCCGGTCAGGCAAATATGGGTAATATCCAGGACATGTATTCCGAGCGTAAAGATCTTCAAGAATGGGCAAAAGCAAACCCTGCTTTGGCACAAAAAGCATTTGAAAAAGCAGAAGCAAAAGCTGTGAAAAGTGGAAAAGCTTCATCTGCTTATGATGCCGAAGAAACTTTTAAACCAAGTGATATTCCAGAAGCAGATCGTCAAAACCCTGTTGAACAAGCCAAAGCACGAGGCATCACCAACTTACAAGATGCACAAATGTTTAAAGACAATGCAATGACTGCATTATTAACCGCAAGTCAAAATCCAAACGTCACACCAATTGTGGAAGGAATGGCCATTCCAACTACAACAAACTATGCAGGTGCATTTAATCAGGCTGATATGCCAGACCTACAGTCAATGATGAATATGGGAGAACAGTTGGGGAGCCTAGGTATTGAAGGCCCTAAATTTGCGCTAAGTCAAAAGTTCAAAGATCTTTTCCAGAACACCATGCTAAGTAAATAAAAGATATTTAAATTATCTACAATAGTTGTAGGTTTACGCAGTAGAAATAGTGTCACTAGAAGCTAAACAAAGCCTGAATAATGCATTAATCCAAAGTGCACAATT
>WLWF01000279.1_pt1 | contig 50508 bp, 23 predicted proteins | sample 6718331 | NCBI WGS metagenome assembly WLWF01 (sample SAMN12718692, study PRJNA515312) | sponge metagenome | isolation source: marine sponge | host: Mycale hentscheli | place: New Zealand: South Island, Marlborough, Capsize Point | collected 2003-05-01 | reverse complement strand
CTCAATAACATCATAAGGATCTTTATTTTTTCTTTTATACATACCTCTAGGAGAAGTCCTCTCAAAATTTAGATCTGAATCTGTTCCAGGTTTAATTGTTACTGTGCCCCCATCAGGAGTTTGTATTTTAACCTTAGTCTGTAAAGATCCCGTTCCTAAAGACTGAATGTTTAAAACATTTTGATTAATACCTAACTGTTCTTTTTTTAATGTTATATCAATACCAGCAGCTGGTTGAGCACCTTCTTCCACAACATTAGGTATAAATCTATTGTAATCCCATACATCTTTAAGTCTTACAAACTCAAGTTTAGCAGTAAAAACATCTATCCAATTAGCTAACTGAATTACATCACCATCTTTTGTAATATAGTCAAAAGGTTTTTTCTGATTATACTTCTCATAAGTAAAGAAATCAATAGCTTTAGCTTCTACTCCTTCCATTATTTCTTGAGATCTAGTATATGTTTCTCCATCTTTACCTACATAATCAGTAGTTTCTATTCTATAAGTTCCTTCAACTTTACCACTCTTTTTATTTACAACATCATAGTTTTCTAACATTACTCTATTAGTACCATCTTTAGCTTGAACAATTACAGTTCTAAAATTAGTAATTTTATATCCTGCTGGTGGTAACATGTATGTATCTGTTATATAACCTTTTTTCTTGTTTTCAATTTCTCTTAAGAATACAGCATCAGGATAAACATTTAAAAACTTAGATTTAGTTTCAGTTCTAGTAAAAGGAGATACCCAATCTATGTCATGTAAAGGATTTTCTTCAGGTCTTAGTACAGTTCCTTGTTCTGCTAATGCAGTACTACCTGTAAGTATAAAACCTTCTTTACTAAGTCTTTTAACGATGCTTGCACCAAACTTATCTGTTTCCAAAGCTTCTTTAATTGTTACTTGCTTAGTTGGCTTACCATATTCTCCTGGTTTATATTTATTACCTGTAATTAAATCTACATTTTGTTGTAATATATTATTAGTAATGATTCCAATATTTGTATTGATCAATTCAATATTAACATCTTTTCTTAATGTTTTAAAGAATTCCTTAATTAACTGTGCTATCTTACCTAATAGTGATTTACTATACTCACCTTTACTTTTATTTCTTAGATCTTCATTTATAAGCTTACCAACTATTTTAAAATACTTATCTTTATCTTTTATAGATTTATAATCAGTAGTTCCTGCTAGCTCACGTATAATATCTTTCACTAGTGGATTATACTGCATCATATATGCAATGAATTCTCCAGCTACATCAGGTAAAGCATCTTTGTCTTTTACATAAGCAACCTTATTTAAAATATCAGCAAAACCTATATCATCAATAGTAAGTTTAGATTTAATTTCATTTATATCTTTAACTTTTATTCCAAAAGATTTTAAATATGTTTCAAGAACTTTAGATGTATCTTTACCAGCTTTTTTAATAGAAGCACCATCTATATTAACAGGAGTGTTTATTACTTCACCTTTAGGTACAGTGTATATTATATCAAAAGTGCTATCATTATATTCTTTTAATTCTGCACCTGTCAGTACTCCAATGTCTCCCTTACTATTTAATATACCAGTTTGTTCTTTTCCAAAGATTTTACTAACAATATTTGGATTTGATGTAGCTAAATACTTAGTCATTTCTTCTCCTCGTAAGTTATGTTTAAATCCTCTAGTAGAAACAGTATAACCACTTCTTTTATATTTATCTCTTACATCTTTAGGAACAAAATGTATAAAATCTAATCCTGAATCTACAAGAGTAGGTATTGCTTCAGCTAAAAATTGTTTACTACTTGGAGAAGATGTTACTCTATTTACAAATATGGCATTGTCATAATCATAATTTCCAAACATGTAAGTATCCTTAAATTTATAAACAGAAACTCTTTTTACAAAATCTAAAAACTGTTCTTTTGTCATCTCTTTACGACCAGGAACTTTTGTTATTAATGCTGCATAGTTATTATAAAGTTTATTTTGAAATGCTACATCATTATTAAAATTAGGAACTAACTCATAGATGTTTCTTTTTAATACATTAGATGCATCGTTTATAGGTGGATTCTCAAACTCTCCTTGTTCTTGATAGTTTATTTCACTATCAAATGATTTTTCTATTACAGGTGCTGCAGGAGTATCAGTTAAATAATTCTGGAAACTTCTAGATGATAACATTCTATTATAAACATCATTAAGTTCAGCTGCTATACTATAACCATCTAAGAAATTTTTATTAGTTGTATCCAAGAAATTTTCACTAGCTGTTTTCATCAAACTTATATAAGCAGAAGTATCAACAACACTATTAAAACTTAGTCTGCTAAACCCTTTACCATGTTGATAAATCATATTTAAAGAAAGTAAATTAAATATATCAGATATATCTGCATTAGTTTCTGCATCTTTTACTTTAGGTATTGATACATTAGCTAATTGTTTTATTTCATTGTTATACTTATCAGCTAAATCCGCATCATTGTTTACAATATCTCTATTATTTAAGTCTAATATTTTTTCACTATTTTCTAATGGTAAAGATGCAAGGGATAAGTTATCAGTTATCTCAAAATATTTATCTAAACTAAATTGATTAATAGTATCCAATATTAATTGTGAATAAGATATATCAGATGTCCCCATAATAAAACTTCTATTATAAGAATTCATTAAACTTCTTTCTGCAATAAACTTATTGTATGCTGTTTCCTTATTCTCTTTTAAAAATTGTTTATATCTAAAATTAGTAATCTTGCTTTTATCAGAGTATTTATTTTTTACAAACGCTTCTTTTAGTTTATACTTTACATATGTACCATAGTCATCAAAAGTTATATTAAACGCAAATCCTCTTCTTCTACCTTTTTCAAATCTATCTTTTAATTTTGTATCGTTAACATATATTATTCCATCTTTTAAACTTATTGCTTCTTTATTAGTATCACTTACATTTACAGGTAAGGTAGAATCCTTTGTATTAGAAAACTCAGGATACAATACTACATTTCCTTTAGGATCAGTTTCTCTAGATAAAAGATTCTGTAATAAATAATCTGAAATAGCATTAGTAAAGGAAGCTGTAAATACTTCTTCTCCATCTACTCCCTTTCCAAATCTTGCTTTTAATGCTTTATTCTGTCTATAACCTAGCAATTTACCAGTTACAAAACTGTTAACATCCTCACTAAAGTTTAAATCAAATACTTCTGAAGTAATATCATACATTATGTCATTAACATTAAATCCAGATAATATAGATTGTTCAAGAAGTTTTCTTACAGACTCAGGATCTAAATCTCTTCTATCATATATCATTTGAAGTGCAGAGTATTGTTTATTTACTTGTTGCGCTGTTTTTATAAATGTAGTATCTGGTGTAGAAATAGATTGTATTTCTCTTAGACCTTGAGTTTGTCTTTGAATGTTATAATACTGAGCTAGCATAGCTAAAGATTCTAAAGATGTTATATCTTTCTTTAAACCTTTCTCTAGTCTATCCTGTGTAAGATTTTCTGTTACTCCTAAATCTCTAAATAATAATTCTGATACAACGTCTGGAGATGTTTCTATAGCTTTTGCTAAGTTTCCAACCATCTTAGCTTTAGAGTTTGTAACCTTATTAAGTTTATTTACCCTAGCTGTAATTTCCTTAGCTACTTTAGGATCTACTATTCTTGATAATACATTTGATAAAGCACGTTGTTCAGTAGAACCTTTTCCCGAAGTAGGATGAAGAACAGAATATGGACCATTAAGTTTAGCTATCTCTTGTATATATTCTTTAACTAAAGGTTGATTTAAAAATGTAAATACTGTATCACTAGGTACACCTGCTTCTATCATATAGTTTAATACATTAATACTTTCTGGAGTAGCTCCTAATGTAAATGTAAAAGGATCCTTAGCTCTATCTAATATAGCATTAAGTAAATGTGAAAATATTTCTGATATGTTTTCTCCTTCTTTATTATACTTACCAGCTAAAGATATTGCACCATTAGTTGTATTATGATCAAACTTCATAGTAAAAATACCAGGCATTTGAAAGTTTATCTGCTTGTATATTGGATGCATTTTATTTTTCAATGCTACAATTCCTAGAGTAATAGCACCTACTAGATTCACCTTATGTTGATACAAGTTATAACCTAATTCTAAAGTTCGTGTAGGACTTATAGTCTTATCACCTTTCTTATTACTTCTTTCTTCACCAAATACATTTTCAAATCTATCATAGCCTTCTTCTGCAGATTCAAGAGTTTCTACAGCTCGTTTAACTAAATGAATATTATTTGGTCTAACTAAGTTTACATAGTTATCTTTTAATAAAAGAACATCTTTAATAGATCCTACAAGTTCATTATGAAGTGCATCTTTTTGTCTTGCTAATATTCTTGAAATTGACTCATCTCCTTTTTCTATTTCTGCTTGTAAATCATCCTTACTTAATACTGTCTTAACTAAATTACCTTCTCTGTTTATTCTTGGGTATAACTCAAAAAGTTTATCAACATCAAAGTCAGATCCTGCTTTAGCTACAATTTCTGTAGGAACTATAATTTTATTTCCTTCTTGAGGATTTAAGAAATGATAGACTTCAAATATTTCATTTGAGTTTGTAGCATCAATAGGAATTCTAGGTCCTAGAATAGTTATTGACTCTCTATGATCTGCTTTATTTAACCACACCTCATCCTTAATCATTTCATTAAGTCTGTCAATATTACCTATAGGCTCACCATCATTATGTTTAAGATTTAAAAGATTTATAAAATCTCCTTGCAAAGCTATAGCTGCTTGAGCAGGTAATGTCTTTCCTGTTTTAGGATCTTTTCTATAATATTGTAAACCGTTAGTTCCATTCTCTTCTCCTGGACTTAACCATAAATCTTTATCTAATGTAACCGGAGTTTGTATTAAAGGTTCACCATATACTTTTTGTTTAACTAATCTCTTTTGTATTATTCCTAATAAAGCTTTCATTACATCATCTGATTTAGGATGTATAGAAAGATCTATAAACTTTTCACCACTTGGTGTAGTGTTAATTAACTTTAATAAGTTATAAGGAAGATTCTTTTGTTCCATTTCATTTTGTAACAACTTCATTAAACTTTTCATGTCACCTTTTGAAATATACTTATCTTGTTCTACATCATACTTAAAATCTATTTGAGCTAGTAACTCATCTTTTAAAATATTGTTATACTTGTTTACAGCATTTGTATAATTTGATACAGCTTTTCTAGCTTGAGCACTTATAGAACCTCCTTTATTAAATAATCCATCTAGTAATATACCTCTTAGCTGAGTTGGAAAAGTTACTTTACTTTTATATTTTTCATTAACTTTAGTTACCTCTTTTAAGTTTTGCATATAAATAGTATTAGGAGTAAACATCTCTTCTCCTTCTACTAAATCTTTTACTTCTGTTTGAGTATCATCCGTATAAATATCATCTGAGTTTTGCTCCTTATTAGAAGATACACCACCAACCTTATTACCTGATTCAAAAGTTATATATTGAATACCTTCTTTCATCATTTGTTCATGTAACTTCTCTTTTTGTTTTGATGAGCTTCCTGGAATTATAGGAGATAGTGCAAACTTATGCATAGATGTAACTACTGCTTCATTAAAATCTAAAGCTCCATAATGATGTAATTTATATACAGGAAAATAAGTATTTATTTGTCTTGGGTTTATGGTCTCACCATTAGCTATTCTTTGGAATAAATTTTCCTGTTCATTAGTCCATTTATTCTGTAACTTTTTAAGAGTTCTATATGCATCAAAAGTAATATAACCATGACCATCAGATTCCTCCATACCTAAGTAAGTATCTGCATCTGTGTTTACTAACTTATCAATTTCTCTTTGTGATAGTTTAGGAAAGCGTTCTTTATAATCAGCTTCTAAAGCTTGTTTTATTTCTTTTATAAATTCACTATCTTTTTCAGAATCTTTTATAATAGCAGTATTCAATTTACCTGTATATTGAAAAGGAGTTATACCTTTTTTAGATAGTCTTGATGCATAACTTTTTTTATTCCAAACTTCATTAATAAAGTTCATTGAGTTTTGATCATAAAGAAAACCTTCTCCACCAGATTGTCCACCAGGTGTACGCTTTTGCATATGTTCTTTACTATGATCAAATTGCACCATGTTACCATGTAGTAAGTGAACAACTTCAAAGTTATGTATCCAGTTATTTATAGTATAAGCAGACATTACTGTATTAATAAGTTGTTTTCTAACTACAGCATTTGGAGAATTATAATTTTTTACTCCGGATTTTTCTTTAAGACTTTCACTTAGATAAGGAGCCTTATTATAGTAGTTAGTTATATTATTTTTAACTCTATCTTGAATATACTCCATTATATCAGCTCTAATCTTTTTATTAAGAGCTGACCCTTCATCAGTCATTAAATAGTTTTCTATCTTTACTGCAGGATCTAATTGTAATTTATATAACTCATTCTTAGTAGAACTTTTTAAAATATTATCAAATGCAGTAAAAGTATTACCTGCATATCTATTACCTATTGGTCTATTATACCCTGCTAATCTTAAATACAATTCTTTATTTGCATCAAACATTTTTATTCTATCAAACTCAACAGCCATTGCAGGAATAAATAGTTCATCAACAGAGTATCTCATTCCTTCACTAACACCAGGATCTTCAGACTCTTCGTTGAACATATCCATATCTACATAAAGATTCTTATCAGTCCCTTGATTTTTCATTAAACCTCCTTGAACTTTTAAACCATAAGAAGCTTTCTTATCTGCAGGTCTAGTATTTTCTTTTACTCCATTAAGTAAAAATGCATGTAAATCTTGTGTAAATTTTTCTAGATCTGTTAAATCAGAAGTTACTTTACTATTAGTTTTATTATCTTCTATATTAATACCAGATGTAATAAAAAGATCAAAAAGTTTATTAGCTCTTTTATCAAAGGTTCCTTCTTTAACTCTATATACAGAGTTTAGTAAATGAGATCTTTCAGTAAAAGGATTTATATTAGGATTAAGATAAGATAAAAAGTCATATTCTGATTCTGTCTTATCTGAACTAGTTTTTTGCCAAGTATCATTTCTTAAATTACTTAGTTCATTTAATCCTGCTAAAGTCATTGTCATGTTACTATCTAACACATGAGGAAATATTCTTTCACCATCAGCTGCAAGTAAACCATAGTTTTTAGATACACTTCCATACTTAGATTGTAACTTAGCAAGTTCTTTAATAGATCCGCTTTGACTTACTCCTCTTTTAAGATTTTTACTTAATAAAACTCCTGCGGGAATATCATTTACTAATGTTTCAACAGGATTTTCTATAAACTTATATAAGTACTCAAACTGTTTTTCTGTAAGATTATCTCTAGACTCAAGCTCATTAAAATCTTTTACGGTCTGAAATATAAAAGGTATACCAAACTTACTTTCATTTTTCACATCAGTAAGTTCTGTTTTAATTCTTTGTATATTATCTAGTTCTATTCCTAATGTATTTAAGAATTCATAATAGTCTTCTTCTCTTAATCCTTTTTTATCAAATCTTTTAACTAAAGTATCTAAATTTAACATTGGAGTATTAGTACTTTCTACTATTGAAATATATTCATTAGCATTCTTAGCCTTAAACATTCTTTGAAAGTCTCTAAGTATTGCATCTGTATCTATATCAGATTCAGTCACCTCTACATTACCATCTTTAAATATACTTAGTTGATAATATTTAATTGCAGACTTTTTATATGTTTGCCAGAAACTAGCAATTGCATCAAACTCAAACTCATTAGTAGTATTCTCAGGTTTAGGTAATTTATATTTTATAAGTTGCTTTAACTCAGGAAACTCTTCAGATGCTTTTTCAATTTCTTGATACATCTTCATAGGATTTTTAATACCTGATATTCTATTATTAAGTGTTGCCCAAACTCTTTTAAAATCTGCAAGTTCTTTAACTCCTAAATAGTTTTTAGATGTCTTACCGTCTGCATCAACTTTATGAAGACTTTTTAAAATGTATATTACTTCTCTTTCAGCCATTTCAACTAATGACTTTTTACCAATTTCTTTTCCAAACTTTTCAGAACTTGGATCATTACTGTCTTGCTCATCTTCTTCTAAAGCTTCTTCTTCTAATATATTCTTATTTAATATAGGAAATGTAGAATTATCATAATAGTACTTAAGAGTTCCCTGATTAGATGTTGTCCAATTACCAAGAGCTGTTTCTAAGATTCTTATTTTATTTAATAAATCTTGTTGATCTCTTGTTATCTCAATTTCAGGAAGTTTATTTTCTAATATTTTAAGTTCACCATATTTTTTTGCTCTTGATTTTAAATTATTTGTTTGCTTAATAACTTCTGTAATATTATTAGCTACAATAATTCCTGTAGGATTTTTACCTGACTTAATATTTTTATGCGTATAAAAGTCTGATATAATATCTATACCATAAAAGTTTTCACCAAAAGATCTTTCTCCTCTTTTAATATCAGCGTTTAAGTTTTTAAAAGAATCTACTTGATTTCTAAAAAAGAAATACTTATCAGCAGCAGGAGTTCTTTCTCCTGTTTCAGGATCTACTGCTTCTAGAATAGCAACTGCATTCTCCTTAATACCTTTCATGCTATCAATAGCATCAAAAGAAGGCATCTTAGTTTCTTTAGCTAACTTATCTGTATTAGTTTTTAGTATTGTTTTTAATCTTTCTCTTACTTCCTCTACTACAATTTTTCTATTTTGAGGATTTAAAATTAAATTTAAGGTAGCAGACTTAGAACTTTTCTCACCAGCTTTCGCCATTTCTTTTGATATATCATCAACAAGTTCAGAGAATAAACTATCCATTGTAGATACAATAAGTTTAGAATCAGCATCATTTAATGCATCTTCTCTTCTGTTATCAACTTGTCTAATACCTCTATTTAATTGAAGAAACTCATGGTTCTTAACTGAAGGAGTATAATCTGATAATAACTTAGGGTTAGAACTAGACAAATATAACCTAGAGTATAATTCATTAACTCTCGGTATACTCATTACATCTATGTTAGCAGCTTTGCTACTATTCTTAAATGCTTTTCCAAAAAGAGTTTTTAAAAAGTTTAAGATCTTTCTAAATATAGTATTACGCTTTGGTCTATTCTTTTTTATCTTAGGATTCTTAGCATAGCTTCTAAATTCTTCTGCTAAAATTTCTTCTATTTGATAGTTAGAATAATCTTTATATTTAGTATTACTATTTCTTACTTCATTATATAAAGCTTTTCTTTCTTTAGGATCAAGATACAATTGAGAGAATCCATGCCAAGCTTCATGATAAATATCAACAGCTGTTCCTTTATCAGCTATATTTATAGCACCTAAAAACTTAGAGTCTGATAGACCAGATGCATTTACAACAAACTCTGCAAACTGACCTGAATTAACTATATTAGTTGCTTTTTCTAGACCTATTACTTTACTTAAAGGTGATGTACTCCACCATTTAACAGCATCTTCTATTTGTTTCTTAGTTACATTATCAGGATCGTAACCTTCTCTTTTTAAACTACTCCAATCTCCTTCCTTTTTAAATATCTCTAATAATCTACCTGAGCTATTTGTAACCTTTTGATTTGGATTAGTTTCTAAATTAGAGTCTATATCATCTGCTTTATTCTGATCTTCTTTAGATGCAGATTCTTTTCTTTTTTCCTCTTCTATTTTTTTTAGTTCTTCATCAGTATACCAAGGAACTTCTTCTTCTGTTTCAAGGATCTCTGTTAAATCTTGAGCATCTACTACTTCTTTTGCTTTAGCTAAACTTTCATTTAAAGCAGAATAAGGATTTTTAAATGCAATAGACATATTATAAAACCCAGGATTAAGAGTATTTAATTTAACATTAATTCTACTTCCCATGCTTATTAAAAATTCTCTAAAGTCAGTAGGTACTAATTGTCCATTTATTAATCTTAAAAAAGGTTTAGTTTCTTGAACTATTGCTTCATTATATATACCAACTGTAGGTCTCCAATTAGCAGGAGCTAAATTTGTAGAATTATTATTGAATGATGCATTTTCCCAATAGTAACCTTTTGCTAAAACAGTTCTAACTGCTTGAGCTGCATTTTCTCTTTGAGCTTTATTACTTAATTTATCTTTACTTAATTCAATTATAATAGGTTTCTTACCTGATTGATCTATAATCTGAAAGGTACCATCAGTATTAATTTTATAATTTCTTTGAGTACTACTTACATTATTATTTAGAAACTGATCAAGAAAAGCTTTTCTTTGAGATTTTGAAAATTTAGGATTACTTACAACTTCTGCTATCTCATTAATTAATTCTTCAGTAAGAATATATCTTTCTAATCCAAAGTTATTTCCATTTAAAGTAACATAAGCCATTCCAGCTTTCTTTACATTTCTTGTTTTATTATTAGAAATGTCTATACTTTGTAAAACTGTTTTGATATTATTATCATTATTGGAATTAGTAGAGTTATTTAAAGCTTTTGATAATACATCTAGAGATATATTAGGATTTGCTAGTTCATCAGACATACCTTCTGTTATTCCTTGTATATCAACAAGCATTGAATGTTTTTTATTTTCCGTTCCTAAGAATTCTTTTTTAATTCTAGAAAGTATATCAGCTCTCTCATCTAAATATTCTTTTGCTTCTTCAACACTAATTCCTAATCTTTTAGATAAAGCTTGAGCAGACATTATCCTCTCTTCTTTACCATAAATGTCAGTTACCTTTGTACCACTTTTATCTGTTCTTACATCTCTTATAAATTGAAATACTACGCTACCATCATTTCTTGATTCTGCATAAGAACCATCTTCAGTAAAAAATACAGGTTGTCCAAACTCATCTGCTATTACAGCAATAACTCTTTCATTAGCTTGGGTTACCTTTTTGCTTGCATTTCCTCTTTTTAATCTAGTAAAAGATTCTATAGCTTCTTGTTGTACAGACGTTGGTAATAAATCTTTTGTTTGTGAATTTGTAACAAATGCATCAAATCTTACTAACTTTAATTTTAAAGTTTTAGTTTGGCCTGATAAGTCTGTATAAGAAAAAGCTTGAGGACCAGTTCCTTCAAGTATATTACTCAGCTTTAAATTAGCTAAAGTATTTACTATAGTAGTTTGACTTGGATCTAGTTGTTGTATTTCAAGAGCATTACTATTAGGCTTTTTTTTAACAAGATTTTGTCCTGTAGTAGTTAAAGGATTATCAGATTGTCCTCTAAATATTTCTTTCTTAGGTTCTTCACTAGGATCTTCTTCAGTTAAAACAGGATTATTATTATCTTCTTTATTAGTTGCTGCATCAATTAATACTTGTTTAGGATCTACAGAAAATTCTTTTATAATAACATCTACACCTGTGTCAACATTTAAAAACTTTGGTGATAGTGCATTTAATTCATTAAAATCTATATTGAGATTTAGACCTGGTTTAGAAAAATTAATCATACCTATCATTTGAGGTATAGGCTGAATGAACTGAGCTGCTTGTTCTGCAGAATCTGTATCTTCCTTAACCATATCAAATATACTTTGCATATAATTGGTAGGATCAAAGTTTTTATCTTTAATCATATTAGTAGCAATGTCTGTATATAATGCTTCTATTTGATCATTATCTAGTGCACACTTAATCATTTTTTTCTACACTTTAAATTATTTCTTAAATTGTTTTTGGCATCTTCTATAGTTGTATTCTCTGCTTTTTCTAATGCTTTATTTTGAGCTTTAGAATCACTTAAAAAGTCTTTAGTAATTTCATTAGATTTTTTAACATCTGTCTTTTGTTGCTTAGTCATAGGTTTTGTTTCTTGTACCTCAGTGTTTACTAAAACTGGTAATGTATAGTTCTTTTCTAGTTCTCCAAATGTAGCACTATATTTTTTATTTTTACCATTAATAACTATGTTTAATTCTGCACCATCTTTGGTCATCTTTTCTATAGTCACAGTAGAGTTTGTAAGCTTGTCATAGTTCCATTTACCTGGACCTAATTTTGGTCTTATCTTACCTGTTACAATAAGAGTAGTTCCTTCTTTATAGATGTCACTCTTAGGAATAGCTGGACCTTCTAGTTTTGTTTCTTCTTTTTTAGTTGATACACTAAGTTCTTTAAATCTTTCTTCAACTAAGGGGAATAAAACTTCTTCTTGAATTTGTATAGGAATGTTACCGTATTTAGAAGATAGATCTAACATAATATTAGACAACTCATTAGCTTCTGCTTTAGCAATAGCAGCTTTTGCTTTCTCTACTCTTTTGTTAATAGCTTCATTCTCACTTAATTCTATTTTAGTAGCTTCAGGATCCTGTTCACCTTTTTTAACTTCAGATTTAACAGGAGCTTTTTCTTCTGCATTTTCTTTAGCATTTACTATATTACTTAGTGTAATAGTAAAAGTATTAGTCTTACCTGCAGAAGTAGTAGAAGTACCAGTTGCTCCTTTATCTACTATAAATGTTGTACCATCAGCTGTAATAGTAAACACATCCTTTGTACCTTCAGAAAATTCATCTTTAACAGTTTTTATCTTATGAGTAGTTTTAACATTTGACCATCCAAAAGTTTTTTCTAAGAATTCATCTATGTGTAAAAGACCTTCTTCTAAAGTTCTTGGTACAAGTTTTCCATTTATAATACTTGATGTTACAGCACTAAATTCATCTATAATTCTACCATCTAAAGCTTTCTCTATATCTGTATTTCCTATACCAGATTTAACAGGAGCTTCTTCTAATGCTGCTAGTTCTGCATCATATTTAGCGTTTATTTTATCTGTACGTTTACCTTTTACTTCTAATTTTTTTACAGGAGTATATTCATATCCCTCAGCATTTTCAACTTCATATATCTTTTCATTAGAAAGTTCTTTAGGGTATTTATTAAAATATTGCCCTACTTGTTCCCCATCTTTTTCCATAGAAACTCTAACCTTTTTACCTTCATTAGTTTTAGAGATAGTTACAGTTGTAGTAACTCCGCTATCACTATCAGGGATAGTATAACTTCTACTTTCTTTTGTTCCTAACTCCTCTTGTCTTCTTCTTTCTATGTCAGCTTTTTTATCTGTAGTAGGAACTTCTTCTTTTTCTGCAGCTACTTGTTTTTCCTTTTCAGCTATTTCTTGTTTAAGTTCTTTTATTCTTACTTCTATTTGTGGAGTACCTAAGTTCTTCTTAACCAGTCTTTCTTCATTAGCTAGTGCAGCCTTTAATGCATCTACCTCTTGTTCTAGTTTAGATTTCTCAGGAGCTTTTTCAGGAGCTTTCTTTTTGACTTCTTCTTTAATACCAAGCTTACTCTTAATAGATTTAAAGTTATCTCTTATATAACTATTAATTAAGTTATTCTTTTGCTCTTGGCTACTAGCTTCTTCATATTGAGGACCATAGTCTTCATCTTGTTGCATTGCCTCAAAAACTTCTGTATAAACTCTAGGAGATACTTTTCTTAAATTTGTAGCAGTAGGTTCATTTGTAAATCTTCCAAGACTAGTTTCTTGATTCTTATCAAAGTTTTCTACTATTTCTTTTTCCAGTCTCTTATATTTCTTTTCTATTTCAGAAACTAATTTAGGATCATACTGTTTATTTTTTCTTATTATTTTAGCACTTGTAAAACTAGTAGTAACTTCTTCAATAGCATTTCCATTCTCATCAACTAGTGTATCACCTTGTTTAATAAAGGTCATTGTATTTTTAGATTCAGCAATTTTTGCTATTATTTTATCCCCTTCAATAGATTCTTCTAAAATTCTACCAACTTTAAAGCTTGGTTCATTTGCTTTAGTTTTTATAGTATTGACTTGTACTTCTATTTCTTCACTAGGTAAGTTACTTATTTCTTTTTCTTTTTGAGCTTTTAATTCTTCTAGTTGTACTGTAAGAGGATCTAATTCATCTACTGTTTCTTCTGAAGCTTCTCTTAATCTTTTTGCATCAGTAAGCAATGCCATTGCTATTACATGTTGTTTAGTTCCTTTAGGATAAACTTGTTTAGAAGCTACGTCAATAAAATACTCAGGCATAGTTCCTTCTTGCATATATAATCTAAATGCAGCAGGTTCTATCATTAAACCTTGTTGAGAGTATAAAGCATTTAATACAGCATTAGATTCAATACCCTCCATTTGACTTTTTACTATATCATCAAAATATTTTTTTCTATTGTTATATATTTTTGTCATCCACTCCTCATTCCTTTGAACGTGTTCTATGAACCCATCTGGATTATGCATCATATTTACTACACCTACAAGTTTTTTCTTTTCATCTGTTAGTTCATAAATATCTTTTAAATCTTCAAATGATTTTTCTAAGTTTTCACTAAATACATTTTGACCACTAACTTTACCTAAAAATTTAATATATTTATTATAAGCATTTTCAAGATTGTTAGTAATTTTATTATCATTTTCAATAGTTCTTTCTAATGATTTTTCCTCATCTTTTGTTTCTTTAGTTCTATCTGATTTAAAGTGTTTTTCATATTCATTTTTAACTTTTTGAAATTCTTCTAAAGCTTTAACTTTAGCTTGTTTTTCTTTAATTAAATCTTTTGATTTTTGATCAGTTAAACCTTCAAGAGCTGCAATTTCACCATTAAGTAAACTTAGTTCATTGTATAAAGTATTCGTACTTAGTAAGACTTCTAAATCAGTAGTAGTCATATTTTCTAAAGGACCTTCACTTAAAAGCTTTGAACTAATATCTCTAATTCTAGTAGCTACATCATTATAAGATTTTTTAAAAAATACAGATTGTTTAATTCCTTCTTTCCACGCCATAGATAACATAGCTGCTTGTCTATATTCTCTAGAGTCATTATCTGGATATTGATTAAGATCTACAGGGTTAGGAAATCTTTCTGTATAAAAATCATAATCTTTTTTTATTTGATTTGCATCTTTAACTAAATTGTCTATTTTAGACTGATACTTTTCTCCTGTACCTTTTTCAAAACCAAATGCTTTTTCAAATTCATTTGCAGGAAGTTCTTTCATTGAATCTAAATGATCAATAAATATATCAAATGAACCTTGTTCTAAACTGGTATTTACCATGTTTATCATAGCTTCATCTGTTGCATCATTATTTTCTTTTATAGTACCAGTTGCTTTAACTTCACTAGCAGCATTCTGAGTTGAATAGTTTGTAAGCCTACTATTAAAAAGTTTTACAGGATCTGCATATAAAGCATTTAAATTTGCAGCTACACTTTTACCATAAGAATTTCTTGTTTTTTTATACTCTTCGTATTGTTTTTTATCACCAAAAAATTTATTATATCCTTTTGACATAAGAGGTATTCCTGCATTTATAGGACCTGCAAACATACCCATAAAGAAACCTGATGCAAATGTTTCAAAACCTTGTGAACCAAATTGATTAAGAGTTGCATCTTTAAAAGCAGAAACTCTTTCATCATTAAAGTATCCTTTATCTATAGCGTTATTAACTTGTCCTTCTGAAAAATGAAATGCTTCTCTATTTTGTTGTTTAAATGAATCTACATAGTAATCTTCTAGAGCTCCTGAAATTATTTCCTGGCTAACTTCTTGAACACCTTCCATTATGTTAGCTTTAAAATATCCTATTGCTCCTCTTGCAGATTTTCTTAAAGGATCTTTATAAAAAGATTTTATAGTATTCCCAATTCCATTATTTACATATTCTGCTTGAAATTTAGGACCGGACTTAGTACCTCCTTTTACATTTCTCCATCTTATAGTACCATCTTTTAAACTCTTTATATCATCAACCTTAGATCTTAAAAAGTTTTTTATTCCTCCTCTAGGACCTACAATATTTGGAAATACAATTTTATTAGTACCAAATATTAAAGCTGTATTCATTATCATTGCCTCGGTTGCTGCTGTATTAGCTTGTTGAGTAAAATCCCATTGTATATCATTATTAGGCGTTACTCCATTAGCTCTATAGTAATCTTCGTAAAGTCTATTATATATTTTATTTTTTACAAAACCTCCTTCTAATCTAGCTTCTGAAAGAGCCATGTTTAAATTTCTTGTATCTCTATAAAATGCTCCTACATATTTAGTTCCTTTAGCAAAACTAGTTAAGTTATCTACTTTATTTATAGACTGATAAGCTTCCGTAATATTTTCAATAGGATTTAAAAATCTACCTGTTCTAGTACCAGTCCAAAAATTCTTAGCTCCTTTATATGTATTTACTGTATTTAATGTTTGATTAAGATTTTGTTGAGTCTTTTTAAGCTTACTAGCTGTATTTAAATTTTTTCCTAACTTTCCTACAACAGCACCAGTTCCTAATAAACTTGCTCCACCAGTAGCAGGAGCAAGAAGTCCAATAGCAGCTTCTTCTACTAATGCTTCAGTCATAATACCTGCAGTATATCCAAAGTTCATTAGTGTATTACTAAAGAATGAACCAAGACCACCTTTACTTGATTGACCAATTGCTGCAGCTCTTTCATAAGCTTCAGCATCTTCAGTGTCAGAAGAAAAATCTCCTTGAGCCATTTTGTATAAACTTTTAGGCCCTGCTACAAAACCTCTAGTTACTAAAGGCATAAATGAATTAGTAAGCATTCTACTCATGTCATCCCAACCTGTTGTGCTTTCATTATAAATAGATTCATTATCACGGAAAGGATGAAAACCTAATTCTCTTACTTTTTCATCTCCATATCCAGCATACCTTTCATAGAAAGCATCACCATCAGGCCCATCATTATAAGAATATATTCCTCCATATTTATGTTTTGGTTGGTATGTACTAAGATGTGCTTCAGTATCACTTGATAAATTCTGAGCAAAAGCTAATATCTCTGCTCTTGATTTAGGTTTTCTTTCTTTTTTTTGTATAGGAGGTTTAACAGGTGGAGTACCTACTATTCTTTGCCTAACTTGTTGCTGAGGTCTATACAAACCTGTAGGGGGAGTTGCCGGAACATTAAGTTCAGGATCCATAATAACGTCTCCTTCAAAAGCTTGATAGCTTGTAGGATCCGGATTAGTTAAATCAAGATTACCATATTGTGGTCCTAACTCATCAAGTGGACTTACTGGTATGTTTCCTTCCTCTGCCATTATTGTGGTGAATATGTTAAACCTTGATCTTGATAAATATCCCCTGCACTATAATCTTCTACAAGCTTATCACCTGTAAAACCACCTCCTCTAAAGTCAGAGCTACGTTGTGTACCTTGCCTACCTGTCATATAATCACCACCTGTAGCAAATTTAACAGGTCCCTTATTACTAAACTTGTTGTTTAACATTGTTGCTCTCATTTGATCCCAAGTTCTTAGTTGTTGATCATTCCAAGTTTGTTTATCAAGATTAGGATATAAAAGGTTAAATTGTTTAGTATTTTCATTATTCATAACTACTGATTCATCATATTTTACATCATAATAATGTTCCCAATTACCAGTATTATAAGTTCCAGAAGCTTCAATAAATTCATAACCTTTAGGACTTAAGACTAAGAATTGTGTTTCAGTATTGTACATTTTAGTTAAAGGATCAAATGTAACTTTATATGTCGCATCTCCTTCTAACTCAAAAGTTTTTCCTTCTGGTCCAGCTAATCTAATACTTTTATCCATAGCACTTTCATTATCTTGTGTAAGACTATGAGTAAACGTACCATCAGGAGCTATAATTTGTACATCATTTGCAGCTATATTAATACTTTCTTCCTCAGTAAGAAGTTTTCCTTCTCCTGTTTGACTATCAAGATATGCTTTTGGAAAACTTAATATAGTAGCTTCTCTATCTAAACGCTTATCAGCAATACTAGAATAAGATATTTTTCCTCCTCTTTTATTTTTTTCTCTCCAAGGGCCATAATTATTTATTAAACCTTCCATTTTATCTTTTTGTAAAGCATACTCATCATTATCTAATGCACCTTCTGTAAGAGTACGGTTGCTCATTAAACCACCTTTAATTGAATAGTCTAATAATCCTTTATCTGCATTTTGCCAATCTGTATAATAAAATGTTCTAAACACATTTCCTCCAGGCCCTTGATTAATCCCAGGATCTTGGACTTCTGTAAGATTACTACCAAGAGTATTTCCTTTTGAAGTAACTCCTGCATTCATAGTTAATAGATCAGATATATCTTTTGAAGCTGTAGATTCTTTATATTCATTATACATACCTTTAAATACATCATAAAGTTCTTTTTGAGGTATTGCTTGATTCTGTCCCGTTGATCCTATTTCAAAAGATTCTGGTACAAGACGGTTATATAAACCTATTACGTTTCCTATTGTTGAACCACCTTTTGGAGGAGCTTTATATCCTTGTTCTTGAACTGATTTATTAAACAGTAGTTTCCCTTCAGCATTTTCCTTCTCTAAAGCATTTAACATTGTTTTACTAAGATTAATGCCATATTCAGATTTAACATTTTTAGCAAATTCAGAAAGACCTTCATCATTAGCTTGTAACCACTCAACACTTTTTATCATATTCCCCCTATGAACTTTTAAGTTCTCTATACTACCACTATTAAAAGCTCTTCCTAAATTTCTCTTATCTGCATATTCTCCAAAAGCATCTGCATCACCTTTATGCTGATTTATATATTCTTGACTTTTCTCTATAATACTAATAAGACCTTCAGTAGAAGTACGCATACTTTTACCAGTTTTAATATTATTTAGTAGTTGGTCTAAATCTTGACCTTCTGATATTTTCTCCCAATCTTTAGCAAAGTTATCATCATTTACCATAAATTCTTTTAATCCTTTAAGATTGTCTTGTACTTTTAGAATATCGTTTTGAACATTTTTTTTGCTTTTACGTGCCTGATCTTTCATTGCATTATCTAACTCCATTGTAGATAATTTATTTGTTGTACCTCCTGCATTATTATTTTGTCTAGCTTCTGTTACAGTAAATTCTTTTCTTTCTCTATATTGAGGAATACCAAATTGATCTGTAACAATTACTTGTTCTGTACTTTCAGATTTAGGATCTGCTTTTTCATATAAGTTTACTTGTTTACCAGATGCATCAGTTACAAAAGGATTATCTTTATCAATTTTATAGCTTTGTCTACTATTAGGGTCAGTATAAATTCTAAATTTCTTTTCCTTAACATCTGGTTCAAATAATGGACTATCTTTTTTAGCTTGAGCCATTAGTTTATTTGCAGCCATTTGTTCTTTTCTTCTTTGCATGCCACTTTGAAATTTTTGCTTTCGTCTTTGTAAACGTCTAGCATCTGCAGCTTTTTGCTTTTGTAAAGCATAAGGATTTGTTTTTATACTTTCACTAAAACCTCTCATTGATTGAACTTGCGCTGCTTCATCAAGATCTTTTCTCATTAACATCTGAGCTACACCACCATCTACTCTTCTTCTTAATGTATTTATATCTTCATAGGGATTCTCAAATCCTGAAGCAGTAGTTACTGTACTAGATCCATTTTTAAATTGCTCATATTCCTTTTCAATTCTTTGTAAACTTTGACCATTGATATCTCTATTCATTTTAAGATCATCAAGCAACATTAGTTGTTTTGGAGAAGCTTTACCAGAAGTAACTATTTCTTCTAGTCCAGCAATTTTATCATTATATTGATCTTCTCTTTGCTTTAACCCTAGATAATATTTTTTATTTTGATTTTGAAGTATCCTATAATTGTTTTCAAGATATTTCATTTCAGCTGCATTCTTATCTCCATTAAACTCAGCAGCATTACCAAATGCATAATCTTTTCTATTTACATAAGATTGAGTTTTATATACAGCTTGTACTCTAGGATCACTAGCTACTTGATTTTCAAAAAGTTTTTGTAATGGTTCTTTTATTTGTTGACCATTTTTAGTTGTAATAATAAATCTACCATCTTTACTAAATTTTACAGTTTGTGCAGATATGCCAGATTCTTTAGCTATTTTTTGAGAAAGTTGAGAAGCATTAACATATGAGGTATATGTAGGAGATCTAAAATTCATTGCTTGATCATCACTAGCATTTTTAAATTCATCCTTTAAATATTCCATTTCTCTTACTCCTGCTCCCCACCATCTTTTTCTTTCTTTTTCATCAGAAGAGTTTTTAAAAGATCTAGCTAAATTATATTGATTATTCCAATTTTTAGTGTAAGCCATATCTTTCATCAAAGATTTATCTTGATAAAAAGGAGTAAATACTTGGACTGCCTGATCAACATTTTGTTGTAAACTAAGATCTAATCCTGCTACCCTTTGCAAATTAAAACCAATGTTTTTAACTAACTCTTCTTTCTTTTTAATGTTGTTATCTCTTGTTAAATCAGCATAAAAATATTGACCATAAACTTTATTTAACTGTTTCCAGTTACTATCATACTGATTCTGTTTTGTTTTTAAAACAGTGTCATAGAAGTTTAGATCCGGAGTAAAGGGTTGATACTGCGGAATAAAGTCTGTTACACCTTGTAAATACGTTGCCATAGTTAATCTTTTCTTACGTTATAAATATATTAAAATTTTATAAGTTTAATAAACATTAAAAGTTTAATAATACCATCCTCCTTCTTGCATTTGAGCATTAGGAGGCATCATTTGCCCACCCTCTTCTGCTACTGGTTGTGGTGGAGGTGGTATTAAATCTTCTTCATTAATTCCATTTGCTTGCATATAAGGTCTAGCTACTTTAGGTATGCCTTGTGGAAATCCTTTTGAGGATTCTTGAGCTAATGCTAAAGCTCCTAGTTTCATATTATAGTTTTCAATCATCAGCTCTGCTGTTCTTCTAGTAATATGATCTGAGTTAGGATCTTCTAATAGTGATCTATACTTATTAATGTCATATGGTTTAGCAAGTTCAGCAGGAGTGTAAGCAGGCTTTTTACGGCTACCTTTCTTTTTACCTCCTGACTTACCAAACATTTTTAATATATCAGGATTAGATATTTTCATACCACCTGTTTTATAATCACTATATATAAAAGTATCATCTGGAAGATTTAAAGGAACACCACCTTGAGCATGTCTTGGACCTACTATAGTATTGTGTTCAGGAAACCCATCACCATTAATATCTCCAAATACTGTTTCTCCTCCTTCAGCTTCTAAGTTAGCATCTTCTCTTGGTACAGCACCAATAGTTCTAGTGGTTTTACTTTGATTAGGTATATTAAATTCACCATAAGCACTGCCATATCCTGGAGGCAACATTTGATTTATATTAGTTGTACCAAAAGGCATTTTATGTTGCCCACCATGCTCATAGATTGGACCACCTTCTTGAACACTACCCGTATCTCTATAGTTTACTCTTGGAAGACCAAAGCCTCCTTCTGGATTATATCTATATTGAGTTTTAGAAGTACCATCTGCAAAATTCTTTTTAATAGGTTGTTTATAATCAATATAACCCGACTTAAACATTTTTTCATTCATGCTTTGTGTCTTGATTGATCCATCCGGGTATATTAATTGTATATTTTTGTACTTATCTGCCCCATAAGGATTAGGATTTTCACCACCTTCTGCAAAAATTATTGGACCACCTTGTTGCACATTATAAAGTTGAGCTATAATATTAGGATTAACACCTGCTCCTCTATCATTGAAGGATCCTCTTGTTTTACCTCCAGCAACTGATCTAGCAGTTTTAGCTGCTTCATCAGCAGGCATTCCTGCATTTTTATATTTTAAAAACAATTCTTCAACTGAAGCTTCATATGTAGGATCTAATTTTTTATTTGTTTGATTAAAAGCAAACCTACCTCCAACACTTGGATCAAAACTAAAGTTTTCATACATTTGATTTAATGCATCTGCCTTATACTTATTAGTCAAAGCATTAGCATATTGATTTGTAAGAGCATTTCCTATTGCTCTCTTACTATTATCAAACTGTTGATTAGCTATAGTAGTTCCATCATATAAGTTTTTCTTAATCTGCTGATTAGCAACAGCTTCTTTATTTCTTATGTTAACATTTTTTTCGTTTTCTGCAGCTTGAAAACCAACATTTTGTCTGTTATACCCATCAAGTATATTTGATGCTTGATTTGCAGCTTTACCTTGAATAGCAGTTAACCTAGCTGTTCCTTGCGGTCCTGCAAATGAAGCTGCTGCTTGACCTGCCGTATTAGCTATAGCTGCATTAGCTGCTAGAGCTGCTGTAGGATCTACTCTTGGCATACTAACTTCTTCATAGTCAACAGGAGCTTGCCATGGTAAATATTTTTTAAGATTAAATTTATCTTTTAATAAATTAGTTTGTTTAAGTGTATCTTGTAAGTAAAATGGAGCTTGAGCTTGAGGTTGTGCCATAGGTTGGTCACCTTGACAAACACATTCTTCTTCACCAGTCTGAGGATTCTTTTGTTTAACTGCTGCTGAACCATCAGCACAAGGTTGACATTCTTTTGTGTCTACTGTAGCTTCTGCACAAGGCAGACAATTATTATCAGCATCTCTTTTAGCTATAGTTCCATCTGGACATTTAGGACACTCCCCAAATTTAGGTGTAATATCTAAGTTTAAATTAGCTTGTCTATATCCAAATGTATTTACATCTTTACTTTCTACACCTGTTCTTTTTTCTCTGTTACCTCTTAAATCAGCAAAAGGTAAACCAGATAGTTCTTCTACTCTTGATTCAAGTGCAGTAAGTTTATCATAATACTCAGGCATAAACTCTCTTACCTCTTCTATACTAAGTTCACCTTTAAGACCTGGATTAGTTTCTTTATCCATAAACCCTCTTTCTGTAAAACTTTTTGCTTCAGTCTCACCCTCTCTTTTAAACTTATAATCAGCAAGTTCTTTTTGAATGTCCGAGTATTCTTTATTTAGTTTGACTAATTCATCATACTCTGACCTTCTCATTTTTTTAGTAACAGGTTCTGAACCATAGTCAGCCACACTAACTTCAGAATCATCTGGATTAACTTTTGCTCTATACCCTACAGTTACTTCAATCATCTCATCACCATCATATGTTCCTGTTGGCTTAACTTCTCCTCTATCTTGATATTTAGGAACAGTCCCTCCTTTTTGAATAAGTGTAAGATCTTTTGCACCCATTTTTTGCTCTTCAAGTAAACCAGAATTAGGATTGAAACCTCCTCTAAAATCTTCGGTTGCACTAGCATAAAGTTCTTCCGGAGCATACATATTCTCATTAAGTTCTCTTTCTTGCTTTGCAGTATTTATTGTGTCAATTATATTTGCTCCTTTTCTACCTAATGTATTAAATTGATTAATTCCAGATTCTGCATCAATATTAAACATGTCCTTTCTCTTAAAGTCTTGAGTAAAGGTTCCCTCTTCTCTATCAGTAATTCCTGGAATAGGTATTTCTTTTAAAGGTAAAGTAGGCACAGGTTTAATAAATTCTGCCGGAACCATTGGTCTATTATTTTTAGATATTGGAGAATTAACTCCACCAGCTACTCCACCACCATCAAATATAAATTTTTGTAATCCTGCATAGTCTACCTTATTAGGTAATGAATAGTCATTAGAAGGATGTTTTATTATCCTTACTTTACGTTTATTACTTGGTAATCTTTTTATTCTAACTCTAGGCATAATTATAATTTTATATATATTCTACTATTCCACCTGCTTGCATAAATGCTCTGATTTCTTCATCGGTCATATAAACATCTTCATCAATCATTGGACCTCCATAAGCCATTGATCTAGGATCAGCCATACCTTCAATAAAAGGATTAGGATTTGTATTAATATTTAATCCTCCACTAGGACCAGTCTCTAACATATTAGGAGAAGTATTATCAATAAAATCTGTAATTCTAGTACCTCTAGATGGAGTATTAGGATTTCTGTTTTGTAATGTAGGCATACCTGTTCCTGTTGGATTAAATGTTGTAGCATTACTACCATCCATGAGAACTCTTTCACCACGGCCTTGTCCCTTTACATTTACAGGAGTTGTAATTTTATTAGCGGCAAAAGGGCTATACGGTTTATCTTGATATGAGGATGCTCCTATTCTTCCTGTTTTACCAAACTTCATTCTTTGATCAAGATCTGACATAGCAGCATTTCTATCAGCTTCTTCCTCTTTTGCAAAATCGTCTTCAAACTCTTTGAGATCCATTGCATCAGATTCTTGCATTATTCTATTCATCTCTGCATCTGATACATCATCATCTTGGACATTATCAATTGCATTTTGATAATCCAGTTCTTCTTGTCTAGCTATTTCAGCTTCTTCTGCTTTTTGATCTTGATATGAAAGCATATCATCTCCTACACCTCTTTTTATAGCTCTTCTTCTATTTCTTTCATATTTATTTTCTGCTTTTTGATCTTTTCTACTAAGTAAGTTATCAGTTCTTCTTTCAGCTCTAGAACGTGTATCTTGTTCTTCTGACGATGATGCTCTATTTCCATCACCATCTACTCCATATAACTTAGGAGCACCTGTTCCATATGTTGCAGTCCATCTTTTTGGTCTACCAAATATTCCAGATTTAGTGACATCAAGTTTTTGAAGATTAGCTCCCGGAGGAACCATTCCCATAAACGGAGAACCTGATCTTTTATTATAGATAGGTTGAGCATAAGACCCTGCATAACTAAATGCTGGATTAGCTGACATCATGTTACCAAATAGATTACGGCCTCTTCCCATACTAGGGTAGTTCTGTCTCGTACTTCTCATAGAATTCTGATAATTTTGCATCAGTTGTTGTTGCATCATTTTCATTTGTTCAGGAGATAATCTTGAATTTGGATTACTAAAGTTTTGTCCTTGTTTTTTAAGAAGAGCATTTGTATAACCAGCAGTATCAGCTCTTTGATCTTGAACCTCTTGAGTAGGACTCGTCATACCTAATTCAGGATCTAATCTAGGATCACCAGCTTCTTGTTTAGTATAATCTATTACTGGTCTTTTAGCATTGGGACCTACATCTACACCACTTGCAGTAAACTGAGTAGCACCAGCTTTTTGATATTCATCTAGTTCACCACCATATTCATAAACACCTCTACCTTTTAATATATCAGCTTGAGTAACTTTACCATCACCTGTTAAATCAGGAAAGCCTCCTTCTCTATACATATCTTCATCACCACCATATATAAATTTATTTAAGCCTGATGCTTCATCTGTAAATCCTCCATAAGCAAATGGATTAAATGTAACATTACCAAATTGACCAGCATTTGGTCCACCCATTATTGTAAACCCTCTATCAGCTGGTATACCTTGAGCTTGTCTTTGTACATTTATAAAATCATCAAAAGCACTTGCATAGTTTTGTTTAGGAGCAATCCCAGTAAGAGGATTATAATTTTGTATTCCTCTTGCTAGTTTAGCATTCTCTGCCGCTGCTTCAAATACCCCTTGATTAAAAAATTCACCAGTTTGCATATTTGAAAACTGATCTTTTTTTACACCTTCAAAAATTTGTTGTTGTTTTTTAGTAAGAATTTCATAATCGGGTATTACCTCTCTAATCTTATCTAGATTTTTAGCTTGTTCAGTTACAGGTAAAGATCTAAATTGACTTTCTGCGGCTTGCATCTGAACTTCTATAGGTTTAGAACTCTTGTTAATATCACTAACATATGTTCTGTCAGGATTTACACCAGTTTTCTTAAACTTTTTATGAGTATGAGGTTTTTTTGGATCATCAACTCTTTTAAAAATTTTTTTAACAAGTCCTCGTTGGGCAGTAGGTAATTCCCAATCATCACCACTCCAAGTTTTAGTTATATCTTCTTCAGAGAATGCTTCCATAAATTCATCACCACCTCTACCAGTTCTTGCAAAGTAAGCTTCTAAAGTTTCTCCTATTACAGGATCATGACCACCATAATCAGAAGCCATCATTCCTTCTGCTTCTATATCAGGAATACTATTTCTCATTTGAACTTCTTTTTCAGCTTTAGTAGTTGTATTTGCTTTATTACTTTGAGTTATAAAAGGAACAGTATATTGATAAGGCATTCCCATATTAGATAACATTCCTTGCATCATCATCATAGGATTAACACCAAATCCTCCAAGCATACCCATCATACTTCCTCCAAGTGTAGGATCAAAATCAATACTATATTCTTGTGGTCTTCCTGTTAACCAACCACTTTTTCTTACATCCATATGTGTAGCACCTGGTATCCCCATTCTTCTTATAGGTTTTGTAGCTCTTCTTAACATTCTAAGTTGTTTTCCACCACCAAATTGTGCACTAGGCATTTCTTCTTGCATGTTTGTCATATCAATTATTTCTTCTCCCATAGGAGGATTATACATTTGTTGTTGCTGTGCTATCATAGCTTCATATTCAGCTTCTAGTCTTTTCTTTTCTTGATCTTTTGCTACATTAGTTTGTGCATAGTTCACAAGAGCATTTCTTTGCCCTTCTCTAGTTCCCGTTTCATTGTTTACATTCCAAGGAGTTTCATTATTTATTTCTTGTCCACCAGCTTTAAAGTTTTTTAATCCTTGTTTGACATATTGTTTTTTAGAAATAATACCTCCTTTTTGCTTATTCATTTCCATAAATTCATCCTCAAGAATAAGTCTGTCATCTACTGATTTGTCTCCTTTTAGCATTCTGTCCATTGCTTCCCCCATAGTCTCTTCATCATAAAAGATTTCATTTCCTTCACGTTGTTCATCAGAAAATTCAAAATTTCTTAATTCATTTTCTTGATTTATCCTATTCATAATATTGTCATATGCGCTATATCCACCATAACCTATACCACCTATACGACCAACAATTCCTGCACCTTTTAATACATTTTGGGTTCTAGGACCTCGCCTATTATACCATCTCTCAAGCGCAAATGGTTCTTCACGGTACTTTATCTTTCCCAACCCATCAAAGTACATGTGACTCTTTTCACGTTTAATGTAATTAGGGTCCTTCATCATTTTTTTTACATAATCAGGAGCATCTAACTCATCTATTGTTCCCATTACAGTTTTTGTATGGTCAAGAAAAGTTTTTTCTCTAGATGCTTTGTTTAAAATGTTATTAAATTCTATATTTGAAGCAACTATCCAATTATCTCCTCTATTCTTTGCTTGTTTAATAAGACCAGTGACATCATCTAAAGTATGTGGTCTACCTGCATTCTTTAAAAGTATTTCTCCTCTAGCAAATAAAGTTTTATCATCTTTAGCATAAAGAGTAGATTTAGGATTTTTTCCTTTTAATTTATTAACAACTTTTTTCTTTAGACCACCAAGTTGGTTTTCAGGTAAGTCTTCTTCAATCATTTCATCTACAGCATCATCTGCAGTTACCATATCAGACATTGAAGAGTCTTGATTTATATCATCTACTAATAATTGATCTTCTGCTGCTGAAGCTTCTTCTTGTTCTTGTTGAACTCTTGCTTCTTCCATTGCTGCTTCATCTCTTTCTCTATTAGCCTGCTCCATTGCTGTAGATTCATCTCCCTCTTCTCTTTCACTAACTATTTTTTGAATAGTTAATTCAATAGCAGTTTTAACTAAATTAGGATCCATTCCTTGTTTAGTTAATGTAGTATATAAAGTTTGTGGGTCAGCCCCATCATCATCTAATGACTGATATACATAATCTAAAAGTTGTTCTTGTTCAGCAGGAGACATTTGTTGCTGCTGAGAAACTTGTTGCTGCTGAGGAGCTTGCTGAGGAGCACCGCCAGCTTGTGCAATAAATAAAAAGTTTTTTAAATTACTTCTATATTCTCCTTTGCCATTTGGATCTTTATATATCCTTACTTTTTTCTTTGCCATAATTTGGTATATATAATATTAATATACTAATTTTTAGTTTAATGTTTAAACATACAATGTTTAATCTAATTCCTCTATTATATAGCCACCATCTCTGTATGCTTTAATTTCTTCATCAGATAGTTCTGCATCTATAAAACCTCCTTTTTGATAATCTAAATTCATATTTGAATATCCATATCCTGTACCAAGAGCTGTACCAAGAGCAAGTGGAGCATATCCATATCCTTTATTAAGAAAGTTCATAAAATTTTCTTTAGTCATACCTGCATTATAAGCTCCTTCTAATAATCTTTCTACATGATCAAAACCAACTCCCTCTGGTTTTCTCATTCTTCGAGTACCTATTGAAGATGCATCCCATTGCTTAATCTGATCTTCTGTTATTGGATCATAGTTATTTATTTTTAGATCTTGTCTTATTGTTCTATCTAATTGATTTCTTGCAGCCTGTTGTTCGTGAACCGTATTAAAATATCTTTTTTGGTCACCTTTATAGTTTAATTTAGGATAATTAAATTTTTGATTTCTACCTAATGGAGAAAACATATGATCAATCTCATGAGACAATACATTTTTTAATCTTTCTTTACTAGGATTACCTGCAACATTTAATTCAATTTTAGGTTTTCTACTGAATTTAGGAAAACCTAACATTTGTGTAAAAGGACTATTTATTATCTTACCTAAATATTGACCTGCCACATCATCTTTTGCACTGTAAAAGTTAATATCTGCATTAGTTATATCATCTACATACTCATTTATATTTTTTTCTATTTGACTATAGGATTCTCCAGTTTGTTTACTTCTTCTTTTTTTATACTCAGGACTTTTTATCCAATTTACTCTATTATCAATTACTTCATCTATTTCTGATTTTAATAAAATATTATCAGATTTTAAAGGCACAAACTCAGGCTTGCCTATCTTTTTACCAAGAATTTCAAATTGTGATCCTTTAGTTATGTTATAATTATATTTAGGTTTAGGCTTAGATTTTTTTAATACATTCTTTACAGCATTTATACCAGCTTGAGCTTTAGGAAGTTCTTCTACTATATAACCAGCTTGCGCATATTCCATTATCGCATCATCATCAAGCTCTATTTCTATTGAGCCTCCTTGTTCATATAAACTTGGAATAAGATTTTGCTCTGGATATGTAGTTGGAGAAAGATTAGAATTAACTTTTGAAAATTTATTAGGTTGCGCAGAACTAGTTGGTAATTTAAATGCATTAGCCTTATTAAGTCTTAATACATCATCTGTAAATCCTATTCCTTTTTTAATACCTTTTACTGCTGGTACTCCCATTGAAGCATCAAAAGCAAGCCAACCAGCATTAGCAAGACTTGGATCTTCTAAAAATGTTTTAGTTGCTTCAGGAACAGATGTTAAAAAATCATGAGCCATTTTTGCTTGACCATAATAAGGTATAAAATACTGACCCACTTCTGCAACCGTTTGAAGTTCAGAAGGCAATGCATTATATACAGTTGATGCTTGAGATACAAAAGGAATTCCGCTTTCTGATAAATCAGGTCTAAACTGTTCATGTTTTAAAAAAGGTTCATTATTTTTTAGAGAAGCTAAATAATCTAAAGGAGACTTAAAAGCATCCATTGCAGAACCTTCTTCACCTGGATCTATTCTGTTTGGATTTAACTCAGCATCTCTATTACCTTCAGTTATGTAAGTATAAGCAGATCTAGGCATATTACTTACTTTTTTATTAAGATTAGCATTAACCTCTGGAACTATTTGACGTTGAGTCATAAAACCCGTTGAAGGATCTTCTGATTTATATTGTTTCTTTGTCGCATCAATAAATGCTTGGGTTCCTGCTTGATTGACTACTTCAGGATCATACCCATATGTATCAATTCTTTTTTGTTTTTCTGCTTCTTGTCCCTGTCTTTCTTTTAGTCTTGCATTATAGGCATTAATTTCTTTTTCATTAGTAGCCCATGTATTATAATCCTTATCACTTAAAGTAGCTGTTCTGAAACCTGCTTCTCTTAGTTCTTCAAGACTTGGTACTCTACCTTCTTTACGTGCTTCAGTTATATATGAATTAAGCTTAGTATCTTTTCTATTTAAATACTTTTGTTTATCTTCTAGCTTTTTATAATACTTATTATCTGATTCTTCAAAATCTTTTTCATAGCCTTGAAAAGGACCCTTTCTAGTTCGCATTAAAAACTCCAATGCTTTATTTCCTTTTTCAGTACCTATAGGATTTTCTTTAAAAAAAGGATAATCCTTTACCATATCAATAGCATACTTCTTACCTTCTTTATTCCAGTTTTCTCCAGTATATCTATTCCATAGTTCTGCAGGTTTTTCAGATGAACTAAAATAACTCATTTGTTCTTCTTGTACTTCACCTTTATCTTGATATGAAGTAAGCTCTCCTCCTTTTTGCATTCCTGGAATATATGTATTTGCTTTACCTTGAATATTTTTAAAGTTAAGTACTCTATTTAAATCTGCTGGATTTGATAATTGAAACTGTTTTATTAAAGCATCATCCATTTGTTCTGCCATATTTCTAAAAGTTTTACTGCCGTAATAATCTTTATAACCTGCATCTTTAATAAACCAATTATCTATAAAACCTTTATTACCAAATATTTGTGAATGTCCTCCATAAGGTTGCCATAAACCTTCAGTCGTTCCTTTTTTTCCTGCACCAGCTTTACCTGCCCACCCTGATGATTTGTAAAAATATTGAGAAGATTCGTCAGGCATTTTAATTTCTACTATAGGTCTTCCCTCAAGTGTTCCATGATATTTTATTAAATCTTTGTGCAGTAAATTTTCTTCTGCTGCACCTGCTTTATCCCACCTTTTACCACTAAGACGTAAGTTATCTAAATTTTTTTGAATATATTTTGGATCTACTCTAGGTACACCAGAAAATTGTACGGTTGGTGCAACACTTTTAGGTATAGGTTTAGGTATAGGTTTAGGTATAGGTTTAGATTTAATCAGTTTTTTTAAAAATCCTAATTGAGCTCTAGGTAATTCTTCTGTGAGTTCTATGTCTATTCCACCACCTTCTTTCTTCTTCTTTGTAGTCTTAGAATAATCTTTTTCTGGATTATACTTATAGTCTTCACCCCTTTTATTATAAGCTATAATATTATCAAGTTGTTTTTTATATTCTTTAGGAGTTAAGTTATAATGTTCAGACACACTTTTTAAGTATTCTTCTGCACGTTCATCTGCTTCACGTATTTCTTTTCTAGTATTTTTTCTAGCTTCTTTTCCTGAAACACCGCTAAGTGTTTTTTGAAACTGATTATATGCTCTTGCTACCTTTCTTTGTTTTAAAGGTTTAAACTTTTCTTCTTCTTCACGTCCTTCTGGATTTAGTTTATCCAGAGCTTCACCTTCAAACTCTTGACCAACGCTATAGTTTTCAAGAGCCCTATGACTCCTATAATCACCAGTTAATCTATTTATTTTATTAAGCCCTTTAATAGTTTTCATTTGAGCTTTTACTTTCTCTTTTACCTCATCTTCTGATAAACCTAAATCATCACGGTAATATTTTGTTATATCTTCTTCTTGATATTTTTTTGCTTTTCTTATAGCTTTGCGTGATGGATTATACCTACTTTCTCCTTCAGGCATAATATTATACCTACTTACTGGAGAAATAGATTTCACACTTTCATCACTTTCTAGTATATAATTACCTTTACTATCATATATGTTATCTACATCTCCTTGTCCTCTATAATAGGGATCATATAAAAATCTAGCTGTATTCCAAGGATTTTCCGGGACTGTTTTCTTCTGCTCTGAATGCGGGTTATTAGGATCCCAATAATTATATCCAGTGCTTGGATCTCTATATGTTCCTATTCCTCTCCTATTATGATCTCTGTGACCATATATTCTTTTATAATATGATGCAGGAGGTGAAGGTCTTTCTTTATTATAATCCTCAATATACCCTTTAATTTGTGCATCCAAGTCTTTGGGTACAATACCTAATTGAGCTATAGGTAATTCTTCTACTATATATCCTCCTTTCTGATACTCTTCTATTTCTTCATCAGATAGTTCTGCTTCCATATATCCACCTTCTCTTTGAAATGCAGGAGATACTCTTTTATAATTTTCAGCAGCAAAATAATCTGCATCTTCTGGTCTATCAAATCTTATAGCTTCTTCATTTCTTGGACCTGTCATCTTTAATACACCGTTTACACTTTGTATTTCAGGAATAGCATAGTTATCATAGCTAGACATAAAATGAGTACCTCTAGCACCACTAGGAAACATATAAGGATTATCAGTAGGTGCTACCATTCTAGTTGCAGCAGGATTACCATGCATTTGTTCATAAGCTAATCTAGCTTTCATCATAGCATTCATTCCTGCATGATAGTCTTGTTCAACTTCTTCTACAGCTCTAGGTCCTGAAACATTCATACCTGGTTGAGCCATTGGTATTTCAAGAACTTGACTACCTGGAAATTGATAATTAAAACCAGGCATCATTATTTGTTTATTACCTAGATTATCCATAGCAAATAAGGGTCCTTTTTTTAGAGGTCTTCCATTACTCTCTGTCATTGTTATATTACCTGAGTTAATTAGATTAAATGGATTATCTTTATCAGGACTATCAATTCTATAACCTTCTGTAGAAACTACACCTTTAGTAAAAGAGGATACTTCATTTGCCCCTCCTGGTAAACCCTTTCTCGTATATTTGTTAAATTTCTTTTTCATCATCTTTGAGACATTTGAGTTTTAGTATTAACCATCTTAATAATCATATTAACTGGCCCTGAAATGTTTCTTTTTAGACTTATAAAGTTAGCATAATGTCTGAATCTTTTACGTTGTTCTTGTGATTTTTGATAATCAATATTAGAAGAATTAAGCTCTCTTACATATCCATTTGGTTTAGTTACCCATATATGTCTTTCATTATAATTACCATCAAGTATAGTACTTCCTGGAATTACAGGAGATGTTGGAGGGTAACTTCCACCTATAGGAAATTCTCCTCTATCTTTTGTTATATCCCAGAATTGATTAAATCTATACTTTTGTTCTTCTTTTGAAAATAGTATATCATAAGAAGGATTAGCTGTATTATACTTTGGATATTCTAAAGATAGTGGTAAATTATTTTTAGGCATCAAGTTTAAGTTTAACAAACCGGATACTTGTTCTGAATTATAAATTACAGCTTCATCAAAGTTAAAGTCTAATACATGGAATTGATCAAAGCAATTATATTCTGCTCTTTTATAAGATTCTAATAAATATTCTATACTTTTTAATGTTCCTACATTTTGTCCTGTAGATGCAACTATCTCTATTTCAAATGGATAGTTCTTACCATAATACTTACCATAGTCATTACAAACATTATTATGTTTCCATAACTGGTTTCTTTTTGTAGTCACCCAAGTATTCTTTCCTGGCATTATTAAATCTGGATGCCAGTCATGAAAAGAAATAAACATTTTACTTTTAGGATCAAAGCTTATAGTCCAAGAAGCATCTTCAAAAATTTCAGAGTCTCCTAATTTATATTCAGCAGCTCTTCTATTTTTTATGGTAAATATATCTTTTACAGAATCATATGTAGTTAATCCTATAAACTCTGATTTAAGCTTATAGTCTTTCTTACAAAAGTATAATAACAAGTTATCATTATCATATAGTGTTTGACATCCTATTCCACATACTGGATTATCTATATAAGGATAATCTGGAAAATCTTGTAATAACTGATAAGGTAGATAAGTATCAAACCACCACTTCATTCCATTTTGAGATATCTCATTTAAACCGTTAGCATAAGAAAATATCTTACCTTGATTTTGAGATATATAAAAGAATCCAGCTGGTGTAGATAATACAGATCTAGAATCTTGTGATGAACCATATTCAAATGGTGCAGCTGCTACAGATATATTTTGAGGTGGTTGAGCAAAAAGTCCTCCATCTCCAATTGTAAGTTCTGTGTTAGCATCAGTAGTAATAGTATCTACTCCTCTATACATTATAGGACTTTCATTATGAAAAGTTATAAAAATACCACTCTTAGCAAAAGATCTAACTCCACTAATCTCAGCCTTCATATCCTTATAGTTATTAACTAAGAATATTTTCCATGCATCTTTATAAGAAGCATCTTGTTGAGGTAAAGAATAAATAATTCTATTTGGATAAGATTCATAACATAACTTAGCTATATCCGGATCATAGTTTCTATTTTGCAAGTTTCCTTGTGAAAAGTACTGAGTCCAAGCTTTTGAAATACTTAATGAATAATCATACAAGTAAGTATTATCTCTTGTTATAATTTGAGGATCCATATTAAACATACTTCTATAATCAGTATATCTATACGGGTCATAATGTTTTTCTGCAATATTATTAGTTGTTTCTCTAAAGTCAACTAACACGTCACTTTCTACAAAAAAGTCTCTTATGGATGAGGCTGATAAATAAAAATATGATTCTTTAATAGTAAATATTCCAGGAGGATCTCCTTCCATTTGAGCTGTTGCATAATTATATCTACTACCAGAATTTTTATAAAAATCAAGTTCATAAAAAGCACTTGGAAATATTCCTGTTCCAGGTGTACTATTTCCTATAAAGTTAGCAGGCATTAAATTAAATGCTTCATAGCTAGTACTATTAGCCCAGAACTTAGGTTCATGAACCATTTGATATAACTTGTAATTATACTCAAATCCATCTGGTTGACCGTATAGCCAATCATAGAAAAAGAACATATTATTCTTTTCTGTATATCTATTTATAAAAGTATCACCACCAAATAAAATAGGAGTGTTAGGTATTATATTTAGATATAAAGCATTAGGATCATTAGTATCGCATATAGGCCCATTTGGTGACAGCCTAAAATCTTTTTGTTCACATGGTGTTATTGGTATCTGTTTAACAGAATTTAATTGTCCATATTGATTTTGTAATCTATACTTTAAACCTCCGTAATAACTTCCTATAGGTAAACTAAATCCATTTGATTGAGGATCATCTGTGGTAGGTAGAGCTCCACTAGGTGAACCAGGAGGTACACCAGTTTGTTCTAAAGCTCCTAAAGTAGTTAAAGAAAAATCATCATCTAAAAGCTTTGGTCCTTCAAACTCATTAGTGTGCCCATAAGGACCTGTTTTAGTTCTTAAAGTTACGTGACTATTTCTTTTAAGATTATTTATTTTATATGATACGCTACCTGATGCATTCTGATATAAAGGCACATCTTGAAAAGTATTCTTAGTATAGAAACTATCTTCTATTTTAAATCTAGAAGTACTAGAAGTTTTTACAGCTTCCATATTATCATACAAACCATGACACTTCATTTGAAGAGCGTATTGTCTAAATGGTGTAAGTGCCTTTATAAGTTTTGCAGTAGTATCAGCACCTTCTGAAAAATAAAATGTTAAATGATTTAAAGCACCTAAACCTCTACTAATAGGATCTAAGTATGCAAACTTAGGATACTCAATAGTTTGTAGTTGAGTTAAAGGACTTGCTGCATCTGATACAATCAAAGCTAACGCAGGATCTAAAATAGTAGTTTTAGCTGCACCTACAGCAGTATCAGGTACACCTGAAATAACAGCTGTAACAGCATCTGTTAAAAATCCAGTACCAGAATTATAATAAGTATCTAAAGCAGTATTATATAATTTAACAGCAGTTTTAAGAGCTTGATTACCTGCACCAGGAACACCCATAGCACCAGCAGCATCTGTTATACCAGGACCCACTTTTATGTCAGGTGCATTAAAAGTTCTTTTACCAACTAAAGAAATTAAAGCTTCTGCTACTCCTCCTAATATCATAGCAATTGCTGAAAAGTTAGAAAGTAATTTTACTTCAGGATGTTGATCAGGATAACAAAACTCTTGTTCAGAAAATCCTTTTATAATTCCATAAAGTTTTAACTCTGTAGTAGATAAGTAAGGATTAGTAAACATTGCATCTGGAGAATGAAATGATATTACATCTGTAGGAATTTGTTGATGTCTTAATTTATCATCTCCAGGTACTTTAATAAAAGGATCATTATACTGGTAGTTATATTGACTACTAATTCCTCCATTATTTATATATGGTATGATAGTATTAAAAGGATAATTAGCATATAGTCCTGTTCTTCCTTTTTTAGATGATCCTTTAAGTTCATAAGTTCTATAGTTGTTAATCATTCCTTTTGCAACTATAGATTTATTACCTTCTCTAGAACCTCTTAATATTTCATAACCTACTATACCTTCAATGTCTTTTCCTGCATTATCTTTTGGGTAAGCTATATTTTCAAAGTATACACCCATTAATCTAATTCTTAAATCATCAGCATCTGTACCACCTTGAGGATTAGGTTTAAAATGCATAGTCTCATCTAATAAAGTATTATCAGGAAACTTGTGATGTCTTATAGCTTTACCGCATAAATCATTATTAGGATCTGATTGATTTGTCCAACAATGACTAGATGAATTCCATATATTAGGTTTCTTATCAGGATATACTTCAGTTGATTCCCAATAACCCATATCTCCTGAAGCTATAATGTTTCCTCCATCATCTAGACTAGTAGTTAAACTAGGATTTAAAGGTCCAGGACTAGCTGTGTTATATACTTCATATATTCTTTCTGTAGCATCTAAAGTTTCTAAATCTTGTATAGTAAGCTGTTCATTAAAAGCTCCAGGGACACCTGGAATAGAAAAATCTCTTGGTGGTCTTCCAGGAATATGATAGGACGCAGACTTATCACCTGTATCATATACCCATCTAATAAAGAAACAATATACTTCATCTCTTAAGTAACTACCTTTGTGACCTCCTTTAACATAATAGTCAGCAGGGTATTCTACAGAAGCCCATTTAGATCTAATTAAATTAGCTAAGGGTTGATAATTAAAATCAAACTTTCCAGTAGGAGCTACTCTAAGTAAATAACTATTTACATTCTCCATCTGTTTAGATTTCTCATACACAACAGATTGAAGAGGTATATTTTCTTTAGGCACAGATATTAGGTCTGATTGTAATAAATCAATTGTTACTCTAGATGTCTTTGTAGAATAAAAACCAACTTGTTTTGCAGATATTCCTTGATTTATATTTTGAACTACTACTAAAACAAACTCATCAAAATTTTCATCATCAGCAGTAATTTCAATTTCTAAAGAATTTTTAGAATCATCTTCATGCCATAGAGGCTGAGTATTACTAGGTGAAAAATAATCTGTTACCTTTTGACCTTTAACAGTATATGCTATTACTGCAAAGTAAGTTCCATTTCTTAATGTTCCTCCTGATACTCCTGGTTGTACTTTAACACATGGAGTTTTCATTAGAGGAGCTAGTCTTATCTTTGGACAATCTAATCTATTTAAATCAGGAAAAGTAGAACAAGGTGGTGGAGTAGACGGGTTACTTAAGTCTTCTTTCCATTGTACACCAGGCCAAAGAATATTATTAGAGCCATTACTATAAAAGTTTATATTAGATCCACCAACCCAATTATATGTACTATCCGGCCAAGTTTCAGGATCTCCTATATTTAAAAATCTATCAGGATTTAATCCATCACACCAATATACTTGCCAAGTACAGTCTTCCATTTCTCTAGCAGCTCCATCAATAAGATATTTTTTATCAAATTTTAAACAAGCGTCTTGTACTATTGGACTATACTTACAAGAATCTTCTTCAAATAAACCTATCTCAGACATACTAGCTGTATTAGCAGCATTATGACCAACTGTATATATAACCCACTTATCTGCATAAAGATGTACAGTTCCTATAATAAACCTGTCAGGATATACATTATCCATTGTTTCACCAGCTATAGCACAAAGTTGATTTGAAGATGCATTAGATATAGTACCTTGATTTCCTTCTATAGTATTATTAGTTGCATTACGAGCATGTGTCCACATACCATTTTGCAGATATGTAAAGTCAGAATCTTTATTAAGACCTTTTACAAAACTATGAGTTTGTACATTTGAGGTATTAGGAAGCCTTCTCTTTGCCATTTTAAATAACTATTAACTTTTAAACATATCATAATACTTAGAATACATAGCTTTTCTATTTGCTCCAATGATTCCTTGAAGTTCTTTAAAGTTAGGCATATTAACTACACTTAGTGCATTATTTCTTGCGGGTCTTAACTTTTGTTCAATTAACTGCATTCTTTGTGCAACATCTTCACCGTTAATATATAAATTCTCAAGTATTCTAGACTTGATAGCGTATTCATAATACTCATTTAATAATGGATGATCAGGAACCATAAGATTTCCATCTTCATCTTCCATTTCACCTTGATAGTTTAAGTAAACTTTTCCTGTAGTAAAACTAGTAAATAAAAAACCATCTCTTATCCATCCTTCATTTGTACTAGTTACATATAAATTAGGACACTCAGATTCAATTCTTCTACTAGATCTCATTCTCAATGGTAAAAGATTTCTAGATACATATGCATTACCACCAGCTACAATCTGTATAAGTTCATACTTATCATTTTTACAATTTGTAAAGACTCTTGGTTTAATACAAGTATCTCCATATACTCCAACTGATTTATTTAAATCTACATTAGAAGGAAGACATCCTGCAGCTGTAGACTGACAAGGATTAGAATTACAAGCTGAACAGTTAACAGTAGGAGCTGCACATCTATCTACACTTGCTGGAGTTTCAGTATAAGGAACTTCTTGTATATTAGTACCTCCTATATCATAACCAACAGTTTTGATAAAGTCTCCACATATATATGCTAAATTAAAAGTATCAAAGTCATCTGGTAGCTTAACTCTTCCATGACATACATCAAGGACAACTTCTTTTGTTTGATTGATTCTTAACCCAAGATCATAGTTTACTTTTCTAGCCATTTTAATTAACTGTTGAGGCTCTATCTTATTTTCTAAGGCAAGTCCCGTCATATCAACTGAAACGTCTTCTATAAGCTGATCAAAGGTTCTATATTTAAGTGTATAATTCTGATCCATTATCTAAGAACATTTTGATTATCATCTGCACCATTTGCTGGTACTTTCATAGTAGTAGTTAATTCTTGTATAACCATTTGCTCTACTTCAGCATACAAATACTCAGGACATCCCATTTGTTCATCTTGTCTAAGAGCACATTTAGCAGGATCATCATCACAAAGAAATGGAGCTACACTTCCTTCAAAGGCTCCTTCTACTCTAACTGCATCCCAAATTATATTAGGAAAATATAAGTATCCATTTAAAAACCAAAAGTAAAATCTATTATTATACTTAAATGAAGTTAATTTTGTCATTGACGTATATGTTCCGGGATCTGTTCTATATAATTCAATAGATCCATCAAGTGAAGAAACTGTTCTAATAACAGGTCCATTTAAAGCATCAAGAAATCCAGGCAATTTATTTTTAGATCTTTTTATAATACATCCTGATTGTATTCCTGCACATGAAGCTTCTATTTTATCCACTTCAATAAGCTCTACATTAGGAAGAACATTAAAAATAGAACTTAATTTCATAAGTCTATTATTAACATCTTCTCTTTTTATTAATGCTTGTGCATATTTGATAATAGCATAGTAGATAGTTCTATCAGTTAAGAAAGGATCTTCTTTAACTGCTTTAAGAACATTTCTTACTCTTGATATTACTTGTCCTACCGTGGTCATATATCTTTATTTAATATGTTATTCTCATATAGAGCTTTAATCTTTTTTGTAGGTTCTATCTCCATATACATTTTCCAATTATCAGGGTAACTTTTAGACACCATTCTCTTAAATCCTCTACATGCTTCAAATCCCCAATACTTTCTATGTTTAAATCTATACTTAGGAGCATAATTACTATAAAATATTTTAGCAAGTTTTCCATCTGTTTCCCAGTTCTTGTTACTTACTTTAATTCCATACTTAATTGACTTTCCTAAATCAATATTATTTTTAGCTTTAGATTTACAAGTTCCAATAAAGAACCATCCTAAACTTTCAGGAAGTTCAACTCCGTCTCTATTATTTATAACTTCTTGACAAACAGATGTATTAAAAGTTTTTATAATTTTATATATCTCAGGTTCTTTCTTTTCTTTATACTCTGGATACTTTTTAAAAAATCTTTTATAAAAATCATCATTTATTATATGATGTACTTTTTTTCTATATCTTGCTGCTTTTAAGTTAGGTTTATTAAAACTTTTATCCATACTACTTATTAATTAATATACTAAATTTAAATGAGTTTAACAAGTATAAATATAACATAAAAAACAAAACCCCCACTTGTGTGAGGGCTTTATCCTTGTTAGTCACAGAACCAACAACAACTGCGACATGTCTTTAGCCAACTACTACAGCTCTTACTTTATTGTAGGTTGAACCACTTGATAATGTTATAGTAATATCACCAGTAGTACCATTTACTGTAATGAGAGTTGTAGCTTCAGCTGTCATTCTTTTCCAAGTTGATGTACCTGTTGTATAATAGTATACATCTATTGTGTAATCTACTTTATCTTGTGTAGGTGTTACTCCTCCATTTGGAATAAAACAGCCATCTCTTATTCCATAACAAGTTGTCAATTCAGCCTGTGTAATTGTTATAGCAGTACCTGAACCTGATGTTACTAATGAAGTCCATTCTTTAATGAACTTATTAGTAGTCTTAGAACAAATTAAATTTACAATATTTGTTAGTGCTGCATCTGTAAAAGCATTTTGTGCAACAATCACATTACTTGTGCTACCACATGAAAGGGCAGTACCTGTATATCTTGTACATTTAGCATCTACTACTTCTGAGCATTGTGCAGTTTCAGCACATGCTTCTGGATCTGGACAAGGGGCTGGAGATGGTAAAAATTTATCATCACATCCACATTTTTCACAATTTGCCATTTTCTAATTTTTTAATTTTTAACAAGTTTTAGATGGTTGTATATCTGCAGTACAAGGATCTATAAAACAAGTTAATCCATCTAAACAAAATTTAAATCCACCTACTTGTCTATGATCTGAAGCATCTAATGCAAATGGATAATCTGCGTAACCTCCTGAACCATCAGACTGTGTACCAAATCCTAAGCCTGCTCCTGTTGCTATTATTGAAGCACTGGTCCATGTAGTAGGAGTAGTACCTGTAGCAATAAAACTTTGTCCTGTAGCATTAGCTCCAGCACCAACATTTGCAAATACATCAGATCCTTTGCGTTCTACAATTGTATATAATTGACCTACTACAAGTGTGCCTGAAGTTTGATAAGAAGGTTGAGTTCCTATTATATTACTATGTAAATTCCCTATTGGACCTTGATTATAGTTAGGAATAGTTTTTCCATTTTGTGCATTAGTTGTTATAAAGTTAGCAGCTGATGTACCATCATAAGATGCTGAATCTGCAGCGTTAGCTTCTAATGTATTTAATGCTTTATAATATAATTTTTTATCTGCTGACATGTATACTTCCATAAAAGCTGTCATAAGAACAGTTCCCGTATCTACAGCTACCTGTCTTGTTGCTATTATACTTCCTCCACCTAATCCTACTATATTTTCAAAAGATGTTCCTGTGTCCATAATAGTTGCAGGTACAACAGAGTTATTCTCATTAAAATATACTACATTACTTAAATCAGTAGCCCCGCCTGTAACAGCTAACGCAGTAGTAGCTCTTGTAACTGTTCTATAAGTGTCTACACTACTCATAGCTTCTACTCCTGAACCACCTCCATTCATTAATGGAATATAAACATCTCCTCTAAAATGAACCACATTACCAATCCTTCTTGCTTGAGGTTTACCTACAGATCCGCCTTGATGTGTAAATCCTGATAAATCTTTCCAACCTGTATCTACTAACTTAGCACTAAGTGTAACACCCATATCAGCATATGTAGCATCTTTAGTTACTGTTAAGTCAATAGTATTAGTATCTGTTACTTTAATTTCATATGTTGCTAAAAAGTTTCTAGCATCACATAAAGCAATCCAAATATTATTTATAGCTGATGCCATCGTAAGATTACTTCCATCTGTTATCCAGCTTCCTGCATACTTAGTGATCATATTTTGACCTGATGTAGAAAATAAAGCTGTTGATGCATCTAGTATACATTTTCTAGATATAGCACTTGTAATTGTAGTATTATCACCACTTAATGTTCTAAATGCACAATATCCATAAGTTGAATCATTTACTAATGCTGTAAGTATATCTGTTAAAGAATGAGTTGTACCTGATCCAATAGACGCACTTAAATTACAATTAACTGTAAAGCTGGGCATAGTAAAAGTAGGAGCTGGAGCAGCTTCTAATGCATTAACTCTAATATCTAAACTATTAATTTGATTTTGAAGTAAGCTAATATCAGTTACTAATGAACATACTTTCTTTGCAATTAAAGTTACATACTCTGTTAAATTCATTGTAGTTGCCTCTCCTGTAATTAAACAAGATTCAATTGTCATAATACAACTAGTTGGGCAATCACCACTTGATGCAGTAGAAGTTGTTGTGCTTACGTTTTCTAAATCACAAATTCTTTTTATCAATAACTGAATCAGTTCCTCAAACTTTGCAGGAGGGCATGTAGCTAAACTAAAACAAGAAATATCATAACTACTTACTTTTAATGTAGTCATGATTGTACAAAGTTCTGTAGCTAATTTACTAACAGTATCAGATATAGTATCTCCTGTACATAGATTTATACATGAAATATCTGGTCCAGCCCAAATAACACAGTTAGATGACTGAGGTGAACAAGGAGCGTTATCAGCGTTAATAGGTTTCATAGTCTTTATATTTATAATATAGTTATAATTCTCAAGAACTGCAAGTCTTAGGGGTAGAACAATTACATGTTGTACAGTTGCTACTATTACAGCCACAACTACTTGTTGCTTTAGCACATGTATAGTTAGGATCTACTAATGCTTGAAGTTCAATTAATTCTTTTTTAATAGTCCATTTATCAATTTCTTCAGGACAACATCCAGATACTCCATATCTTTTCTCTACTACAGATTTATAAAGTTGTTCTCCAAAGTTGCATGATATTTTTTCATATTTTTCTATTGAACAAGCTGGAGTATTATATCCTGGCTTAACACTTTTAACAGGATAAGTTTGTGTAGGACATGTCCATGGTGAATCAGCATCTGCTTGAGTACAATTACCGTGATATAAAGGTAAAGTACCTGTAGTCCATCTAATTACACAATATCTAGTACTTCTAGATTTAGCTGCAATAGATGCTGTAGTCTGACTAGCGCCATCACAATCTATATAAGTAAAGGTAGCTGCTGTAGTTCCTTCATTATATATAGTTGAACATCTACATGTAAATGCTTTTAAACATGTTGTACAATCAGTATACTGAGAATGAAAAGTTACTATTACTGGATTTGTTGGAACTCCTGTAAATGCTGTAACTGTAAAACATTTCTCACAATTTAAAAGCTGTATTACTCTTCCTATATAAGCAGATAAATCTGTACTAGTATATGTTATAGGATCACTACCATCACATGATGTAAGTTTATAATATGTAGTTTTACATTCTGTACATGTATCAAATCCTCCAGCTTGAATACTCACTGTTACATCGCTAGGAGGTACTACATTAATTTCTTCAACTCTATAACATCCACAAGGATCATCTAGTTCTACTATTTTATTTTTATAAGCTGAAAGATCTTGAGTAGTGTAAATTATTTGTTCATCGTTATCACAAGAAATTAATCTATATGCTACTGTAGGTTCACAAGCAGTACAGTTTACATAGTCTGCAGATACTATTACATCAATTGGACATTCACATATACCTGTTTGAAGACTTACAGTATAACATCCTGCATGTCCTTTTATACTTATAACTTTACTTAGATAAGCAAATAACCCAGGAGATTTGCTATTTATTACAACTCCTGTTGTACATTCCGTAAGCTTATAACAAACTTCAGGACACTTTCCATCTACACAACCAGATCCTGTAGTAATAGTTCCTGTACCTGTAACTCTTGGAGTAACTAAAGAACATATTTTAACAGGTAGTAATACATTATCATAATATTTATTGTCACATCCTACATAACTTACAGTACCTGTACCAGTAATATCATAACATGTACATGTACATGAGCTACATGCTGATGCATAAGTTACTGTTAAGGTTACTCCTCCACATTCATCTGGTGTTTCATTTACAAACCAGCATTCTGAACTATCATTAATTGTAATAAAAGTATTTACATATGCTGATAAGTCAGTTATTGTTCTTAATCTTTTACCTGAACAACTAATTAAAGTATAACAAGGAGTAGGACAATCAGGACAACTAACATCAGGATCATCATGATCACAATTACTTAAAGGCCCTTGTAATTGTCCAATCATAGGACCTAAAGGAAAAGCTGCAACATCAGCTGCTGCTACATTATTTTTTATTTGAATAGTATAACATTGTCCAACTATTAGTCCTGTTGGAGCATTAGGTACACTTGATTGATATAAGTATACACTATTATCAACCGGAATAACTGAGTCAGCAACTCTTAGACTAATTGTAGCACCTCCACAACAAGGAGTAAATAAATGATAATCCGGATTAGTAACTGACATGATATAAACTTAAGTTGTTTCGTCTCTTCTTTTAATTCTTTTTTCTTTTAATTCTTTTTCATACTTAGATACGCACTGATCACATACTGGTACTCCATCTGATGCTGTCCTTAATTGACAGCTACAATTCATTACTGCTCCGCAGTGTGGGCATTTTGCTGCTCCCATAGTTGTTGGTTTTTATTTGTTTAACAATTAGTGCAATTCATCTTTCCTAATAATTTGCACGCATAATTATATAAGGTCATTCCTTTTTGAGGCTCATGACAATATTCTACTTTAGCTTTTGCTGCTTCAAGATACATTTTAATTAAACGTAATTGTTCCAGTTGTCTCTTTACATCAGCTGGAGGATCACAAGCAGATACATCAATGTCACATAATATTTTATTATATTTTATTAATGCATCAGTAATTCTTAAATGATTATAAGTAACATATACTACATCATTTGGTGATACACTATACTTAATAATGTATACTCCGTCAGGGAGATTTTGATATACAGTTCCGCAGTCTTCTGTCTGCAATTGCAAATCACAAGCGGTTATAGTTTTAGTAAAGTTTTCAGTTACATTAATTTGTGTAGAATATCCATAACCAGGAACAGTAATGTTCAGGTATGTACAGTTTACATCAATTAAACTTGAATAAACACTTGTATCTACAACTCTCATTATACATGAGTTCATAACTGTAGGTACTTCTAAACTTAATACGTGATTTGCCATAATATATTTTTTTAAACTTCAAATATACCTACTTCTAAAACAGGTGTACCTGATGCCGCATCTGCAGCAAGATCTACTAGTGTTGCCCAAGGAAAGAATCCAAATTCTCCTGGAGCTAATGTCATGTAATGATCTCCACCTTCAGATTTTACTAAGTTAATAGTAATTGCAGAATCTACATTTTTTACATATACAAATGATTTTGTATATAAGCCTCCTGCTACAATATTACTAGCTGTAGTACTGATTGTTATTCTTTTAAATTCTACATTTTTTTCAACACTTATAACATCAGTGATAGTCATGTTAAGTGCATCAGAAGTAAGGTCATTTCCTGTTAAAACTAATTTTGCGTTTAATGTTCCCATTATTTTATTTTTAAAAAAAAAGGAGAGGAAAGATTACTCTAACCTCTCCCTTTTAGGTTTATTATTTAACTCAACTAGTGATTAGACACAAGCTGGAAATTCTGTTAACGGTGTACAAGTAGCCGTATCACATGTAATTGTTTCCATTGCTACATCACAATTTCCACAACCACCTAACCAAGTATTCATAAAGTTTTGAAAATCAGTATGATTTTCATCACATATAAGCTCAATTAAGTATTGATCATTGTCAAATACTCCACTTGGATTATTGTAACGTGGAACAGTATGTAAGATGTAATAACGTACCCATGTATCTATTCCTCTAATTGATGCACCTGCTTCATTAGTAAGCATGTCATCACCTTGAGTGATTTCACGGATTCTAATATCAGTTGCAAAAGGATTCTGTGCATAAGATTCTGACATAATTAAATCTCTAACAACTGATTCGCCAATACCCATTGCTTGAACAGGTTGACATACATCAAGAACACAAATACCAGTAAATTCACATGGAGAACCAGTATAATCTACTTCAGAAGCAAGAATCTTAAGTGGTTGATAGTTATATCCATCTAAGTATTGGAATGAACAATCTCCAAAATCAGTACTTACGTAACAAGCTTGAATTGTCATACCAGCACATTCACCTGCAGTGTGACCAGAAGAAACATAGTCTTTCCAGTTACCACCAATTGTAAATCCTGTTGGAGGTGTTAAACCACCTGTAACAACATCATCAGCATACCATAGTTTATTGTCTTCTCCAGTAACAACTATCTGAATAAAGTCTTTCATAATTGGACTTGTAGTAAGTTGTTTAGCCCACTCAATATATACAAGTGTACTATCTACTGCAACAGGAGCAACAGTAGGATCTGCACAACATCCAGTGTTGTAATCAACTGTTAAATATGCATTGTGTGCAAGCAGTTCTAATGCAGCTTCACCTTTGATATCTACTCTTAATGAGTAAGTTTCATCACAAAGGAAATCTTGACAACAATCTTTAGCGCCAGATGTAGCACCTACTTTGTAAGTAATTGTAACAGTACCAGGAGTACCAGAAGCAATAATTCCTGCAGCAATTGCATCAGCAGCTGAAATAGTAACAGTATCTGTACCAGCAGCAGGATGTTCATAACCTTGACCAGAAGCAGTAATAGTAACTCCAGTAGCTGTAATAACATTACCTGCAACAGTAATAGTAGCTAATGCAGTTTTAGCACCTGTTGTACTATCAGTAAGAGGAACATTAGTATATGTACCATTAGTTAAACTAGAACCACCAGAAGTAACTACTAAATCAGAAGCTGCAGCAGATGTTACACCTACTTTAAGACCAACTGTATCAGGAGTATACCCAATAGCTATAATATGATTTTGTGGAGCACAGTCATCTACTCTGTAGAATTTGTGTACATATCTAGGGTTAATAACTTTAGACTTATTAGTCTCTTTATATCCGCCATGAAAAGCTCCAATTTTGTCTTTTGCCAAAAGGGAACCGGCAACCAATGTTAAAGGACAACAATCTGTTGGAGCAGATCCAATATCAACAAGATTCCAGTCTTTATCTACAAAACCAAATTGACCTTTAGTCAAAATGTTTCCTGTAGTACCTAACTTGCCTTTTGCACCTTCTACAAAATCACTGCTACCTAACATGGTTTTTTTAAACGCATGATTAAAATAACTCATTTTTCTTAATGCCTCCTATTTTATTCAGAGGACTTTTTTTGTTTATAAATAAATAAATAATATACTATAATATAATCAATTTTAGTATAATATCAAAATAGTTTAATTATTTCTTTCGGCAGTATCTGTACCTCTAGAGAATTGACTCATAGATTCAATATCACCAGCTAGTACACTAACTGTCTCATCAATAATTAATTCAACTATATCATCTTTAAATTCAGATAATACTTCTATAGTTGATTGAGATTGAGTATAAGGATCTGAACATCCTTTAATTTGAATCTTACGTGGTTGTCTATAATAAACAAATTCACTTTTATCTATTTCAAAATCTTGATTAGTAAATATGTTTAATTTATTACCTTGTAAAGTAGCAAATGTTTCTGACCATTCAAAACTAGGTTGTTTAGATGTATCTCTAAGTAATAGATTAAGATTAGCTTCTTCAACTAAATAGACTACTAATCTTCTATTCTCACAACAATCTTTTTTTGCAAATGCATCAACTCTTTTCCACTGTAAGTAGTTAGAAGGAACAACTGCTGAAAAATAATCTACTCTATCTGTAAGAGATAAGGTATCACTTTCTAATAAAGCTTGCAGATCATCTATTCTTCTAGTGGATTGTTCATCACCTTCTTTCATTATATTCATTCCATGAAGCTGTCTACGTGCCCACTCTACTTGTGCTTTATTAAAAGCTTCAACAATCATCCAGCATTCTATATTATCATAGTCATTACTATCTAGTTTATTTAGACGCTGCTTTACTTTAACTGTTATAGTACTATTTAACATTACTTCTTTTTTCTAAGTTTAGCTAGAGTTTTAGCAAATCTAGCACGTTGTCCAATTTTACCTCCTTTCTTAGCCATTTGGTTAATCCAGGATTTTTTAATTGTTCCATCTTTTTTAATAGCACCTGCTCTTTTAGCAGAAGCAGTTAATGCTCCGGGTTTCTTAATTGCTTTTTTTATATTTAATTTTTTCTTCTGCGCCATTACTCCCAGTATATAAAAATAAGATCATCACCATTTGACTCTATTGGCCCAATAGGCTGCTGACATTTTTCCTTTTGCAATATTTTTAGCATGTCTTGCTTTAAATGATTTACGTTTCTTTTTCATCTTATCACTCTCTCCTTTTTTTGGCTTACCAGCGGTACTTGCTCCCTGTTCTCCAAATCTAATAGTCTTGATTTTATCTCCAACTTTAGCTACTACTATATGAGATTTTTTAGGATGACTTGGGGTACGTTTAGGTTTATTAAAACCTGATACACCTGCTCTTGCCAACCTAGAATCTTTTTTAGTAGCCATTACTTCATACTTTTAAGCATAGCATCAATTTTTGCTGCTTGACCTTTATGCATAGCAGAAGCTTTTTTTAACTCTGCTGAAATCTTTTTTAACTTAGCAGTATTCATTCCACCCTTTTTTGAAGGTCTTCCTTTTTTTGATCCGTATGTTCCTGGTCCTTGAGGCATAACTTTAAATTTTAATATTAATAACTATCTTTTTTTTCCTTTATGTAATCCATGCTTTGCATGTTGTTTACCTGCTTTAGTAGCAGCTCTTTTCTTTTTGTTTGCTGCAGCTAGTTTCTTTTTACCTTTCTTGGTACTTTTTAACTTTGAAATAGTTTTAGAAGGAGCATAAACTTCTCCTGTTTCAGAAGACTTTTTACCAGAAGCAGTTCTCCACTTTTGTTTAGTCCATCTTTTTAAACTTTTTTGTTTCTTAGTTAGTCCCATTACTTATATCCACCACCTTTAGCTTTATATTGTTTTGCTAGCATTTGTGCTTTTCTAGCAGACCATTGACCAGGTCTTCCTCCTTTACCACCTGCCTTAATACGATTAAACAATGTTTTACGCATTCCAGGTTTCGTATAATTCCCGGAAGAATTAACAGTACTCTTCTTTTTAGAAGAAGACCTTTTCAATGTTTTTTTAACTGCCATATTTAACTATTCCAAAAATTTTCACATTTCTCAATTAAATCATTAAGTATATCCTCATGTAAAGGATTCTTAAGATATTCAACAACATCAGATACATTTCTTCCTACTGCTGCATTAGTGTCGTTGTGATAAATGTAACCATCACTCTTATTAATAATATACTTAAAAAATACGGAATCTTTAACAATTGCTCTTATTTTTAATGTTTCCATATCTGACTTGCATGCATCTAAAAATGAATTAGCTGCTCTTTCTTTATTAGTTTCAACACCATTACCGCTGATATAAGTATCCATATTTTCATAGATAATATCATTAGGAGTATCTTTTTTATAAAGTGTACTATGAGTATCTACTACTTTAGCAATATAAAATAGTTTACTACTATTCTTATCAAATAATTTTTGAAGTTCAGAGTAAGCTTTATTTCTAAGTTTTTTATACTCTGTTCTTATCATTGCAGTGTCTTCCTCTTTATCTAAATAAAATTTAGGTGATACAGCTTGTGATCTAGCATCATCAAAACTTTTTGCAACAAGAGAAAATCCTCCTGCTTCAATTGCATGAAATTTTATTCTATCATAAGGATCACTTAAATCTAGATATACAGGTTCATTGCTGCATTTAATTTCAATTTTATTCCAAAACTCAGAATTATTAGGTTTAAGTAAAGTAACTTTATTCCAAAAGTCTTTATCTTCTATATCTATAATGTTAGATGCTAATTCTTTTTCTAGTTCCGCAACCGTAGTTCTAATTTGTGTTACCTTAGCTTTTTTAGCATCTCCTTTTAATAATTTAACAGCAGGTGCAAATTCATTAAGTCCGGTAACATATCTTACTATACCGTTTCTCTCAATACATGCTAATTGTTCCATATGCTTGACTCCGTCAAACATTGTAATTCCGTAATCTTCTAGTCCCATATTTGAGACTGTAGGGTCAAAATAAGGTTTAATCTTTACTTGACTTTTTTTATTTGTTTTTGTAATAACTTGTGTAAATGACATATTGTTGGTTTTAAATTAAAAAAAAAGAAAATGGGGAGCAAATGTCTACTCCCCGTTTTCATATATATATTAGAATGATCCGCCAGTGATTGGGTTACGCATCACAATCTTAAGAACCTTAGTCGGGTCCTTCACCCATATTGCAGGCATTGTTTGTGACATGTATACACGGTAACCATTGAATTGTCCTGATCCTTGGAAGCCTTGTGTTCTTCCTTGGTAGTCCATAGTTCCATTTTGGTAGAACCATTTTAATTGAT
>WLWF01000278.1_pt1 | contig 50786 bp, 57 predicted proteins | sample 6718331 | NCBI WGS metagenome assembly WLWF01 (sample SAMN12718692, study PRJNA515312) | sponge metagenome | isolation source: marine sponge | host: Mycale hentscheli | place: New Zealand: South Island, Marlborough, Capsize Point | collected 2003-05-01 | reverse complement strand
ATCCGGCGAGCAACGATCCGAGCATCACCGTGCTGGCACCGGCGACGATCGCCTTGGCTATGTCGCCCGAGTACTGGATGCCGCCGTCTCCGATGACAGGAACTCCAGCCGGAGCGCAGGCGCGATAAGCCTCGTTGATCGCTGTGATCTGCGGAACCCCAACACCAGCGACCACCCGTGTCGTACAGATGGATCCGGGACCCACGCCAACTTTGACCCCGTCGGCACCCGCATCGACGAGCGCTTGCGCACCTTCGTACGTCGCCACGTTGCCGCCGACGATGTCGACGTGGGAATCCTTTTTCAACCGTCGAACCATCTCCAGAACCGCATGCGAATGCCCGTGCGCAGTGTCCACGACAAGAAAATCAACGCCCGCGGACATCAGCGCGTCAGCCCGCTTCTCCGCGTCCTCACCGACACCGATTGCTGCACCTACCACCAAACGACCGTCGGCGTCCTTCGTGGCGTGCGGATATTTGTCGGTCTTGACGAAGTCTTTGACGGTGAACAGCCCCTGAAGCTTGCCGTCGCCGTCGACGATGGGGAGCTTCTCCACCTTGTGCCGGGCCAGCAATGCGAGTGCCTCTTCAGGGTCGATACCCACCGAAGCCGTCACCAATGGCATACCCGTCATTGCCTCGCGCGCGGTAATCGACATGTCCTCTTCGAAGCGCATGTCACGATTCGTCACGATTCCGAGAAGCGTTCCAGAGGCGTCCACGACGGGCACTCCGGAAATCCGGTATTTCGCGCACAGGGCATCGACATCGGCAATCGAGTCCTCTGGCCCGCACGTGATGGGATTTCCGACCATTCCCGCTTCGGAACGCTTGACGCGATCGACCTGGTTGGCTTGCTCCTCGATCGGAAGGTTCCGATGGAGCACACCCACTCCACCTTGCCGTGCCATCGCGATGGCCATTCGTGCTTCCGTGACCGTGTCCATGGCGCTGGATACCAGGGGTAAGCGCACGGCGATGTTCCGAGTTACGTGGCTGGCGGTGTCGACGTCACCGGGGACGATCGCGGATTCTCCCGGAAGCAGCAGGACGTCGTCGAAAGTAAGCCCCCGCAGGGCGAACTTGCCGTCGTCAGCCGCGCTCTTCACGGCTTCAGGCTACTCACATTCCCAGGGCGCGAGCCAAACGCGTCACGGTCTCGGTGAGATCGGTGGTCCGACCCACTCCCGGTGGTGTCGAGCCACTCCAACCGGGGCCTCCCGCTACAACAGTCGGAGCAGGACGCAGCGTCGTGAGATCCGCCAGTGTCTGTGTCTGCGCTGACCCGGGAATTTGGGCCCACACGAAGACCGCCGCCGGCCCGGTTCGGCGAACGGACCGCAAGAGCGTTTCCTGTGGGACGCGAGCTCCGAGCATGCGGCACCCGATCCGGCGTTCGGCCAAACCGGCGGCAACAGCCCACAAAGGCAGGAAGTGGGTTTCCTCATCTGCGCCAGCGAGCAACACGAGCCGAGCGTTTTGCGGCTCCTTCAGTTCACGAGCACGCTCGGCGAGGACCGCATGCACAGAATCGCTGAGAATATGCTCGACGTCGATACTCCCGCCAGAGGTTTCCCAGCGCTGGCCAACTCCGGTCAGGACCGGCACCAACAGGTGATCCCAACTCCAGATGACACCCCGCCTCTCAATGGTGTCTCGCATGATCTGCTGGCAGGAGTACCCGTCGAGCGCGAGGGCCGCACGCGCGAGGCCGCGCGATGCAGGCGTGCCGCCGGGAAGAGGAATCACCTGACCGCCACCACTGCGCAACGGGGTGGGATCGGAGATCGGTTGAGTGGAAGTGTCGGCGGACGAAGACCCCATCGCCAGCTCGGTCACCGAGGCTAGCGCCGAGGGGTCGACGTCGAGGGCAAGCGCCTCTCGGGCTGCATCACCGGAGGGCAAGCCCGCGAGAACCAGGCGGCGCATGTGCTCAAGCCGCGTGAGATCGACAGCCGAATAGCGGCGGTGGGCACCCGCCCGATGCTCACTTGGGCCGAGGCCGTATCTGCGATCCCACGTCCGCAAAGTGGCCGGCGCCACACCTAGCCGGCGGGCTACTGCCGCAACCGTCAGACCGGGCGACGTGGATCTCTCCTGATCAGCTTCTTGACTGGAACGAAGTTCGCTGACCACGGCATCATTCTCCGGGGTGTTGGCGCGTTTCGCATCTGCAGGTATAAATCACCACAAAATAGGTTATATGACCACCTAGAAACGTTTCCTAAATTATTCAACTTAGCTACTTGACTAAGGTGTGAAGCGATTGATATCGTTTCACGCCTAATTAGGGAGGTAAGACATGGCCGACGTTTCCAGGCTTCCAGGGCCCAATGCCGACATCTGGGATTGGCAGCTCGAAGGCTCCTGCCGGGGAGAGGATCCCGGAATCTTTTTCCACCCGGAAGGAGAGCGCGGCCCCGCCCGCGCGGCGCGCGAGTCCGCTGCCAAGGCCGTCTGCGCTTCCTGCCCCGTCATGATGCAGTGCGCAGCCCACGCTCTCGCTGTCCGCGAGCCGTACGGCGTCTGGGGCGGCCTCTCCGAAGACGACCGAGATGCCATTTACGCCGGTCGTCGTCAACTCCCCCAAGCGGTCTGACACATATTCATTTACGCATCCCTCCTCACACAACGAAGGGCGCCGGTTTTCCGGCGCCCTTCGTTGTTGGTCGGTTGCGGAGTGTCTAGTGCGCGTGACCGTGGTGCGCGTGACCGTGACCGGCCTCGTCGTCTTCCTCTTCGGGCTTCTCCACGACAAGGGCTTCGGTGGTCAGCAGCATCGCAGCGATCGACGCGGCGTTCTCAAGCGCGGACCGGGTGACCTTGACCGGGTCGATTACTCCGGCGGCAATGAGATCTCCGTACTCACCGGATGCTGCGTTGAGTCCGTGGCCAGGAGCCATCTCTGCAACCTTCGATACAACGACGTAGCCCCGCTCCCCTGCGTTCTCGGCAATCCACCGCAGGGGTTCAGCTGCTGCGCGCCGGACAACACCGACACCGGTCGCTTCATCGCCTGTCAGGCCGAGGTCGCCTTCGAGAGCCGATGCTGCTTGAACCAGCGCGGTTCCTCCACCGGACACAATGCCCTCTTCGATCGCGGCGCGGGTCGCCGAAACGGCGTCTTCAATACGGTGCTTCTTCTCTTTTAACTCCACCTCGGTGTGGCCTCCGACACGGATGACAACCACACCACCGGCAAGCTTCGCGAGCCGCTCTTGCAACTTTTCACGGTCCCAATCGGAATCGGACGCGTCGATCTCGCGCTTGACTTGGGATACACGATCCTCTACCGCGCCAGAGTCGCCACCCCCGTCGACGATGGTTGTGTTGTCCTTCGTCACCACGATGCGACGAGCGGAGCCCAACACGTCGAGACCGACCTGATCGAGCTTCAACCCGACCTCCGGGGAAACAACCTGCGCTCCGGTCAAGATCGCGATGTCCTGCAAGATCGCCTTCCGGCGATCGCCAAAGGCTGGAGCCTTCACCGCGCAGGAGGTAAACGTGCCGCGGATCCGGTTGACGACCAGAGTGGACAGCGCCTCGCCCTCCACGTCTTCAGCGATGATCAACAACGGCTTGCCGGCCTCGACCACCTTCTCCAGTAGCGGCAAGATCTCGTTGACGGCGGCGATTTTCCCCTGGACGAGCAGAATGCGCGCGTCTTCGAGGACGGCCTCCATGCGATCGGCGTCGGTCACGAAGTACGGAGAGATGTAGCCCTTGTCGAACTGCATTCCCTCGGTGAAGTCCATTTCCATTGCCGTCGTGCTGGACTCCTCGACGGAGATAACCCCGTCTTTGCCGACCTTGTCGAACGCATCAGCGATCATGCCACCGATCTCGGAGTCTTGACTGGAAATGGTCGCCACCTGTGCGATCTCTTCCTTGCCGTTGACTTCGCGGGACAGGTCGACCAGCTTTTCGGTGACGGCGGCTACGGCCTGATCAATCCCGCGCTTGAGTGACATCGGGTTGGCGCCAGCAGTCACCTGCTTGAGCCCGTCGTGCACCATCGCCTGGGCGAGGACCGTCGCCGTGGTCGTCCCGTCACCAGCGATGTCGTTTGTCTTCGTGGCGACCTCTTTGGCGAGTTGAGCGCCGAGGTTCTCGTAGGGGTCTTCCATCTCGATTTCGCGAGCGATGGTGACACCATCGTTCGTGATCGTGGGGGCTCCCCACTTCTTGTCGATGACGACGTTGCGGCCCTTGGGGCCCAACGTCACGCGGACGGCGTCGGCGAGTGCATCGACGCCGCGTTCAAGGCTGCGGCGGGCGTCCTCGTCGAATTCAAGAATCTTGGCCATGTTGTTCCTTGCTTCGTGGGTTGAGTGGCGGGCTAATCAGGGAGCTAGCGGGCAGTTCGAGCGGAACGTGGGTGTTCCGGTGTGGTTGTCGGCGCGGGCAAAACGTGAGCCCCAGCCCCGTATGGGGTCCGGGGCTCACGACATGCTGATGTCCGGGTGAGACAACAGTGAATCGAGACTACTTCTCCACGATCGCGAGGACATCGCGAGCGGAGAGGATCAAGTAGTCCTCGTTGTTGTACTTCACCTCGGTGCCGCCGTACTTGCTATAAATAACGACGTCACCAACGCTGATGTCAAGTGGGACTCGCTTGTCCCCATCCTCGTCGAAGCGGCCCGGGCCCACGGCTAGGACTTTGCCCTCTTGGGGCTTTTCCTTGGCGGTATCGGGAATGACAAGACCCGAGGCAGTTGTCTGCTCGGCGTCGAGGGTCTGGACCAGAATCCGGTCCTCAAGTGGCTTGATGGAAACCGACACGGTTGCATCCTCCGGATGAGTCGGCGGCCGCCCTTGCGGGCGGTAACGGCTAGGACAGTTGGCAGTCTCACGGGGAGAGTGCCAACGAGAAGATTACGCGTGAGTTAGCACTCTGTCAATTCGAGTGCCAAACGCGTCGGCTGTCAGGATCACCTCGTGGAGGATGACCAGGCTGTCTCGGGACTGGTCCAATTGGCCCGCACGCCCCTCCGCGAGCGCCACGCCCTCCTCACATCGGCTCTGTCCTTGCCCACGCTGGACCCGCTCGCCGCCGTGAACACCCTTCGCCGTGAGCACCCTGATCTCGACCCCAGCGTGTGCTCGGCTCTGGTCACCCAGCAACAACTGCTCCTCGCTGGAGCAGACAGGGGTCTGATCGACGCAACCGGCCTGTGGATGACCACCCCCGTTGGGCTCGAGCAAGCCAGCCGGCCACAGGTTGCTCTCCGTCGGGCGAGCTTGCTGGCATCGGCCGGTATTCGCAGCGTGGTCGATGCGACGGCTGGAATCGGCGTGGACTCCCACGCCTTCGCTCGCCGTGGCATGCACGTGGTCGCCGTCGAGAAAGATCCGGTGACCTCAGAAGTCTGCGCCGCCAATCTGACCGCCTCCCTGTCGGACGTCGACGCCGCCACCAACGTCATCACGGCCGATGCCACCGAACCAGATCTCCTCGGATCTCTTGCCCAGCAGTTGCCCTCTCCCGTTGCGGTTTTCGTCGACCCGTCACGACGGGGTAGCACCCGACCCGTCGACGGGTCCCGCGCTCGGCCTGAACGGGACCCAGAGCGCTGGTCTCCTCCGTGGTCCTTCGTTGACTCGCTCCGCTCGCACTTCGACTTCGTTGCGGCGAAGGCCCCCGGCTCTTTCGTCCCCTCCGCTGCGTGGGCGTGCGAGTGGCTCGGCGTGAGGGACCACATTGTCGAATGCTCTGTGTATTCCACGGCGCCGCCGGGCTTTCTCGCTACTCACCAGGCAACGCTTCTCTCCAGCGTCCCTGACTCAGAAATTACCTACGCCGCTGAGGTGCCGCACGCGCCATCACATTCGTCATCAGCGCAGCCACCACCGGTGGGTCCACTCGAGGACTACCTGGGAGAGCCCCACCCAGTTTTCCGTCACTCGCTCGCAGCACTGTGCGGCACCACCGCCCATGCGGTCCACCCGGACAGTCATTGGATTACCAGTGCCCAACCGACCATCGAAGGAGTCCGCTGGTACCGACTGCTCCAGTCCGTACCGGTCAAACAAATCGCGAACGCCGCGCACGATCACGGCATCGATGCCGTCGCCATTAAATGTCGAGAGTCACGCCGCTCTATCTCCGAGCTGCGCGAGAGCATCGGTCTACCCGACGGCAACCGGTACGCCGTCGTTGTGGCCGCCGGACTCGATAATGCTCTTCTCGTTGAGCGAGTTCACTAAGAGGCTCGATTGCATCATCCAAAGGCAACGGACGTGACGGGCATGTGAGACGTCGCCGGAAAGCCCTGCGACGAGGCTGGCGCCTCCTGGCGAATCAACCTGGCGCCCAACGCGGCAACCATCGCTCCGTTATCCGTACACAAGGACGGGCTCGGCACGCGAAGTTCATAGCCTGCCTTCTGGGCCCGGTGCTCCATCAGAGCTCGCAATCGCGAGTTCGCCGCGACCCCACCTCCGAGGACGATGTGATCGACACCGCGGACCCGGCATGCCTCGACTGTCTTCCTAGTCAGCACATCGGCCACAGCTTCTTGGAAGCTGGCAGCTACGTCGTTGACGTGTCGAGCACGCCCTTGTTCTCCGAGGCTCGCGCACAGGCGTGCCACCGCCGTCTTCAACCCGGAGAAGGAGAAATCGAAGGGGTGTTCGGGGTCGTGCATCAGTGCTCGCGGAAGTTCGTACGCCTGGGCATCGCCTTGGCTGGCGGCTCTATCGATGTGAGGGCCACCCGGGAATGGCAGACCGAGAAGACGTGCCACTTTGTCGAATGCTTCGCCCGCGGCATCGTCCAGCGTTTGCCCCAGCGGCTCAATGTCGTCACCTTCCATCAGGACGAGCGATGAATGACCGCCCGAGACCAACAGTGCAATGACTGGATCCGGCAACTCCCCGTGCTCCATCTCGTCCACCGCGATGTGGGCCGCAAGATGATTCACCCCGTAGAGATCCACGCCGATACCAGCGGCTAGACCTTTGGCGGCTGCGACTCCGACCAAGAGGGCTCCCACGAGTCCAGGTCCCGCCGTAACCGCGACCGCATCGATATCTGTTACCCGGATTCCGGCCTCCGCAAGGGCAGCGTCCAGCGCGGGCCCCCATGCATCCACGTGCGCCCGACTTGCCACCTCCGGAACAACTCCACCGAAACGTGCCTGCTCGTCGATACTCGAAGCGATCACATTTGCGCACAGTTGGTCACCGATGACGATTCCTATTCCGGTTTCATCGCACGATGTTTCGACACCCAGAACCACCGGACCGCGGGGGGACGTCATTGCGACACCTCCAGGGGTCGTAGTCGCATGATGACGGCGTCCCCACCGTCGGGGTAGTAGCGCGATCGAGTGGCGATGGAGTGAAACCCGAGCCCTTCATACATGCCGATCGCATCCTCGTTGGTAGATCGGACCTCCAACATCATCGAGGTGGCATCCCGGCGCTTGGCCACCTGCACACATGCGTCGAGCAGTTCGCGGCCGATCCTTCGCCCCCGTTGATCTGGTCGAACGGCCACCGTCTGTAGATCGCTGTCGGGTGCCAGCACAAAAACTCCTGCGTAACCGACCACCGCGTGATCCTCATCGACCGCAACGAGGTACTCGCGGGTGGAACCGGCCAGTTCCCGCCAGAATTGATCGATGCTCCACGCGTCATCGGGGAAACATTCAACTTCGATGTCATGCACCTGCGGGATGTCCCACCACCGCATCGCACGAATCCGCTCACCCGTCATGACGACCCACCCGGCGATAGGCGAGGTGACAGCGTGACGTCCGGTGCCCGCAAATACAGCGGTCGTGGGGCCAGGAGCGCTCCTGCGGGCACACCCACCGCCGAGCCGTCCGATCCATGCGGACCCCACTCCTGGGGCACCGGGACGGGTCCGTCACCCGCGGCCAGGAGCAACGCTGCGCAGTGAGCCATTAGTCCAGGGTCCGGCTTCATGCCGTCGACGGTGGGGACGGTGAAGTTCGCATCGTCGCGACGCGTGACCTGCGGCCCTTCCACCCGATTTCCCTTCCCGTCGTAGCGCGCCCAATAGATCTCCTGGCGCTTCGCGTCCGCCGTCACGACGAATTCACCGTCCGGATCCGAAATGCCGTCGCGACTCGTGTCGCGGTCGTCACCCCCCGACCCACCGGGCGCGGACACTTCAGCGATCTCCCAGGCGATGGCATCGAGTGAACACATGCCGACGACCGGCACCGACCACGCGCGCGCCAGCCCAACACCGAACGCGACGCCGACTCGAAGGCCCGAGTAGGGGCCGGGGCCTACACCGACACACACTGCCTGGGGCGCCTCTCCCGATGCTGCCGACAAGGCTCGTGCGAAAACCTCGTCGATCACCTCTGCATGCCTGCGCGCTCCCTCAATGGTGACCACAGGTCCGGGGCCGTGCGGGTCTGCGAAACCAATAGACGTTGCAGGCCCTGATGTGTCGATCGCGCACACTCGCATGGTCACGTCACCGCCGCGCGTATCGCGTCAAACAAGCGACGCTGGGAACCATCCGGCGCCCAGATCCGCACTGCGCGCGCATCAGCGGTTTCCGTCAACCTGACGTGTACCCGATCCAACGGAAGGGCATCTTCGATTCGCTCGCCCCATTCGATCACCACCACCGAGTTCTCGAGGTCGACATCCAGGTCATCCCATTCACCAAGAGACGTCAACCGGTAGGCGTCGACGTGCGTGAGAGGAACCAACCCTTCTTCTCGACCCAACTCCCGCGCCAGGACGAATGTCGGACTTGTCACGACGTCACCGATACCCATTCCTCGCGCAAGGCCTTGCGTGAACGTCGTCTTTCCGGCACCGAGGTCGCCTTCCAGCACGACGGTGTCTCCCGGTCGAAGAACTTGCCCGAACGCTTCACCGATGGCACGGGTGACGTCGGGAGACGGGCTATCTAGCAACACATCGCGTCCATCGACCGATGCCGTCATGCGACCCCTTGCCTGCTCACCAAGTCTCGGCGTACTCGCGCGATCAAGCCGTCGAGAAGGTCGTTCACTTCCACCGGTCGCTCAAGCATCACCATGTGGCCGCTCTCTCCCAGAACTGCGAACTCGGCTCCCGGTACTGCTTCGACGATTTCCTCGCTCAGTTCCGGTGGCGTCAGGCGATCAGCCGACCCGACGATCACCAACAACTCGGCCTTCTGAAAGACCGGCAACGCATCGTGCTTGTCGTGCACATGCAGAGCGGGAAGGAAATCCGCGACGACTTCCAGCGAGGTATTGGCCAGCATCTGAGCCACGAATCGGCCAGCGTGATCGGACGTCGGCGAACCGAAGGAATACAGCCGCGTGATGAGTAGCCCCAGATCGCTGTCTGACCAACCGTCGACCCAGTGCTCTCGTTCGGCCAGGAACTGCGTGATGGGTGGTGTCCACGAGTGCACGATCTTGCCCAACGGACCGGGGAGCCCGAGCGAGTTCGCTTGCACGTTTCCCGCCGTCGTGGCGACCAGGGCGACGCCACGAATGCGACAGCCAAAGGCCTCCGGATTCTGATCGGCATACGCCATGACCGACATTCCCCCCATGGAATGGCCGACGAGAACGATGGGGCTGCTGGGTGCGATTGCGTCGATAACCGCTGCCAGATCGCGGCCCAGCTGATCAATGTGGTGGGAGGCATCCGAGGCCTTCTGCGAACGTCCGTGACTGCGCTGGTCGTAAAAGACAAGCCGGGCTGAGCCCCGAAGATGTTCGCGCTGGTAATGCCACGAGTCATGGGTCAGGGCGTACCCGTGGCAGAAAATGATGGTGACGTCACTACTGTCCAAGCCTTCGGGCTCGTCTACTTCCACGTGAAGAGCGGTACCGTCAGGGGTCAGGATCTCGCGCACCTCACCGCGCAGCGCACCCAGTTGCGGCTCGTCATCCGCCGAGAGTGCCGATCTGCGCACCAAAGCCCGCTCGGCGAGCACACCGACCGCGGCGCCAGCAGCCACGACTCCGAACGCAGCAGCACCGCGACCGGCAACGCGTACAACAGATGACAGATCCATCGGTCCTATTGTGCTCCACCGAACATCGCTCAGTCGGCTTCCACGGTCACATAGTGCCGGGGGATGCGCGGCGAGATCCGCGTAACGATCTCGTAGCCGATGGTGTCGGACCATCGCGCCCAGTCGGCCGCTGTCGGTTCGCCCCGATCACCAGTACCGAAAACAATCACGTCATCTCCAGGTCTACTTTCGGTCTCCGGGCCGAGGTCCACCACCATCTGGTCCATCGCGATGACTCCGAGCACGCGGCACCGTCGACCGCCGATGAGGACCTCCGCTCGTGAGGATGCCGCCCGCGGTACTCCGTCGCCGTACCCGACCGGCACGAGTCCGATCCACGTTGGTTCCGACGCGACCCACGTACCTCCGTAGGAAACCCGCGCACCGGGATCGATGTGCTTCACGTGCGCCAAACGAGCTACCAGCGTCATCGCAGGAACCAACCCGAGCTCGGCACTCGAGCCCAATCCCTCACCGGGGCTCACGCCGTACACCGCGATTCCCGCGCGGGCAAGATCGAACAGAGATTCGGGCTGATTCAACGTTGCCCCGCTATTCGCCAGGTGACGTATCGGCGGCTCCACCCCGAACGACGCCAGGATGTCGCAGGCATCCCGAAAGACCTGCCGCTGCTCGGCATTCGAAGCATCACTCGGATCGTCGGCGCTGGCCAGGTGCGACCACAATCCGACGATGTCGATGACACCGTCCTGCTGCGCACGCTCCGCGGCCTGAAAAACTCGCGTCCACTCAGATCGAGCAACGCCGTTCCTGTTCAGGCCGGTATCCACCTTGATGTGTACGCGAGCGCGTCGTTCCGATTGCACAGCGGCAGCCACAACTTCTGCCAGCGTCTCTTCACTCGACACCGAAACGTCAACATCGAGCTCCAAACACTCAAGCAGAGCGGGATCCCCCGGCGCCCACAACCACGCGAGCATCCGACCTCGATCTCCGGCCGCCCGCAACTGAACAGCCTCCGACAGAAGCGCCACACCCAACCAGTCCGCTCCATCGGCCCTCAGGGCACGGGCGACCTCGACGGCGCCGTGCCCATAGGCATCGGCCTTCACGACTCCCATCACCGGTACCCCGCACGCCGTGAGGCGTCGGTAGTTGCGGGCTATCGCCGACAGATTCACCTGCGCGCGCGCCCGACTCAACGACACCGTCATACGCGCAACCCTGCCAGGTTTCCCGATCGAGCGGCAGCGATCGCCTCTGGAAGACAATCGCGAACATCCGTGGCGACGACCGGGCGCTGGCGACGACCCGCGCATTGGGCGGCCACACCATGCAGCCACACCGCTGCGGTCACGACAACCAGCGGATCTTGATCCGAACGAGCAGCCAGCATTCCCGCCATCAACCCCGAAAGCACATCCCCGCTGCCGGCACACGCGAGATCGGGAACACCGGCCGTGTCGATGAAAGAGGGCCCACTCGGACCGGTGATGGTTGTCCCGGGGCCTTTGTGAACGACGATCACACCCAGCTCGCGCGCGAGACGCTGAGGCGTCATCGATTCGCCATCGTCGCCCGCTACAAGTGCGTACTCACCACTGTGTGGGGTGATGACCGTGGTGCACCCTCGCTCCGCTCGCCGACGACACTCGGACCTCAACTCGCTATCGGTAGCCAACGACCGCAACGCCCCCGCATCGAGCACGACCGGGACGTCGGAGGACAAGACCATCTGCACCGTCGAGGCGTCGGACTCGGTGAACCCGGGTCCGCAGACCCATGCCCGAACCTTTGCATCAGATCGAAGGTCCGACCCGTCACAGACGACATCGGGGTAAACCGACACAACCTGTTCTGCAACACCGTCCGCCCTGTCCAAGAACCGCACCATTCCCACACCCGAATACCTGCTGCCACCGACGGTCAGGATCGCAGCACCCGGATAGGCCCGGCTACCAGCAGCAACGGCCACTACCCCTCTCCGATACTTGTGATCGTTCTCCTGTGGCTTCGTCACCAGGCCAGCGACGTCTACCGGATCGATCAACCGAGCGCCAGGCTCGGGAAGTTGGGGTTCAAGTCCGATGTCCACCAGGAGCACATCCCCCACATGGGTGCGTCCGGGAACAAGAAAGAGCCCCGGCTTGAGGCACCCGGGGGTGACCGTGACATCAGCATCAAAGGCGACACCGTCGACATCACCGGTATCGGCATCGACTCCGCTAGGGAGGTCCACCGCCACTCGCACAGCACCGGAGGAATTCGCCCTCTCTACCGCGTGGGCCGCCGCACCGCGCAAAGCTCCCCGGGCACCGATGCCGACAATGCCGTCCACAATCAGATCGGCGTTGGCATACTCTTCCTCGAGGGTGCTGGGATCCAGATCCCCAGAGACAAGACGTCCTCCGGCCGCTGTGAAAGCGCGCGCACCGGCATCGTGACAGGAAGAAGCGACACAGATCGCCCTTACGGACAGCCCTCGGTACGCCAGATGGGCCCCTGCGAACAGGGCGTCACCCCCATTGTCACCGGAACCCACAAGGAGGACGACGTGGGCGCCAACCAGTCGGCCACGACGTTCTCGAACCTGTCGCACGCATTCGACGGCTATTGCCCGAGCAGCACGTTGCATGAGCGAGCCATCGGGGACTCGCGTCATAAGAGCGTTCTCGGCCTCACGAACAACCTCGACCGGGTAGAGCCCGCGCATCACTCCACCGTGACGGACTTCGCAAGATTTCGCGGCTGATCGACATCGTGACCTTTGACCGTTGCCAGTTCACACGCGAACACCTGCAAGGGCACCGTCGAGACGAGGGGCTGCATCAGGGTGGGAGTTTCCGGAACCCGAATAACGTGATCAGCCATCCCCGCGATGGCTTCGTCACCTTCTTCGGCGATCGCGATGACCGACGCTCCTCGGGCCCGAACTTCCTGGATGTTGGAGACGATCTTGTCGTGCAACACCGCCCGCCCTCGAGGCGAAGGCACCACCACGATCACAGGAATTCCTTCCTCGATCAATGCAATAGGGCCGTGTTTGAGTTCTCCTGCTGGAAAACCCTCTGCGTGCATGTATGCGAGCTCCTTGAGTTTCAAGGCCCCTTCGAGTGCCACGGGATAGCCCACATGCCGCCCGAGAAAAAGAACAGATGGCGAGTCCGCGAATCGGCGAGCAAGGTCCCTGATCGGTTCGACGGTATCCAGGACCAGGTCAACCTTCTGCGGCATATCACCGAGGTCGCTGAGGATCGCGCGTATCTCATCTTCGAACATGGTTCCACGCGCCTGCGCCAGATACAGACCCACCAGGTAGGAGGCGATGATCTGGGTCAAGAACGCCTTCGTCGAAGCGACCGCGATTTCCGGGCCAGCGTAGGTGTACAACACGGCATCGGATTCCCGCGGAATCGTCGATCCCACCGTGTTGCAAATCGCCAACGTACGAGCACCCTGGGCTGTCGCGTGGCGAAGAGCCATGAGGGTGTCCATCGTTTCACCGGATTGGGAGATGGCGATGACGAGGGCATCCGGTCCGACGATCGGATCTCGGTACCGAAACTCGCTCGCCAATTCGACATCGACGGGCAATCGTGTCCAATGCTCAATGGCGTACTTCGCCACCATGCCAGCATGAGCCGCAGTCCCACAGGCGACCACGACGACCTTGGTGATGTCGCGCAGCACTGCGTCATCGAGCGCTGTCTCATCCAATTGAATGCGTTGCTCCGCATCGATGCGTCCACGAAGCGCGTCGGCGACGGCTTTGGGTTGTTCTGCGATTTCCTTCAGCATGAACAGGTCATAACCACCCTTTTCCGCCGCTGAGGCGTCCCAGTCCACAACGTAGGGCTTGGCCTCGACCGGGGTGCCAGCGAAATCGCGCACCTCGACTCCATCGGCCCGTACGACAACGATCTGGTCTTGACCGAGCTCGAGTGCGTTACGTGTGTGATCAACAAACGCCGCAACGTCGCTTGCCAGGAAGTTTTCACCTTCGCCCAAACCGACAACAAGCGGCGAATTACGTCGCGCTCCTACGACCAACGACGGGTCATTCGGATCCATCGCCACGAGTGTGAAGGCGCCTTCCAGGCGCGGACAGACCGACTGCATCGCCGCCGCTAGGTCCTGATCGACCTCGGGAAGAGCTCGTGCGAGCAGGTGAGCGACGATCTCGCTGTCCGTCTCCGACGACAGGATCACACCAGCCGCCATGAGCTCGTCTCTCAACGGCGCGAAGTTTTCGATGATGCCGTTGTGGATTACGGCGATCCTTCCGTCGTCACTGACATGAGGATGTGCGTTGTGGTCGGTTGGTCCTCCGTGGGTGGCCCACCGGGTGTGCCCGATACCCGTGGTGGACTGCGGGAGAGGGTCTTGGCCGATGAGGGTCTCGAGATTGACGAGCTTGCCCGCCTTCTTCCGGACCTCAAGACGCCCCTCACTGATCACCGCCACGCCAGCAGAGTCATAACCGCGGTACTCAAGGCGACGCAGCCCGGCTACCACAACCTCCAGGGCCTGCTTTTCCCCGACATACCCGACAATCCCGCACATGGCGCCAAGACTACGCCTGCTCCACTGACGTCAGCGGTCCACCTAAACGATGCGTTGCGCTCAGAATCCATGGGACGGCGACCGCCCGAAGGCCTAGCCCAGGGCCAGATCCACCCGGACAACATCCGCAATGGAATCGGCCAGTCGCTGTGCTTCCTCGACACTCGGCGCTTCCACCATGACGCGTACCACCGGCTCGGTTCCCGATGGGCGCAGCAGCACTCGCCCCTTGCCCTGCAATGCCGACTCCGCCTGCTCAACCGCTCGTGTCACCGCATCACTGGAGGCCACAGCGTCCTTGTCAACGCCACTGACATTCACAAGAACCTGAGGGAGTTTGACGACGCATGACGAAAGATCCGCCAGAGAGTGCCCGGTTTTCGCCATGATCGCGAGAACGTGCAAGGCCGTAAGAACTCCGTCACCTGTGGCAGCGAGGTCTGTCATCACGATGTGACCGCTTTGCTCTCCACCCAGGACGAAGCCACCAGCATTCATTTCCTCGAGGACGTACCTGTCTCCGACCGCCGTTTCCGACACGGTGATTCCTGCGTCCTGCATGGCGATCTTGAAGCCGAGATTGGCCATCACGGTGGAGACGACCGTGCCGTGTGCCAAGGTCTGGCTCTCCTTCTTGGCTATGGCCAACATGGCGAGTATGTGATCACCATCGATGATGGATCCGTCGGCGGCTACGGCGAGGCAGCGGTCTGCGTCGCCATCGTGGGCAATCCCCACATCGGCATTGCCGTCCTTAACCGCGGCGATCAGCGATTCCATGTAGGTCGACCCACAACCGTCATTGATATTCCAGCCATTCGGCTGCGCGTGGATAGTCGTTACCTGAGCTCCAGCACGCTCAAGTGCCCGTGGGCTCACATCAAAGGCCGCGCCATTCGCACAATCGACGACAACCCGTAGCCCATCCAATGGGGTGTCGAGAGTCCCCACCAGAAAATCCACGTAGCGATCCCCGGCACGTGGGTCATGGATTATCCGACCAACATCCGAGCCGGTGGGTCGCTCCCATTCTTCGCCAATGCGCAGTTCGATTGCGTCTTCGATGTCATCGGCCAACTTTTGACCACCCCGGGCAAAGAACTTGATCCCGTTATCGGGCATCGGGTTGTGTGAGGCAGACAGCATGACGCCGAGATCTGCATCGAGCTCAGACGTCAGCCACGCCACTGCCGGGGTGGGCAGAACCCCGACAATCGTGACGTCGACGCCGGCGCTAGCGAGACCCGCCACAACCGCTGCTTCAAGGAACTCACCACTGGCACGGGTGTCGCGACCAACAACCGCTAACGGTCGATGGCCGTCGAACGCACCGACATCGCCGAGCACATGCGCCGCGGCGACCGCCAAGTCGACGGCGAGCTCCGCTGTGACGTCCCTGTTGGCAAGTCCGCGAACACCGTCGGTGCCGAAGAGTCGGCCCACGCTGACCTCTAGCGCTTGCTGTACTGGGGCGCCTTGCGAGCCTTCTTCAGGCCGTACTTCTTGCGCTCCTTGGCCCGCGGGTCACGCGTGAGAAAACCCGCCTTCTTCAACGACGGCCGGTTGTTCTCTTCATCGATGGAACTCAAGGCCCGCGAGATGCCCAAACGGAGCGCTCCGGCTTGCCCGGACACGCCCCCTCCGTTGATGCGAGCGATGACGTCAAAACGTCCGTCCGCACCGAGAGTGACGAAGGGTTCCTTGACCTCCTGCTGGTGAACCTTATTCGGGAAGTATTCATCGAGCGAGCGACCATTGATGGTCCACTGCCCCGTTCCCGGTACCAGGCGGACGCGGGCGATGGCTTCCTTGCGACGACCCGTGGCAGACCCGGGCGCGGTCGTCACCTCGCGAGCAACAACGGCAGACGCCGGCGACTCGCTGGTGTACTCGGACGGAGCTTCGTCCACTTCTTCTTCTGTGATGTCGACAGTTGCCTCAGACACGGCTTCCTCTTCTTTCTATCCGCGCGGCTACTGCGCGACCTGGGAGATCTCGTACGGCTGTGGGTTTTGCGCGGCGTGCGGATGATCCGCGCCGGTGTAGACCTTCAGCTTCTTTATCTGCTGACGTCCCAACTTGTTGTGCGGGAGCATGCCCTTCACGGCCTTCTCGATGGCCCGCTGTGGGTCAGATTCGAGGAGCTCCTCGTACGACGTTGCTTTCAAGCCACCCGGATATCCCGAGTGCCGGTAGGCGATCTTCTTCTCACGCTTCGATCCGGTGAGCGCCACTTTGTCGGCATTAACCACGACTACGAAGTCGCCGGTATCGACATGGGGTGCGAACGTCGCCTTGTGCTTTCCCCGAAGGAGCTGTGCGACATGGGTGGCGAGGCGACCCAGGACTACGTCGGTCGCATCGATAACGTGCCAGCTGCGAGTGATGTCGCTGGCTTTCGGACTGTAGGTGCGCACGGCGCCGCCTCATTTTCTCTCGTCGGGACTGGATTCTGTGCCTCGAGCTTCGAGGCCGTACTGGATGCCTTCCGGGCAGCCAGGCTGCTAATCCGCTGGATTTGGCAGCAACGCCGCAGCCTACCCGACGCCTGAAGTGGCAGTACCCACACCCCAGACGGGCGAACTTCTTCCAAGCCCGGGCGGCCAGCGCCTAAGAAAGCGTGATCCAGACCTTCCTCAGCGGCTCCGTCACCGTCCACGTGGTCTGGGCGCCCATCGGCAACAACCCCACGACACCTGGAGCCAAATCAATGCGCCCTCCGCTATCACAGGTAACCGTCCCTCGCCCCGACAGGACAACGAACACTTCCTCGACCTCCACATCAGAGGAGACACCCACCGAGTGCTCCCAGACTCCGACTTCCATGTCACCTTCGGTGGCAAGCGCCTCTACCGCTGTGGTGACGTCGCCACTGCGGTTCTTGTCTGGACTGGCCAGGGTGTGACGGAGGACTGGCTCCCATGCGTCGAAGGATCGGATCATGGTCCGAGATTAGACGCGTCGTTCGACTTCTCGTTCTATTGATGACCGGAGCGAAAGCTGCGCGTTCGCCATTGACGTTGCTCCCACTGATCAGCCGCCGGATATCCGACTTCCTCAAGTACCAGCGGGTGGGCCGGCATCACAGCAATTCCGGCGTCACGTGAACGCTTCTCAAGAGCGCGGGCAGGGTATTCACGATTCTTACGCCCCTGGCCGACGGGAATGAGCGCTCCCGCAAGACTCCGCACCATCGACCGACAAAAAGCGTCGGCCTTCACATGCATGATCGCGGTTCGAAGCCCCGAGTCCGCTGATACGCGTCTGGCCCACTCCAACTCGAGAACTTCACGAACAGAGGTTCCGTGCTCCTTCACCTTGCAATAACTGGAGAAGTCGTGTTCCCCAACGAGAGAGCGTGATGCTTCGTTCATGGCGTCGATGTTTAGTTCATCCGACAACGCCAGTTGGTATCGACGCATGAGAGGGTCAGGTCCCCGTGGATCGTCAGAAACCGTGTACGAATAGCGGCGCCATTGCGCGGAGAATCGTGCATCGAACTCTGGCGGCACAACATCCAGCTGCCGTACCCGTATGTCATGGGGCAGGGCTCCATTGAGGTGGTCCAGCGTGAGGCGGTCGACCCTCTCGGCATCAAAGTGAACCACTTGTCCGCGTGCGTGGACGCCAGCATCCGTTCGACCCGCGCACGTGAGATCCACGTGCTCCGCGACTAGGTGATCGACAACCGATCCGAGTTCATCCTCGACGGTTCGAAGTCCCCTCTGCTTGGCCCAACCGTGAAACTCAGACCCGTCATAGGAGAGTTGTAAACGGAAACGAGTGGTCGTTCCGCGGGGGGAATCGGCCACTCGTACTCCTGGAACTGCCCGTTCGCGTTACTTGTCGTCAGCGGTCTCGTCCGCGCTGGCCTCCGCGCTCTCCTGCGCGTCGCCCTCCGAACCATCCTCAGAATCGCCGTCCGTGTCGTTTGACCCCGCGACCTCATCAGCGGCGTCCTCCGTCGCGTCTTCCGCTGCATCTTCCACGACGTCAGGAGCCGCCGCCTGCTCCTCGTCCCGGTCTTTCGCCGCACGCTTGGTGGCGCCAGTCGCCTCGGCGACCACCTGCTCCAGCATCGGCTCGACAAGTTCGATGACTGCCATGGGGGCGTTGTCACCCTTGCGTGGACCAATCTTCGTGATGCGCGTGTAGCCACCGGGGCGACCGGCGTACTGCGGGCCGATCTCGGTGAACAACTCGTGTACCACCGACTTGTCCCGGATCACGGTCATGACCTTTCGGCGGGCCGCCAGATCCCCTCGCTTGGCGAACGTGATCAGACGCTCGGCCAGCGGACGAAGGCGCTTGGCCTTGGCCTCGGTCGTGGTGATCTTGCCGTGCTCGAACAGGGCTGTGGCGAGGTTCGCCAGCATGAGCCGCTCGTGCGCCGGACCACCGCCGAGGCGAGGACCCTTGGTTGGCGTGGGCATGGTGTGTCTCCTTGTAGCTGTTCGGGTAGAGGGTGGCGCAGGCCGACCGCGCTAGAGCTGCTCGTCCTCGGCGTAGGCCGAATCGTCCACCTCAGGGGTCTCGAATACTTCGTAGTCTTCATCGGAGTCCTCGTCGGTGAAGTACACCGCTGCTCCCGGATCGAACCCTGGCGGGCTGTCCTTGAGCGCCAAACCGAGCCCTGCCAGCTTGACCTTCACCTCGTCGATGGACTTCTGACCGAAGTTACGGATATCCATCAGGTCGGCTTCGCTGCGCGTGATCAGCTCACCCACGGTGTGGATGCCTTCGCGCTTGAGACAGTTGTACGACCGAACAGTCATGTCTAGCTGCTCGATCGGAGTACCCAGTTGCTCGGCGACGAAAGCGTCCGTCGGCGAGGGGCCGATGTCGATCCCCTCCGCGTCAACGTTGAGTTCTCGTGCGAGGCCAAACAGTTCCACCAACGTGTGTCCCGCAGACGCAATAGCGTCCCGAGGCCGGATGCTTGCCTTGGTTTCGACGTCGAGGACGAGCTTGTCGAAGTCCGTGCGCTGCTCCACACGGGTGGCCTCCACCTTGTAGCTCACCTTCATGACCGGCGAGTAGATGGAGTCGACCGGAATGCGGCCGATCTCTTGTCCCGGCTGCTTGTTCATGGACGCCGGGACGTACCCGCGGCCACGCTCGACGACGAGCTCGATCTCCATCTTGCCCTTGCCGTTGAGCGATGCGATGTGCAGATCAGGGTTGTGCACCTCAACTCCCGCCGGCGGCTGGATGTCTGCTGCGGTCACCACACCGGGTCCCTGCTTCCGGAGGTACATGACCACCGGCTCGTCGTGTTCGGACGAGACGACAAGCTGCTTGAGATTCAAGATCATCTCGGTGACGTCTTCGGTAACGCCTTCGATGATGCTGAATTCGTGAAGAACGCCATCCACGCGGATGCTGGTGACCGCTGCACCCGGGATGGATGACAGCAAGGTACGTCGCATCGAGTTTCCGAGGGTGTAGCCGAAGCCCGGCTCGAGCGGCTCGAGGACGAAGCGCGAACGGTTATCGCTGATCGGCTCCTCGGTGAGGATGGGGCGTTGACTGATGAGCACTGTGACTGTTCCTTCCCGCGACGACCGCTATATGACGTCGCGTGTTTGACGATCCCCGGTCCGCGGCCAGACCGGGATGGTGCCTACTTGGAGTACAGCTCGACGATGAGCTGTTCTTGGACAGGGGTGTCGATGACCGCACGCTCGGGTAGCGAGTGAACGATGATCCGCATCTTGGAAGGAACTACCTCCAGCCAAGCCGGAACAGTGCGCTCACCCACCTCGGCATGGGCGACGACAAAAGGGGTCATCTCTCGGGAAGAGGGCTTCACCTCGATGATGTCGTTCGGAGAGACGCGGAAGGACGGGATGTCGACCTTCTTGCCATTCACTGTGAAGTGTCCGTGGTTCACCAACTGGCGCGCCATGTCTCGCGACTTAGCGAAGCCAGCACGAAAAACAACATTGTCGAGCCGTGATTCCAGGATCCGGAGCAGGTTGTCACCGGTCTTGCCCGACTGACGGTTGGCCTCTACGTAGTAGTTGCCGAATTGCTTCTCGAGAACCCCATACATACGTACCGCCTTTTGCTTCTCCCGAAGCTGCAGCAGGTACTCGCTCTCCTTGGAGCGTCCTCGCCCATGCTGTCCCGGAGGGTACGGACGCTTCTCGAAGGGACACTTCGGCGAATCGCACTTGCTCCCCTTGAGGAACAACTTCATCTTCTCTCGGCGGCAGCGCTTGCAGTCTGCGTCGGTGTATCGCGCCATAGCTTTCTTTTCTCCTTATTCCTGCACGCGATCAGACGCGGCGACGCTTCGGGGGACGAGTTCCGTTGTGGGGCACCGGCGTGACGTCGGAGATGGATCCCACTTCCAGACCGGTCGCCTGCAGTGACCGGATCGCGGTCTCCCGTCCGGAGCCGGGACCTTTGACGAACACATCGACCTTGCGCATTCCGTGCTCCATCGCACGACGGGCGGCAGACTCAGCCGCCAACTGCGCAGCGAATGGCGTGGACTTGCGGCTTCCCTTGAAGCCCACCTGCCCGGCCGATGCCCAGGCGATCACTGCACCCGTGGGATCAGTGATCGAGATGATGGTGTTATTGAACGTGCTCTTGATGTGAGCGTGGCCGTGGGCCACATTCTTCTTTTCCTTACGGCGCACCTTCTTAGCGCCGGCAGTCTTGGGGGGCATATCTATCTGCTTCCTTTAGCTTTCCGTGGACGGATGATCGGGTGACGGGCGTCCCAGCCGGCTAGGCCTTCTTCTTGCCTGCGACGGTCTTGCGCGGCCCCTTGCGGGACCGGGCATTGGTGTGGGTGCGCTGACCCCGGACCGGAAGGCCCTTACGGTGACGGATGCCCTGGTAGCAACCGATCTCGACCTTGCGTCGGATGTCCGCTGCCACCTCGCGTCGAAGGTCACCTTCGACTTTCAGGTTCGCTTCGATCCAGTCGCGCAGTGCGAGGGTTTGGTCATCCGTGAGGTCTTTGGCCTTCATCTCCGGATCGATACCGGTGGCCTGCAGGGCGCTGGCTGCCTGTGAGCGGCCAACGCCGTAAATGTAGGTAAGCGCGATCGCCAGGCGCTTTTCGCGCGGGAGATCGACACCGATCAAACGTGCCATGGGGCGGTCCTATCGTTTCTCGTTCACGGGGTTTGTTGAGGGAGTCCATTCCGGTCCGCCAAGACCGGTCTTCGGCCCCGTGGCCGAAGGTGTCATCCTCGTCTCGGTGGTTACCACCGAGGGAGGGGTCGGGATCTCCCTTTGTGATGGGTGCGCGAGTTGTCTCTCCCGCTGCACCCGCTACTAGCCCTGTCGCTGCTTGTGGCGCGGATTCGAACAGATCACCATGACGCGTCCGTGGCGACGAATCAGCCTGCAGTTATCGCAGATCTTCTTGACGCTCGGTTGCACCTTCATGTGCTCTGTCCGTTCCCTCGCGACGCGCGTTGCGTCAATTACTTGTAGCGGTAAACGATGCGGCCGCGCGTGAGGTCATACGGTGACAACTCCACGACGACGCGATCGTCCGGAAGGATTCGGATGTAGTGCATCCGCATCTTTCCGCTGATATGAGCGAGCACTTCGTGCCCGTTGTCGAGCTCCACGCGGAACATCGCGTTGGGAAGGGACTCGGTGATCGTGCCCTCGAGCTCGATCGCGCCGTCCTTCTTGCCCATCTGATGCCCTTCGCTTCTGCGAACCGGGAATTCCGGCCCACCGACCCGGTCTTCCCGCACACCACGACGCCACCGCCGTAGCGGAGGAGGTTCGAAGATGGACGGGGAAGCCCGATCTCAGCCCACAAAGTCTACGCCCCACGGCCCGGGAGGGCACACGGGGGGCAGATAGGCGAAAGCGGTGCCCCCTCGAGCGTCCTCAGGTGCGCTCGTGGACCTCGATCCCCTCCTGCAGGAGGCGATCTCGGGCCTGGGCATAGACGGCCGCCAGCATTTCGGGGTCGGCCACCCGCGCTGCCCACGCCCCCACGTTCACCCGGTCAGCGGGCATTTTCTCCGAGAAGTAGCGCCTCATTCGGGGTCGATCCGACAGGCCGAGAAAATCGAGCAGTTCCCCGTAGGTCATGTCTCGCTCCCGCACGACGAGGTCTTCCAACGACACCGTCAGCACCCGCTCCCGAGGTATCTTCCCCAGCGAGTGGTGCGCGCGGCGCATGCGGCCCTCCCACCAGGCAATTGCCGCCTGGGGCGTGGATGGACCCCATGACTCCGCCATCACCGATGCGGCGGTGTCACGTCCATCGCGAACCATGTGCACGAAGAGAGCATCGGTTGCTACCTGGAAGATCCGGTCGGCGCAGACGGCGTTCGGAGGGGATGTGTCCACCCAGAATTGTTCGGACGTCACCCCCTGGGCCTTCATCAGATCATCCAGGAACTCTCGACCAGCGCGTGCCGGGTCTGCCTTCACACTCGAGCGGAGCTTGCGGACCATCTCTTCCCGTTGCTGCGCTGACATCCCCCGGTGCAGGCCACTCGATTTACCCAGCCGATTGGTCCGATCCCACCACTGCTTTCGCATTCGGGAATTGAATTGCCGCGCCACTCCTCCAGGAACCATCGACAAAACCTTCACCGTCAAGGGTGCGTCATCCGTCGGCCCGAGACACACATCCAAAAGACCAGCAGAGTCCGTCACACAACGAATTTCGAGAGGCTTGCTGGCACGCACTTCCGGGTGGCAGCGGAGGAGCTTCGCAAGGATCGTTGTGCCACTTCTCCCCGTGCCACCACTGAAAATAGGGCGAGCCACGGACACCGCCGACACGTTACAGACGGGTGCCTTCCAGTGACGTCAGCACCCACGGCCCGTCATCGGTAATAGCGACTGAATGCTCCCAATGGGCCGCGGCCGCGCCGTCGGAGGTCACGACGGTCCACTGATCATCGAGTACCTGAACATTGGCAGTCCCCATCGTCACCATCGGCTCAATGGCGAGCGCCATTCCCGCCTCGAGACGGGGGCCACGGCCCGGACGCCCGTAATTCGGTACTGGCGGGTGCATGTGCATCTCAGATCCGATGCCGTGCCCTACGTACTCCTCCACGATTCCGTACCCCCCGGCACCCCGGATGCACTCCTCGACGCCGTGCCCGATGTCGGACAAGTGGCGACCCACCCGTGCCTGCGCCAGCCCGGCCCACAGCGACGACTGAGTCACCTCCGACAAGGCAGAGATGTCCTCGGCGGCATCCGGCATCACAATCGATATCGCGGCATCGCCGTGCCAGCCTTCGATGATCGCACCGCAGTCGATCGAGACGATGTCAGCGGACTCGATCACCCTTTCCCTTGGAATTCCATGAACAACTTCGTCATTAACCGACGCACAAATCACAGCCGGAAATCCGTGGTACCCGAGGAAAGATGATGTTGCTCCATGGTCGGCGATGCTCTCTCGGGCAAGGGCATCTAAATCTGCCGTCGTCATACCCACGGCAATTTCCGACCGGATCTTCTCCAACGTCTTGGCTACAACGAACCCGGCCTGTCGCATGAGCGCGAGTTCGTCGACCGACTTGATCTCGATCGGTTTGCTCTTGCCAAACATCAGCCGCCGGAGACAACAGTCAGTAGTCGCTCACTGACCTGATCGACCGTGCCCATGCCGTCGACTTTCGCCAGCAGTCCTCGATCCGAGTAAGTCTCGATCAGAGGTGCCGTCTGATCGGCATACACCTCGAGGCGGCGGCGAAGCACATCCTCGGTGTCATCGGTTCGCCCTTGCTCCTGAGCTCGCTTGACCAGCCGTGAAACGACCTCGTCGACGTCCACCGTGAGCTCGACCACAACATCGAGGTGGTGGCCGGAGGAGGTGAGCATGGCGTCGAGCTCAGCCACTTGCTCGACCGTGCGCGGAAACCCGTCGAGAAGAAAACCGGGTCGGCAATCGTCGTGGGTGAGGCGGTCGCGCACCATGGCGTTGGTGATCGAATCGGGGACGTACTCCCCGGCATCCATGAATGCCTTCGCCTGTTCCCCAAGTTCTGTTCCCTGCGCGACATTCGCCCGAAAGATATCCCCGGTGGAGATATGCGGAACTCCGAGCCGACCCGCAAGAACTCCCGCTTGGGTTCCTTTGCCGGCACCCGGGGGTCCCATGAAAACAAGACGCATATGCGTACCTAGCCCAGGAAGCCTTCGTAGTTCCGCTGCTGCAATTGGGATTCGATCTGCTTGACGGTGTCGAGCCCGACACCGACCATGATCAACAGGCTGGTTCCGCCGAAGATGAAGTCGCCGGCCACACCAAGGCCTCCGAACGCGAAGACCGGCAGCACCGCGATCAGGCCGAGGTACAGCGAGCCCGGTGCTGTCAGTCGCGTCAGGACATAGTCCAGATAGTCGGCGGTCGGCTTGCCGGCGCGAATACCCGGAATGAAGCCGCCATACTTCTTCATGTTGTCGGCGACATCGCTCGGGTTGAAGGTGATCGAGACGTAGAAGTAGCAGAAGAAGATCACCAAAAGGAAGTAGGTGAGCAAGTACCACGTTCCCGAGCCCGTGCCGAAGTTCTGTTGGACCCACTGGGCCCACGCCGCCTGGCTCCCCGTCAACTGCACGAACAGGGTTGGCAGGAACAGCAGCGACGAAGCGAAGATGACTGGAATGACGCCGGCCATATTCACTTTCAGCGGGATGTACGTCGATGTTCCGCCGTACATGCGACGGCCAACCATGCGCTTGGCGTACTGCACGGGGACGCGCCGTTGGGCTTGCTCGACGAAAACAACGAACGCGATAACCGCGAGTCCGACGAGCACCGTGACCGTAAACGTGAAGGTTCCACGGCTACCGAGGATTCCCGCGAATTGCGCCGGGATGGTGGCGATGATCGCGGTGAAGATTAGGACGCTCATACCGTTGCCGACGCCGCGCTCAGTGATGAGTTCTCCGAACCACATGACGACCGCGGTACCCGCCGTCATCACGACGACCATGACGAGAATCACCCAGATGCCTTGGTTGGGGATGATGGTCTCGTTGCAGCCGCTGAACAGCGCCCCGGGCGTGCGCGCCAAGGACAAGATCGCCGTTGACTGGAGCACCGCAAGGCCAATGGTCACGTAGCGCGTGTATTGGGTGATCTTGGCTTGACCGGCCTGCCCGTCCTTCTTCAAGGTTTCGAGCCGAGGAATCACCACGGTCAGCAGTTGCAAGATGATGCTGGCCGTGATGTACGGCATGATGCCGAGCGCGAAAACACTCAGCTGCAAAAGTGCGCCGCCGCTGAAGAGGTTGATGAGCGCGTACACGGAGTTGTCCTGAACCACGTCGATACACCGCTGAATCGCGGCGTAATCAACTCCGGGGGTAGGCAGGACGGCACCGAGCCGGTACAGCCCCAAGAGCCCCAGGGTGAACAGGATCTTCTTGCGAAGGTCGGGGGTCCGCAGGGCAGCCCCGAACGCACTGATGTGCATCAGGTCCTCCCCTCCTCTCGGACGCCTTCACCGGTCACGAGTGCCTGTGCACCGGCCACCTGGCCTTGCCTGTGGGGCAACTCGAGTCCGTGACTCCTGCCCCACGCTACCTACAGCTCGATGGTCGAGCCTCCGGCACCGTTGATTTTGTCACGAGCGCTCGAGGAGAACTTGTTCGCAGTGACCGTCACTGCCACGGAGATCTCCCCCTGTCCCAGAACCTTGACGGGTTGACCAGAACGCACAGCACCCTTGGCCACTAGGTCGCTCACCGTCACATCTCCACCCTCGGGGAAGAGCTTGTTGATGGTTGCGACATTGACGACCTGGAAGTCGACCTTGTTGGGATTCTTGAATCCCTTCAACTTCGGGATGCGCATGTGCAGCGGCATCTGACCGCCCTCGAAAGAAGCAGGAACGGTACCCCGGGCCTTCGTGCCCTTGGTTCCGCGACCGGCTGTCTTTCCCTTGGACCCTTCGCCGCGCCCCTTGCGGGTCTTGGGCGTGTGAGCCCCTGGTGCAGGTCGCAGGTGATGAACCTTCAGTGCCATGTCAGTCAACCTCCTCGACGTCGACCAGGTGGGACACGGTGTTCACCATGCCGCGAATCTCTGGTCGATCTTCTTTCACGACGACGTCGCCGATTCGCTTGAGACCCAGGGACCGCAGAGTGTTGCGCTGGCTGCTGGTTCCACCGATCTCGGATTTGCGCTGTGTCACCTTCAACTGTGTCATCAGGAGCCTGCCCCTGCCTTGGCGCGGAGCATGGCGGCTGGCGCAACGTCTTCGAGCGGAAGGCCTCGACGTGCGGCGACAGCCTCGGGGGGCTCCAACATCTGGAGAGCGGCCACTGTTGCGTGCACGATATTGATCGCGTTGTCGGACCCCAGTGACTTGCTCAGCACGTCATGAACTCCAGCACACTCCAAGACCGCACGAACCGGCCCTCCGGCGATAACACCCGTACCGGGAGCTGCCGGGCGGAGCATGACCACGCCCGCTGAGGCTTCGCCGGTGATCGGGTGTGGAATCGTGCCTTGAATCCGAGGGACGCGGAAGAAGTTCTTTTTCGCCTCTTCCACACCCTTCGCAATGGCGGCCGGGACTTCCTTGGCTTTGCCGTAGCCCACTCCCACCATGCCGTCACCGTCGCCAACGACAACAAGCGCGGTGAAGCTGAAGCGACGACCACCCTTGACGACCTTCGCGACACGATTGATCGAAACGACGCGCTCGAGGTGATTCGACTTCTCCTCGCGTGGCGTCCGCTCCTTGCGGTCACGGCGTTCGCCGCCTCCGCGTCGGTCGGTTCCTGACATGTTTCCCTCTTTCGCTCTCGGTCGTCTCAGAAGTCCAGGCCGGTTTCGCGCGCACCCTCAGCAAGGGCTGCGACACGACCATGGAACCGGTTTCCCCCACGATCGAAGATAACCGTTCCAATGCCGGCGGCTTTCGCCCGCTCAGCGACCAATTGGCCGACCTTGCGAGCCTTTGCTGTCTTGTCGTCACCAAGCCCGCGCATCTCGGACTCCATGGTGGAAGCGGAGGCGAGTGTGTGGCCAGCAACGTCGTCGACGACCTGAGCCGTCATGTGTCGCGCGGATCGAGTCACGACCAGCCGTGGCCGCTCCGCGGTTCCGGCAACCTTCTTGCGGACTCGAATGTGGCGACGCTTGCGCCCGACGGCAACTTTGTTGCCGGAGCCCAACTTCACGCCATATGTGCTCGTGCTCATCGCTATTTGCCCGCCTTTCCGGCCTTGCGACGGATGACTTCGTTCTCGTACCGAACACCCTTACCCTTATAGGGCTCCGGCTTTCGCAACTTGCGAATGTTCGCCGCTGTCTCACCGACCAGTTGCTTGTCGATTCCGGTCACAGAGAAGCGGGTCGGGCTCTCCACGGCGAACGAAATTCCGTCGGGGGCCTTCACCGTGATTGAGTGGCTGTAACCCAGAGCGAACTCCAGATCCTGGCCTTTGGCCATCACCCGGTACCCAGTGCCGACGATCTCGAGGGTCTTGGAGTAGCCCTCTGTCACCCCGGTGACCATGTTGCTCACGAGTGAGCGCGTCAGGCCGTGGAGCGCCTTCGAAGAACTCTCATCGTTTGGACGCTGGACAACCAGGCTGCCGTCTTCCTCGGCAACGGTGATGGGATCGGCGACATCGAGGCTCAAGGATCCCTTAGGCCCGGTCACCGTCACCGATCGACCGTCAATGGATGCCGTGACACCCGAGGGAACGGGGATGGGCATCTTGCCAATACGTGACATGGCGCTCCTCCCTACCAAACGTAGGCGAGGACTTCCCCACCTACGCCCTTCTTCGAAGCCTGCCGGTCCGTCAGCAATCCGTTCGACGTCGACAAGATGGCGATGCCGAGCCCACCGAGAACCCGGGGCAACGACGTACTCTTGGCGTACACGCGCAATCCGGGCTTCGAGACACGGCGCAACCCCGCGATCGACCTCTCGCGTGAGGGGCCGTACTTGAGCTGCAACGTGAGTGTCTTGCCGACTTCAGCGTCCGCCACGTCGTAGCCGGCGATGTAGCCCTCCGACTTCAGAATCTCAGCGATATTCGCCTTGATCTTGGAGTGCGGCATCGCAACGTCTTCGTGGTACGCCGAGTTGGCGTTGCGCAGACGGGCAAGCATGTCCGCGATCGGGTCTGTCATTGTCATGGCCTACCGGCCTTCCTCGCCGTGGTTTCCCCTGCTCTTGCTGAGGACCTGCGACGTCGTTACCAACTGCTCTTCGTGACTCCGGGTAGCTCACCCGCGTGGGCCATCTCGCGAAGGCACACACGGCACAAGCCGAACTTGCGGTACACCGAGTGCGGGCGCCCGCACTTGGTGCAGCGGGTGTACGCCCGCACCTTGAACTTGGGGGTCTTGCGCTGCTTTTCGATCAACGCCTTCTTCGCCATGGCCTACGCCTCCTTGAACGGGAAGCCCAGCAGCCGAAGCAGCGCGCGCCCCTCGTCGTCATTGGTTGCGGTGGTCACGACGGTGATGTCCATGCCCCGCGTACGGTCGATCTTGTCCTGGTCGATTTCGTGGAAAACCGATTGCTCGCTCAAACCGAATGTGTAGTTGCCATTCCCATCAAACTGCTTGGGTGACAGACCACGGAAGTCGCGAATTCGCGGGAGAGCGATCGACAGGAGACGGTCGAGGAACTCCCACATCCGATCCCCACGCAACGTCACGTGAGCACCGATCGGCTGACCTTCACGCAATTTGAACTGAGCGATCGACTTGCGTGCCTTCGTGATCTGCGGCTTTTGACCGGTGATCTCCGTGAGGTCTCGGATGGCGCCCTCGATCAACTTCGAGTCCCGTGCGGCTTCACCGACGCCCATGTTCACGACAACCTTGGTGACCGTGGGGACCTGCATGATGTTCGAGTAACCGAAGTCACTTTGCAGACCCGGAACGATCTCTTCCCGGTAGCGCGCCTTCAGGCGCGCCTTGGTATCGGTGGCCATCACAGATCCTTCCCTGTGCGCTTGGAGATCCGCACGTTGCGCTCCGACTCGTAGGTGGAGCCGTCTGGGCGACGCTTCTCAACCTTTTCCTTGCGGTACCCGATGCGGGTAGGCCGGCCGTCTTCCGGATCGACAACCATGACGTTGGAGACATGAACTGGTGCCTCGGTCGTCACGATGCCGCCGGTCTTCGCGCCGCGGGCGTTTTGGCCCACTCGCGTGTGCTTCTTGATTCGGTTGACACCTTCCACAATCACCCGGTCAGAATCCGGATACACCTCAATGACCTTGCCGGTGAGTCCGCGATCCTTGCCCGAAATCACCTGGACAGTGTCGCCTTTGCGAACGTGGAGTTTGCTCATGGCTACAGCACCTCCGGGGCAAGAGAGATGATCTTCATGAACTTCTTGTCGCGCAGCTCCCGGCCGACCGGCCCGAAGATGCGCGTTCCGCGAGGCTCGTTCTCACCCTTGAGAATCACCGCAGCGTTCTCATCGAAGCGAATGTACGACCCGTCCGGGCGACGGCGCTCTTTCCTGGTGCGGACGATGACGGCCTTGACGACCTCGCCCTTCTTGATTCCGCCGCCGGGGATAGCGTCCTTGACGGTGGCGACGATGACGTCTCCGACCCCTGCGTAACGTCGTCCTGAGCCACCGAGTACCCGGATGCACAAGATCTCCTTGGCACCGGTGTTATCGGCGACTCGCAATCGCGACTCTTGCTGGATCACTGCTTCTCTCCTGATCGTCTGCCGGTTCTCTGTTCGAGCCTGGCGGAACCCCTCCGACTGCTGTTTGCGGTCGGCTTGTCTACTTGGCCTTCTCCAAAACCTCGACCACGCGCCACCTCTTCGTGGCCGACATCGGTCGCGTCTCCATGAGCAGGACGCGGTCTCCCACACCCGCGGAGTTCTGCTCGTCGTGCGCCTTCAACTTGCTGGTGCGACGAACGACTTTGCCGTACAGCGGGTGCTTGAAGCGATCCTCGACGGCAACGACAACGGTCTTGTTCATCTTGTCGCTCACGACGAGGCCTTCGCGGACCTTGCGGTAGCCCCGGGCTTGCGTTTGCGTGGCGCTCATGCGGCACCCTCCTCGCCGTCACCGGCATCGTCTGACATCTCAAGCATGGGAGTGATTCCGAGTTCCCGTTCCCGCATAATCGTGTAGATGCGAGCGATGTCCTTGCGGACGGCGCGAAGACGGCCGTGACTCTCCAACTGACCAGTAGCACCCTGGAATCGAAGGTTGAAGAGTTCTTCCTTCGACTCGCGGAGCTTGGTCACAAGCTCTTCTTGCGTCAGGTTGCGCAGCTCGCCTGCTGCTATACCCACTGCCATTAGTCCTCACCTGCTTCATCGCGTCGGATGATCCGACACTTCATCGGAAGTTTGTGCACCGCCCGCATGAGCGCCTCGTGCGCCAATGCCTCGTCCGGATAGGACAACTCGAACATGACGCGTCCAGGCTTGACGTTGGCTACCCACCACTCAGGGGATCCCTTTCCGGATCCCATGCGAGTCTCCGCTGGCTTCTTGGTCAACGGACGATCCGGGTAGATATTGATCCACACTTGACCACCACGCTTGACGTGACGGGTGATCGCAATACGGGCCGCCTCGATCTGCCGGTTCGTTACGTAGGCTGGTTCGAGAGCCTGAATGCCGTAGGTACCGAAAGTGACACGCGTGCCACCCTTGGCAGCACCCGACCGCTTGGGGTGGTGCTGCTTACGGTGCTTGACCCTTCGAGGTATCAACACGATCAGCCCTCCTGTCCTGCGGGCGCTGCTTCCGCCGATGCCGCCGACTCATCGGTGGCAGCGGCTTCTGCCGGTGCTTCTGCGGTGGCGGGTGCTTCGTCGTCCCGGCGACCTCGTCGCGGCCGCTCCGGTCGTGAGCGCTGGCCGCTCAAACGAGCTGCCGCGGCGGCGGCTTCCCTTTCCGCCCGTGAGCCAAGCGCTTCACCCTTGTAGATCCACACCTTGACACCGATGCGACCGAACGTCGTGCGGGCCTCGTAAAAGCCGTAGTCGATATCGGCTCGCAGCGTGTGCAACGGAACGCGTCCCTCGCGATAAAACTCGGTCCGGGACATTTCCGCGCCGCCCAAACGGCCGGAGACCTGAACACGGATGCCCTTGGCTCCCGCCTTCATCGCACTTTGCATCCCCTTGCGCATCGCGCGCCGGAAGGACACCCGGCTCGACAGCTGCTCAGCAATGCCCTGGGCAACCAACTGGGCCTCGATCTCGGGGTTCTTCACCTCGAGGATGTTCAACTGCACCTGCTTGCCCGTCAGCTTCTCGAGGTCGCCACGGATCCGGTCCGCTTCAGCGCCGCGACGACCGATGACGATGCCCGGGCGCGCGGTATGGATATCCACCCGGACTCGCTCCCGGGTCCGCTCGATCTCGACCTTGGCGATTCCAGCTCGCTCCATGCCCTGACTCAGCAGCTTGCGAATCTTCACGTCCTCTTCGACGTAGTCGCGGTAGCGCTGACCCTTCTTGACATCGTCGGCGAACCAACGAGAGGTAAAATCGGTGGTCACGCCCAGCCGGAAGCCGTGCGGGTTAACTTTCTGTCCCACGATCAGCCCTCTTCCTTCTTGGCGGTCGTCTTCTTCGTAGTCGACTTCTTGGTGGTCGACTTCTTGGTGGTCGACTTCTTTGTTGTCGACTTCTTAGCGGTCGACTTTTTCGCGGTGCTCTTCTCAGTGGACTTCTTAGCGGTCGACTTCTTTGCGGTGCTCTTCTCAGTCGTCTTTGTGGCCGCGCTCGTGTCCGAGGTCTTCTTCGCGGTCGACTTCTTCGCTGTTGACTTCTTGGCCGGTTCCTCGGCGGTCTTGGGTTCCGGAGGTGTCGCCGCCTTAGCCTTCGCCGGGCGGACATCCTGCTCAATAACGACGCCGTCAGAAACAACGACGGTGATATGGCTGGTCCGCTTGCCAACTCGGTAGGCGCGTCCTTGCGCGCGAGGGCGAATGCGCTTGAGCGTGGGGCCCTCGTCCACGAAAGCCTGGGCAATCACCAGGTCGCGGGCTTGCATGCCGTGGTTGTTCGTGGCGTTGGCAATCGCACTCGCGAGCACTTTGCCCACCGGTTCACTCGCAGCTTGTGGAGCGAACCGCAGCACGTCTTGCGCGTCTCCCGCCTGCATCCCACGGATGAGGTCGATGACGCGCCGTGCCTTCATGGGCGTGACGCGGACGTACCGCGCTTGGGCCCTGGCTTCCATTGCTTTCCCCTTGCTCGCTCGTCGTGACTGGTAGTTGGTTTGGTGTGCTGGCGACCTATTGACGTCTGGACTTGCGGTCGTCTTTCACGTGTCCCTTGAACGTCCGCGTGGGTGCAAACTCACCGAGCTTGTGTCCCACCATGTTCTCGCTGACGAACACGGGAATGTGCTTGCGCCCGTCGTGGACGGCGATCGTGTGTCCGAGCATGGCCGGCACGATCATGGAGCGGCGCGACCACGTCTTGATCACGTTCTTGGAACCGGACTCGTTTTGCGCGTCCACCTTCTTGATGAGGTGGTCGTCGACGAACGGACCCTTCTTCAGACTGCGTGGCATCTGTTGATCCCCTAGCGCTTCTTGCCGGTCTTGCGGCGGCGGACGATGAACTTGTCGCTGGCCTTCTTGGCCTTGCGAGTGCGACCCTCAGGGCGGCCCTTCGGATTGACGGGGTGACGGCCGCCGGAGGTCTTTCCTTCTCCACCGCCGTGTGGGTGGTCGACCGGGTTCATGGCCACACCACGAACAGTCGGGCGCTTGCCCTTCCATCGCATGCGGCCAGCCTTACCCCAGTTGATGTTCGACTGCTCGGCATTGCCGACCTCACCGACCGTTGCACGAGAACGCAGGTCAACGTTGCGAATCTCTCCCGACGGCATACGCAACTGCGCATAGGGGCCGTCCTTCGCGACCAACTGCACGCTGGCGCCGGCCGATCGAGCAATCTTGGCTCCCCCACCCGGCTTGATCTCCACCGCGTGGATAACGGTTCCCACCGGAATGTTGCGCAGAGGCAGGTTGTTGCCGGGCTTGATGTCAGCACTGGGACCAGTCTCGACGCGGTCGCCTTGCTTCAACTTTTCCGGAGCGATGATGTAGCGCTTCTCACCGTCGGCGAAGTGCAACAGAGCGATGCGAGCGGTGCGGTTGGGGTCGTACTCAATGTGAGCGACCTTGGCAGGCACGCCGTCCTTATCCGCCCTCTTGAAATCAATGAGCCGGTAGGCGCGCTTGTGACCACCGCCCTTATGTCGGGTAGTGATCTTTCCTGAGTTGTTTCGACCGCCCGACTTCGACAGTGGCCGCAGCAGAGACTTCTCGGGTTCTGACCGCGTGACCTCGACGAAATCGGCAACGCTCGAGCCGCGACGACCGGGGGTCGTGGGCTTGTACCTACGGATTGCCATGGTGTGTCCGTTCCTTCTATCTCGTCAATTCACGCCGGTCAGGAGACCGGTCCTCCGAAGATGTCGATGCGGTCGCCAGCAGCAACAGTGACGATCGCGCGCTTTGTCGCTGCACGACGCCCCCACCCGTACCGGGTACGCACCCGCTTACCTTCACGATTGTTGGTGTTCACGCCGGTCACCTTCACACCGAACACCTGCTCGACCGCAAGCTTGATCTGCGTCTTGTTGGCGTCTGGGGCGACGATGAACGTGTACTTGTTCTCATCGAGCAAGCCGTAACTCTTCTCCGAGACAACGGGAGAGATGAGTACGTCTCTGGGGTCGGCGATCCTCATGCGCCCACCTCGCTTTCGGATGCGACGGCCTTGGCGCCCTTGCCGGATGCGGGTCCGGAGACGAAGACATCGAAAGCCGCCCGGGTAAAGACGACACCGTCGTTCACCAGGACGTCGTAGGTGTTCAACTGATCGGGTGCAACCACCATGACCTCCGGCAGGTTGCGAAGGCTGAGCCACGATGCCTCTTCGTCACGGGTGACGACAGCCAAGCAGCCACCTTCAACCCCGAGTGCAGCGAGCGCTGCTACCGCAGCCTTCGTGGACGGGATGTCCTCCGAGGCAAAGGTCGTAACAACGTGCACGCGTCCGTCCCTGGCTCGATCAGACAGAGCGCCGCGAAGGGCGGCGGTCTTCATTTTCTTGGGAGTGCGTTGGGTGTAGTCACGAGGGGATGGCCCGTGCACGGTGCCACCGCCGGTGAACTGCGGCGCCCGGATCGACCCTTGACGGGCACGGCCCGTTCCCTTCTGCTTGTACGGCTTGCGTCCACCGCCGCGGACCTCAGCCCGCGTTTTGGTGTCGTGGGATCCCTGTCGGGCTGCAGCAAGCTGGGCGACAACCACCTGGTGGATCAGGGGGACGTTGACCTGAACGTCGAAGACCTCCGCGGGGAGATCGACCGAGCCCGACTTCTTGCCTGCCGGGTCGAGAACATCTACCGACGTCATGCGCTGACCTCCTTCATGGCTTCCTTTGCGGCCGTCGTGACGAGAACGAGACCACCCTTGGGGCCAGGGACAGCGCCCTTAAGGAGCAGCAGACCTTTTTCGGTGTCCACCCCCGCAACCGACAGGTTTTGCGTGGTCTGACGATCAGAGCCCATGCGACCAGCCATCCGCATGCCCTTGAAAACACGCCCAGGAGTCGCGCAGCCACCGATCGAACCAGGTGACCGGTGCTTGCGCTGCACGCCGTGCGATGCACGCAACCCGTGGAAGCCATGACGCTTCATGACGCCGGCAAAGCCTTTGCCCTTGGTAGTCCCGACAACATCGACCCGCTGGCCAACCTCGAACGTATCCGCACCGAGTTCTTGCCCGAGGGTGTATTCGGAGGCATCGGCTGTCCGCAGCTCGACGAGATGGCGGCGCGGGGTGACGCCCGCTTTCGAGAAGTGACCACCCATCGGCTTGTTTACCTTGCGCGGATCGATGGCCCCAAAACCCAACTGCACGGCGTCGTATCCGTCCGTTTCCGGGGTACGCACCTGCGTCACGACGCACGGGCCAACCTGAACGACGGTCACCGGGATGACACGGTTGTTGTCATCCCAGATCTGCGTCATACCGAGCTTGGAGCCCAGGACGCCCTTGATTGTTCTCGACATGACCTATCCCCTACAGCTTGATCTCAATATCGACGCCAGCCGGCAGGTCAAGGCGCATAAGTGAATCAACGGTCTTCGGTGTCGGGTCGAGAATGTCGATGAGTCGCTTATGCGTTCGCATCTCGAAGTGCTCGCGAGAGTCCTTGTACTTGTGCGGAGAGCGGATGACGCAGTAAACGTTCTTCTCGGTCGGTAGCGGAACGGGTCCGGCCACCTGCGCACCGGTACGGGTAACCGTCTCGACGATCTTCTTCGCCGAGGAGTCGATCACCTCGTGGTCATAGGCCTTGAGCCTGATGCGGATCTTTTGTGCCGCCATGGTGGCTTGCCGTCCTTCTTCTCGTTCGTGCGTCGATGTCTGGTGCCCCAACTACGCGAGTTAGGTCTTGCTGGTGTCGCATTCCGTGGTGGGCGGTGGGTCGCACCGCCCACCACGAAGCAGCGGCAGTCTCCTAGTTCAGGATCTTCGTGACGCGGCCGGCACCGACAGTGCGGCCACCTTCACGGATCGCGAATCGCAGACCCTCATCCATGGCGACGGGCTGAATGAGCTCGACGCGCATGTCCGTGTTGTCACCCGGCATAACCATGTCCTTGCCCTCGGGCAGGTGCACGACACCGGTGACGTCGGTCGTCCGGAAGTAGAACTGCGGACGGTAGTTGTTGAAGAACGGAGTGTGCCGGCCGCCCTCATCCTTGGAAAGGATGTACGCCTGTGCCTCGAACTCCGTGTGCGGGGTGATCGACCCGGGCTTGCAGCAGACCTGACCTCGCTCAACGTCCTCGCGCTTGGTGCCACGCAGCAGGAGGCCGACGTTCTCGCCCGCTTGGCCCTCGTCGAGCAACTTGCGGAACATCTCGACGCCGGTGACTATCGTCTTCTGCGCCTCGCCTGGGCGAATTCCGACGATCTCGATCTCCTCGTTCACCTTGACCATGCCACGCTCGATGCGACCCGTGACAACAGTGCCGCGACCGGTGATCGTGAAGACATCCTCAATCGGCATCAGGAACGGCATGTCGATCTCACGCTCGGGAGTGGCGATGTACTCATCGACCGCACCCATGAGCTCCATGATCGCGTCGGCCCACTTCTCGTCTCCCTGGAGAGCCGGGAAGGCAGCAACGCGGACCACAGGGACGTCGTCTCCGGGGAACTCGTAGCTGCTGAGGAGCTCGCGAACCTCCATCTCGACGAGCTCGATGAGCTCTTCGTCGTCCACCATGTCGCACTTGTTCAGTGCAACAACGATGGCCGGCACGCCCACCTGACGGGCCAGGAGCACATGCTCCTTGGTCTGGGGCATCGGTCCGTCCGTGGCCGCGACCACGAGGATGGCGCCGTCCATCTGCGCGGCGCCGGTGATCATGTTCTTGATGTAGTCGGCGTGACCGGGGCAGTCCACGTGTGCGTAGTGGCGAGCCTCGGTCTCGTACTCGACGTGCGCGATAGAAATGGTGATACCGCGCTGCCGCTCCTCCGGAGCCTTGTCGATCTCGTCGAAAGGTGTGAAGGGGTTGACCTCGGGGTAGCGGTCATGCAGCACCTTCGTGATGGCTGCAGTCAGCGTCGTCTTGCCATGGTCGATATGACCGATGGTGCCGATGTTGATATGCGGCTTGGTGCGCTCGAACTTGGCCTTGGCCACGTGCGTTCTCCCTTGTCTTGTGCCGTCCGGCGTTGCGCGGATCGGTTATTGCGGTTGGTTCTCTTCTGTTGTTGTGATCCGCGACTATTCGCCGCGAGCTTTCGCGATGATCTCCGTTGCCACGGCCTGGGGGACCTGGGCGTAGGAGTCGAACTGCATGCTGTAACTCGCTCGGCCCTGCGTGCGACTGCGAAGGTCGCCCACGTAGCCGAACATCTCCGACAGCGGAACGAGTGCCTTGACGACGCGAGCGCCAGAACGCTCCTCCATCGCCTGCACTTGACCACGTCGAGAGTTCAGGTCACCGATGACGTCGCCCATGAAGTCCTCTGGCGTGGTGACTTCGACGGCCATCATCGGTTCGAGAAGCGCCGGCTTGGCGCGGTTGGCAGCGTCCTTAAACGCCATTGACCCGGCGATCTTGAACGCAAGCTCGGAGGAGTCAACGTCGTGGTAGGCGCCGTCGAGGAGTGTGACCTTGACATCGACCATGGGATATCCAGCGAGAACGCCGTTCTCCATCGCCTCTTGGCAGCCAGCGTCCACCGAGGGGATGTATTCCCGCGGAATACGCCCACCAGTCACCTTGTTCTCGAACAGGTAACCGCCGCCTTCTTCGGAATTGGGCTCGACGGCGATGATGACTCGGCCAAACTGTCCGGAACCACCGGTCTGCTTCTTGTGCGTGTACTCGACCTTTTCGACCGGCTTGGTCAGGGTTTCACGGTAGGCGACCTGTGGCTTGCCGACGTTCGCCTCGACTTTGAACTCGCGCTTCATACGGTCGACGAGCACCTCGAGGTGGAGCTCGCCCATGCCCTCGATGATGGTCTGGCCGGTCTCCTCGTTCGTGCTCACACGGAACGTCGGGTCCTCTTCCGCGAGGCGCTGGATGGCCGTGCCGAGCTTCTCCTGGTCGGATTTGGTCTTCGGCTCGATCGCCACGGAGATGACCGGCTCCGGGAAGGTCATCGACTCCAGAACGACGGGGTTACCCGAATCGCACAGAGTGTCTCCTGTAGTGGTGTCCTTCAGCCCCATGACAGCAACGATGTCGCCGGCGCCGGTGGCGTCGATTTCCTCGCGCTTGTTGGCGTGCATTCGGTAAATCTTTCCGATCCGCTCCTTGCGGTCCTTGGTGCTGTTGAGGACCTGCGTTCCGGTCTGCAGCGTTCCGGAGTACACGCGCACGTAGGTGAGCTTGCCGAGATGGGGATCAGACATGATCTTGAAGGCCAGGGCGCTGAAGGGTTCGTCCTCGCTGGGCTTGCGGGTCATCGCCTCTTCCTCGTTACCCATCTTGTGGCCTTCGACAGCCTCAACGTCGATGGGGGAAGGCAGGAAGTCGATCACTGCGTCGAGCATGGGCTGAACGCCCTTGTTCTTGAATGCTGTTCCGGTCAAAACCGGGGTGACGGAGGCAGCCAGGGTCGCGCGACGGATGCCGTCCTTGATCTCCTGCTCGGAGAGCTCTTCACCTTCGAGGTACTTCTCCATGACCGTGTCGTCGTTTTCGGACAAAGTCTCGAGCAGCTTCTCGCGCCACTCGTCGGCCTTGGCCTGCATGTCGGCGGGGATCTCCTCCACCGCGTAGTCCTCACCCATGGCCGTTTCCCCGCGCCATGTGAGGGCGCGCATGCCGACCAGGTCAACCACGCCGATGAAGTCGGCTTCGTTACCGATCGGCAACTGCAGTACGAGCGGGACTGCATTGAGGCGGGAGACGATCATGTCAACGCACATGTAGAAGTCGGCTCCGGTGCGGTCGAGCTTGTTGACGAAGCACATCCGCGGGACGCTGTAGCGATCTGCCTGACGCCACACCGTCTCCGACTGAGGCTCTACACCGGCAACGCCGTCAAAAACCGCAACCGCACCGTCGAGGACACGAAGCGAGCGCTCCACCTCGACCGTGAAGTCCACGTGCCCTGGGGTGTCGATGATGTTGATCGTGTGGTCTTTCCACTGGCAGGTAGTGGCAGCCGACGTGATGGTGATGCCGCGCTCCTGCTCTTGTTCCATCCAGTCCATCGTGGCCGCGCCATCGTGGACTTCACCGATCTTGTAGTTGATTCCTGTGTAGTACAGGATCCGCTCGGTGGTCGTGGTCTTGCCAGCATCGATGTGCGCCATGATGCCGATGTTGCGGACCCTGGCGAGGTCGATACCAAGTGCGGTGGACACTATGAGCTCCGTTGCTTTCTCAGGCCTTGTGGGCGGTTACCAGCGGTAGTGAGCGAAGGCCTTGTTGGACTCCGCCATCTTGTGTACGTCTTCGCGCTTCTTGACGCTGGCGCCCAGGCCGTTGGAAGCATCGAGGATTTCGTTCATGAGACGTTCCGTCATGGTCTTCTCGCGACGTTGCCGAGAGAAACCGATCAACCAACGCATTGCGAGGGTGGTGCTCCGAACGGGCTTCACCTCGACGGGAACCTGGTACGTGGCGCCGCCGACGCGACGTGAGCGCACCTCGAGGGTGGGGCGAACGTTGTCGAGTGCGCGCTTAAGGGTCTGGACTGGGTCGGTACCAGTCTTTTCACGGCAACCTTCGAGTGCGCCGTACACGACCGACTCGGCCTTCGAACGCTTGCCGTCGAGAAGCACCTTGTTGATGAGTTGGGTGACAACCGGCGACCCGTACACCGGATCGTTGACGATTGGCCGCTTACCCGCGGGACCTTTGCGTGGCATTAGCCCTTCTCCTTCTTCGCGCCGTAGCGAGACCGGGCTTGCTTCCGGTTCTTCACACCCTGGGTGTCGAGGGAGCCGCGGATCACCTTGTAACGGACACCGGGAAGATCGCGAACGCGACCTCCGCGGACCAGAACAATGGAGTGCTCCTGCAGGTTGTGCCCGACACCGGGGATATACGCGGTGATCTCGATGCCGGAGGTCAGGCGGACGCGGGCCACCTTGCGAAGAGCGGAGTTCGGCTTCTTCGGGGTCGTCGTATAGACGCGCGTGCACACGCCGCGACGCTGCGGGCTGCCCTTCAGGGCAGGTGCCTTGGTCTTGGAGACCTTGTCCTGGCGGCCCTTACGGACCAGCTGCTGGATGGTGGGCACGAGGCGCCTCTCCTACTCTTCGTTCTTTTCGTTCCGTTTTGCCTCCTGCGAGTCCGACCCACGCGGTCGGGTGTGTCGCGCCTTGTGGGCGCACGACGAAACCGACTCATCGTGGTTGGATCCCGACTCCCGAACTACCGCTCAGGGAGCCTGCGCACCTCTTCGAGGGGAAGCCGCACGCAGCAGGATGTGCCCGGGGCCGGGCACGAGGAGAAACAGTACCCGGGGGTCGATTTCCCGTCAAAACCGGGGTCCCCTATCCCCCCTCGCCACCCCACGGGCGGTCTGCCGCTGGAGCGGAGTAGGTGCCGGTACCGGGCCTGGCGCCCGGGCCTGGTTCCCGGCTTGTGATTCCCGGGTTCCGGCATCCGTCAGGACGTGTTGATAGCCCCGGAAATCAAGGCGATAACGAGGATGAAGATCCAAACGATGGTCATCGCCACCCAGAATCCGATATTGATCCAGGCGACGATCTTCGCGGAGGTGACCAGACCGGTGCCGGTCACCCAGCCGTTGCTCGCGAGGATCTCTCGGCGGGCCTTGCTAGCGAACACCAGCGCGATGATTGCCGGGATGATCGGGCAGAACACCCAGGACACAATCGACAGCACGAGCGCAGCGACCGCGTTGTTGGAGGTTTGTGGGGCCGGCCCGTACGCAGGCGGCGGGGGATACGGCGGGTACGCCGGGTACTCCGATTGGCCCGGCTGGCTGGTCTGACCCGGTTGACCCGCGTATCCCGGCGCCTCGGCGTAGCCTGGGACGCTCTCCCCCGGTCCAGACGGTGGCGGCGACGGCCACTGGGGGGTGGCCGCGGGGACTTGTTGCTCTTCTCCGGGACCCGTTGAATCGGGCGTCGGCTGTTCGTTCGTGTTGTCGCTACCGGACTCGGGAGGCTGGGTCATGGGTCCAGCATGTCACGGAACGCCAACTGTTGGCATGGGCAACAATCGGATCAGGAACAATGTCACCGTGACGCGTTGGCCGGCCGGACTCCTGTTCGACATGGACGGGACCTTGATCGAGTCTCATGCGAATGTCGATCGCGCGTGGGCCAGGTGGGCGACTCTGCACGGTCTCGACCCAGGGCCGGTGCTGGCTGAAGTCCACGGCTTGCCCGCCGACGTCACCGTCGCACGCTGGTTTCCAGACGCATCACCCGACGACGTTGCCTCACTGGCCGCCGAGCAACTTCGCTTGCAATACGACGACGTGGAGGGGATCGAACCGATCGACGGGGCAGTTGATCTTCTGGCCTTCCTCGACGAGCAGTCGTGGCCGTGGGCCATCTACACCAGCGCAGACGCCGAATTGGCCCGTGTGCGTCTCGCGGCCGCCGGCGTGACGCCACAGGTTCTGGTCACCCGTGACCAGGTCGCCAACGGCAAACCAGCCCCTGATGGCTACCTGCGCGCCGCTGCTTTGCTCGACATCCCAGCCGACGACTGCATCGTCGTCGAGGACACCGATGTGGGTATTGCCGCAGGCCGCGCCGCGGGCATGCGCACCGTCGGGGTGCGGGGTGCCACCGGCGACCTTCCCGTTCACTCCATCAGCGAACTGCACCGGTGGCTACACGCCAGCAACTAGCCCACGAGGAGCGAATCGACGGATTTAGTATCCGCGGTAGTCGAACTCCTCGAGCGGAACAGCGGCTCCCCCCGTCGTTCCGAACGCGGCATAGTCCATCTCGTCATACCCGGTGAACGTCGCGTACATCGCAGCCTTCGCTTCTTCGGTCGGCTCGACCCGGATGTTGCGGTACTGCGGCATACCCGTACCGGCGGGGATCAGCTTGCCCAGAATGACGTTTTCCTTCAGTCCGAGCAGCGAATCAGATCGCGCGTGAATGGCGGCATCGGTGAGCACGCGGGTCGTTTCCTGGAAGGAAGCAGCCGACAACCACGACTCTGTCGCGAGGCTGGCCTTGGTGATCCCCATCAACTCGGGACGTCCCGAAGCAGGCGTTCCACCTTCGGCTACGACGCGGCGGTTTTGCGCCTCGAAGACACTCCGCTCGACGAGCTCTCCAGCAAGGAAAGGTGCATCCGCAGAGTCGATGATCGTGATCCGCTTCAGCATCTGGCGCACGATGACCTCGATGTGCTTGTCGTGGATGGACACGCCCTGCGAGCGATAGACCTCCTGGACCTGGTCCACGAGATGCCACTGCACCTGCCGTGGGCCGAGGATCCGCAGCACCTGCTTGGGGTCGACAGCTCCTACCGTCAACTGCTCGCCGACCTCGACGTGGGCGCCGTCCTCGGTCAGCAGACGCGCACGCTTGCTGACCTGGTGGGCAACTTCCTCGGCGCCATCGTCCGGAACGACAATGATCTTGCGCGCCTTCTCAGTGTCTTCGATTCGAACCCGTCCGCTGACTTCGGCGATCGGCGCTACACCCTTGGGGGTGCGAGCCTCGAAGAGTTCGACCACGCGGGGAAGGCCGTGCGTGATGTCCTCACCCGCGACACCTCCGGTGTGGAAGGTACGCATTGTCAGCTGCGTTCCCGGTTCGCCAATGGACTGCGCCGCAATGATGCCGACTGCTTCGCCGACGTCCACCAACTTGCCGGTAGCCATCGATAGTCCGTAGCACATCGCGCAGGTGCCAACCGCGCTCTCGCAGTTGAGCACGGTGCGCACCCGAATGGTCTCGGCTCCACTCGCGACGAGAGCTTCGAGGCGAGGCACGTCGAGCTGCTCCCCCGCGTTTCCGACGACGGTTCCGTCAACCTCCACGTCTCGCGCGAGAACTCGCGTGGCGGCTGAGGTGTCGAGGTTGTCCACAGCTCGGAGGACTCCATCGACTTTCTCGCCGATGACGATCTCGCTGCCCCGCTCGGTGCCACAGTCCACCTCGCGGACGATGACATCCTGAGACACGTCAACGAGACGACGTGTCAGATATCCGGAGTCCGCGGTACGCAAAGCGGTGTCGGCCAGACCCTTACGGGCGCCGTGCGTGGAGATGAAGTACTCCAGGACGGACAGCCCTTCCCGGAAGTTGGACTTGATCGGGCGAGGAATGATCTCACCCTTCGGGTTGGCCACGAGACCGCGCATTCCGGCGATCTGTCGAACCTGCATGTAGTTACCACGCGCACCAGAGTCCACCATCATGTGAACGGAGTTCGTCTCCGGGAAGTTCTCCTGCATGGCACGGGCAACTTCGTCGGTGGCTCGCGTCCAGATCTCGATGAGTTCTTGGCGGCGCTCAGAGTCGGTAATCAAACCGCGCTCGTACTGCTGCTGCACCTTGCTTGCCTTTTCCTCCGCCGAAGCCAGAAGTTCGGCCTTGGCCGGAGGGGCGACGACGTCGGAGAAAGAGATCGTGACACCAGAACGCGTCGCCCAACGGAACCCGAGCGCCTTCAGCTGATCGAGAGTTTCGGCGACCTCTACCTTGGAGTACCGCTCGGCAAGTCGGTTGACCGTGGCACCCAGGAGTTTCTTGTCTACCTGGTCGTTCACGAAGGGGTAGTCCGCTGGGAGCGCCTCGTTGAACAGGGCCCGCCCAAGGGTGGTGATGAGGGTGAAGGGCTGTCCGGCTTCCCAGCCTTCGGGGACCGGCCACCCGTGCGGCGGCTCGGTGTTCTCAATTCTGATCTTGACGCGTGCTTGCAGATCCAGCACGCCCGCATCGAAGGCCATCAGAGCTTCGGCAACGCTCGCGTAGGAGGGGAGCTCTTCATCCTTTATCGGGGTGTTCGCTCCGTTCTGAGTCGTCAAAAAGTAGATGCCCAGCACCATGTCCTGGGTTGGTGTGGCAATCGGTCGCCCGTTCGCCGGAGACAGGATGTTGTTCGTGGACAGCATCAGAATGCGAGCCTCGGCCTGAGCTTCTGCCGACAGCGGGAGGTGAACTGCCATCTGGTCACCGTCGAAGTCCGCGTTGAACGCGGTGCACACCAACGGATGAATCTGGATGGCCTTGCCCTCGATCAGTTGCGGCTCGAACGCCTGGATACCCAAACGGTGCAGGGTCGGCGCACGGTTCAACAGCACCGGGTGCTCGGCGATGACCTCCTCCAACACATCCCACACGATCGACCGCGAGCGTTCGACCATGCGCTTCGCGCTCTTGATGTTCTGCGCGTGATTGAGGTCGACAAGACGCTTCATAACGAAGGGCTTGAAGAGCTCGAGTGCCATCTGCTTAGGCAGACCGCATTGGTGCAACTTCAACTGCGGCCCCACCACGATGACCGATCGGCCTGAGTAGTCGACGCGCTTTCCGAGCAGGTTCTGACGGAATCGACCCTGCTTGCCCTTGAGCATGTCGGACAGTGACTTCAGGGCGCGATTGCCTGGACCCGTGACCGGACGGCCGCGGCGGCCGTTGTCGAACAGCGCGTCCACGGACTCCTGCAACATGCGCTTCTCGTTGTTGACGATGATCTCTGGCGCACCGAGATCCAGCAGCCTCTTCAACCGGTTATTGCGGTTAATCACACGACGGTAGAGGTCGTTGAGGTCCGACGTCGCGAACCGGCCGCCGTCGAGTTGAACCATGGGACGCAGATCCGGTGGAATGACCGGCACGGCGTCAAGCACCATGCCGCGCGGCGAATTGGTCGTGTTCAAGAATGCAGCAACGACCTTCAGACGCTTCAGCGCACGGGTCTTCTTTTGACCCTTGCCCGTCGTGACGATCTCCTTCAGCGCAGTCGCCTCACCGGCAAGATCAAAGGACTCCAAGCGCTTTTGAATGGCTTCGGCGCCCATGCCACCGTCGAACCAGCGTCCGTAGCGATCACGCATCTCCCGGAACAACATCTCGTCACCTTCGAGGTCCTGAACCTTCAGCGTGCGGAATCGGTCGAAGATCCGATCGAGACGGTCAATCTCCTGATCGGCTCGCCGGCGGATAGCCGCCATCTCCCGCTCACCGGATTCGCGCACCTTGCGGCGGACGTCTGACTTCGCGCCCTCTGCTTCGAGTTCAGCGAGATCGGCTTCCAACTTCTGCTGCCGAGCCTCCACGTCGGAATCCCGACGCGAGGCGATCTGCTTCTTTTCGACGCCCAACTGCTTCTCGAGATTCGGAAGAGCTTCGTGACGCCCCTCGTCGTCGACCCAGGTGATCATGTAGGCGGCGAAGTAGATGACCTTCTCCAAGTCCTTCGGAGCGAGGTCCAGGAGGTAGCCCAGACGACTGGGGACACCCTTGAAGTACCAGATGTGGGTAACCGGAGCGGCAAGTTCGATGTGCCCCATGCGCTCACGGCGAACTTTGGCGCGCGTCACCTCGACGCCACAACGCTCACAAATGATGCCCTTGAAGCGCACCCGCTTGTACTTCCCGCAGTAGCACTCCCAGTCCCGCGTAGGCCCGAAAATCTTCTCGCAGAACAAGCCGTCCTTTTCCGGCTTCAGCGTCCGGTAGTTGATGGTCTCCGGCTTCTTGACCTCGCCGTGAGACCAGGTGCGGATGTCATCAGCCGTCGCGAGGCCGATACGCAGATCATCGAAGAAGTTGACGTCTAGCACGTGGATTTCCTTCGTTAGTTTCCGGTCGTCAATGTGTTGTCGCGTCTACAGTTCTTCGACGCTGCTGGGCTCGCGGCGGGAGAGGTCGATGCCGAGTTCCTCCGCCGCACGGAAGACGTCGTCGTCACTGTCCTTCATCTCGATGGCGACGCCATCGCTGGAGAGGACCTCGACGTTCAGGCACAAGGACTGCATTTCCTTGACTAGCACCTTGAACGACTCGGGGATGCCGGGCTCGGGAATGTTTTCTCCCTTGACGATCGCCTCATAGACCTTGACTCGACCCAGGACGTCGTCGGACTTGATGGTGAGCAGTTCCTGGAGGGCGTATGCGGCGCCGTACGCCTCAAGCGCCCACACTTCCATCTCACCGAAGCGCTGGCCGCCAAACTGCGCCTTACCTCCGAGCGGTTGCTGCGTGATCATCGAGTACGGCCCGGTGGAGCGCGCGTGAATCTTGTCGTCCACCAGGTGCAGCAACTTCAGGATGTAGATGTAGCCAACGGAGATTTCGCCCGGAATCGGCTCTCCGGATCGACCGTCGAACAAGTTGGCCTTTCCGTTGGCGTTGACCAGGTGCAGGCCATCGGCTGTTGGACGCGTCGACTCCAAAATCGTGGACAGCTCGTCCTCGCGCGCCCCGTCGAAGACCGGGGTGGCGATGCGCGACCGTGGTTCCACAGACTGGACTTCCTTAGGCAGATTCACCACCCGTGGATCGGACGAGTCGACTTCCCATCCGGCAGCGGCCGCCCAACCCAGGTGCGTCTCGAGAACCTGGCCGACGTTCATGCGTCCGGGCACACCGAGCGGGTTGAGCACGATGTCGACGGGAGTTCCGTCGTTCAGGAAAGGCATATCTTCGACGGGAAGAATCTTGGCGATCACACCCTTGTTGCCATGACGCCCGGCGAGTTTGTCGCCTTCGGTGATCTTCCGCTTCTGCGCGATGTGCACCCGCACCAGGCGATTCACGCCCGGCGGAAGCTCGTCGCCTTCATCGATGTCGAAGACGCGAACGCCGATGATCTTGCCCGACTCACCGTGCGGCACCTTGAGCGACGTGTCGCGAACTTCGCGGGCCTTTTCGCCGAAGATCGCCCGGAGCAATCGCTCCTCCGGCGTCAGTTCGGTCTCGCCCTTCGGCGTCACCTTGCCGACGAGAATGTCGCCGGGGAGGACGTCGGCACCGATGCGAATGATGCCGCGCTCGTCGAGGTCGGCAAGAACCTCTTCGGACACATTCGGAATGTCTCGAGTGATCTCCTCGGGGCCGAGCTTGGTGTCCCGCGCATCGATTTCATGCTCTTCGATGTGAATGCTGGAGAGCACATCATCTTGGACAAGCCGCTGGGAAAGGATGATCGCGTCCTCGTAGTTGTGGCCTTCCCACGACATGAAGGCGACCAGCAAGTTCTTGCCGAGGGCGAGTTCACCTTGATCGGTGGACGGCCCATCCGCCAGAACCTGGCCCACCTCGATGCGCTGGCCCTCGGTCACGATCGGGCGCTGGTTGATCGATGTTCCCTGGTTGGAGCGCGTGAACTTGTCCAGCGCGTACGTCGTGTACTCGCCATCGTCTTCCGCGACAGTGATCACGTCAGAGGAGACCTCGGTCACCGCACCGGCCTTGGTTGCCAGAACCATGTCACCCGCGTCGTAGGCGGCCCGGAACTCCATGCCGGTGCCGACAAGCGGAGCCTCGGCCCTCAGGAGCGGCACCGCCTGGCGCTGCATGTTCGAGCCCATCAGCGCACGGTTAGCGTCATCGTGCTCGAGGAAGGGAATCATGGCGGTAGCCACGGACCACAACTGACGCGGCGATACGTCCATGTAATCAACGTCGTTGGGCTTCACGAACTCGACTTCGCCACCCTTGAGTCGAACAAGCACGCGATCCTCGGACATCGCACCGTTGTCCTTCAGCGGCGTATTTGCCTGTGCAATGACGAACCGGTCTTCCTCATCAGCGGTGAGGTAGTCGACCTGGTCGCTCACCTTGCCGTTCACGACCTTGCGATAGGGAGTCTCGACAAATCCGAAAGCGTTGATCCGGCCGTAGGTGGCCAAAGAGCCGATCAGGCCGATGTTTGGACCTTCGGGCGTCTCGATCGGACACATGCGTCCGTAGTGCGACGGGTGGACGTCGCGAACCTCGAAACCGGCACGCTCGCGTGATAGGCCACCGGGCCCCAGCGCGGATAGTCGACGCTTGTGCGTCAACCCCGCCAACGGATTCGTCTGGTCCATGAACTGCGAAAGCTGGCTGGTGCCGAAGAACTCCTTGATCGCAGCGACGACAGGGCGGATGTTGATGAGCGTCTGCGGTGTGATTGCTTCGACGTCCTGCGTGGTCATGCGTTCGCGAACCACTCGCTCCATTCGGGACAGGCCCGTACGGATCTGATTCTGGATGAGCTCGCCGACGGTGCGAAGGCGACGGTTGCCGAAGTGGTCGATGTCGTCGGTCTCCACGACGACCTCACCGCGCGGCCCCTCCATGGTCGGCATGTCTGCATGCAGACGCAGGATGTACTCAATCGTCGCGAGGACGTCGTCGAGGGTCAGGACACTTTGGTTCAACGGGAGATCGAGACCGAGCTTGCGGTTGACCTTGTACCTACCCACCTTCGCGAGGTCGTACCTCTTGGTGTTGAAGTAGAAGTTGTCGATCAGGTTGCGTGCGTTCTCCAACGTGGGTGGCTCACCCGGCCGCAACTTGCGGTAAATGTCCAGCAGCGCATCGTCCTGGCTCTCGATGGTGTCCTTCTCCAGCGTTGCCATGAAGATCTCGTACTGACCAAATCGTTCGCGAATCTCCTCGGTGGTCATGCCCAGGGCCTTGAGCAAAACCGACACCGGCTGCTTGCGCTTGCGGTCGACACGAACGGCGACGAGATCCTTCTTATCGATCTCGAATTCGAGCCACGCGCCGCGGCTGGGAATGATCTTGGCGGTGAAGACGTCCTTGTCCGTCGCCTTGTCGATGGAGCGCTCGAAGTAGGCCCCGGGGGAGCGCACGAGCTGCGAGACTACGACGCGCTCGGTGCCGTTGATGACAAACGTTCCTTTATCCGTCATCAAAGGGAAGTCACCCATGAAGACCGTTTGGGACTTGATCTCACCGGTCTCGTTGTTCATGAACTCGGCGGTCACGAACAGCGGCGCGGAGTAGGTGAAATCCTTGTCCTTGCACTGTTCCACGGTGTACTTCGAAGGCTCGAAACGATGATCGCGGAACGATAGGGACATCATTCCGGCAAGATCCTCGATGGGGCTGATCTCCTCGAAGATCTCAGTGAGGCCGGACATCTGAGGAATCTCGGTATTGCCTGCGGCGATCTCCGCCGCGACCTTCGCCTGCCAATCCTCGCGACCCAAGAGCCAGTCGAAACTGGCCTTCTGTAAGGCGAGTAGATCGGGAACCGCGAGGGGCTCGCGAATTTTCGCGAACGAGTGCCGGGCTAAACCCGGGGACAAAGGGGTGCTGACCGAAGTCTTTGCTGCCAAGACGTTTCCTTCCGGGGCGCTGCTGCGTCGTCCGCGCCGACCCCGAGCACGCCTACGCACCCCAGCCTGTCAAATCCACACGCGAGTGCGAATAATTGGCCGGAATCCGGGAGTAGTGAGGGCAGCGCGAAGTAGCAGCATACCCACGGGGCACGCCGCTGTCTAACCCGGGGGAACCCCGACGGTCCCTCGACCGGATCGGTCCCTGATGAGGGGTGACAGCGAACCGCTCCCCTGCGGGCCCCGACTCGATCCTCGTTCCGACGGATCCGCACCGGGTGTGTGCGTGCATAGATGGTGGCCCGGTATGGGCAAAAGGTCAAGCAGGCAAGGGGCAGGTCGGGGGATTTGTGTCCCGGTCGTGACCGAATTCCCCCTGAATCCGGACACACAACGGGGGGCCGAGTTGTCCTCGGCCCCCCGTTGAGGGATGGGTGCGGCAGAGATCTACGCGAGGGAAACCGTCGCGCCGGCGCCTTCGAGGGCGGCCTTCGCCTCTTCGGCCTTCTCCTTGTTGACCTTCTCCAAGATGGGCTTCGGAGCGCCTTCCACGAGATCCTTGGCCTCCTTGAGTCCGAGGCTGGTGAGTCCACGGACCTCCTTGATGACGGCGATCTTGTTCCCGCCATCGGCTTCGAGGATGACGTCGAACTCGTCCTTCTCCTCCGCAGCGGCCGCTCCAGCGTCTCCTCCGCCGGCCGCGGGGGCCGCGGCCGCAGCAACCGCTACCGGAGCGGCAGCGGTGACCTCAAAGGTCTCTTCGAAGGCCTTGACGAACTCGCTGAGTTCGAGCAGGGACATCTCCTTGAATGCGTCCAACATTTCTTCGGTACTCATCTTCGCCATGGTGGCGTCCTTTCGGTCATTCCGGCCGAGGGCCGGGTGGGCATCAGCCCTCGGTTGTCTCCTCCGCCTCGGCGGCCGGCTTAACGTCGGCCTCCGGTGCGTCGGGGGTTGGTGAACCGTCGTGCGACGTTCCGTCTTCCTGACTGGCTTCTTCCTGAACGGCGTCCTGCTGGTCAGCCACGTCCTGGCCTTCAGCGGATGCGTCCTCCGACGCCGGGGCCTCCGCGGCTGGAGCCTCGGCCGTCGACGTTGAGGCCGACGGGTCGGCTTCGACCTTGGCCTGGAGTGCGCCGAGCGCTCGTGCTGCCTGTGCGAGCGGGGCAGCGAAAAGGGATGCAGCCTGGGACTGCTTCGCCTTCATCATGCCGGCCAGTTTGGCCAGGAGCACCTCACGGGATTCCAGATCCGCGAACTTCGCGAAATCCTGCGGTGTGAGGATTGCTCCATCCATGTAGCCGCCCTTGACGACCAGATCCGGGTTGTCCTTGGCGAAATCGCGAATTCCCTTGGCTGCCTCGACCGGATCGCCGTCGACGAATGCGATGGCGCTGGGACCTACGAGCAAGTCCTCGAAGCCCTCAATGCCTGCCTCGGCAGCCGCTCTCCTGGTCAGCGTGTTCTTGACGACCGAGAAGGTCACCGCTCCACCCAGTGAGCGACGAAGCT